>WPCJ01124379.1_pt1 | contig 37242 bp, 36 predicted proteins | sample 5399831 | NCBI WGS metagenome assembly WPCJ01 (sample SAMN12869470, study PRJNA574797) | sludge metagenome | isolation source: wastewater treatment of pH10 | place: China:Beijing | collected 2019-05-20 | reverse complement strand
AGGATGATTTTTTAAGGAATACATATCCCCTAGTCTTATATTCATAATTATAAAGTTTTTATAAATATAATAATTATAATGTTATATTTGCTATGCTTGTGCAGAAAGTTGATTTTTTACAACTAGTTAGGACTAAAGGGCTTTTAGCTTTACTGAATATGTGAGATATTCAGGATGTAGATTTACTAATGACTGCCTCTACCAGGGCACTCACAATTGAAGCTAATATACAACAAATTGGACTCATATCAAATTGGGTTACTGATTTAGTTAAAGCTTCTAAACATTTACGAAACACACGATGACTCAGTTATTGGGTACTGGTCCGCTCCTTCGGGATGTATGTAAAATAGAATATCATTATCGCTAGAACTTGATGCACAAGTTTTTAATATGAATAACTCTCAGAACATTCCGGATTGGTTAAAATCAAAAGGTTATCTACACATTACACCAAGTTTAAAAATTGGTGAAAATTGGCGAGTATATAAAAGACAAATTGAGAATAAAGAATTTGTATCGAAATATGCATTTTATCCCTTAATGCATTCATTTATTAAAGAAAGAAAGTTTAAAAAGCACGATTCCACAAAGCATATAGCAATTGGACGTTCGCACAAACATACTGTAGAAAAGACTGGACATACAGAAAAGTCATCTAAGCTAAGACCACTACACTATGCGAGTCATTATGATGCTTTAATCTACGGCTATTATGCAAGTTTATTAAATGCAAAATATGAAGAAAAGCTTTTGGCGACTGTGAAATTGTCTGACTGCGTTACTGCTTATAGGAAAATAAAAACCGAAGAAAATTCGGATAAGGGAAAAAGTACAATACATTTTGCAAAAGAGGTTTTTGATGAAATTAAATTAAGAACTGAAAAAAATGAAAAGACAGCGGTTTTAACTTTCGATATTAAAGGTTTCTTTTCTTCATTAGATCATAAAATTTTAAAAGAAAAATGGGCTTTCATTATTGATGAAGAAAAACTCCCGAATGACCATTACAATGTTTTTAAATCCTGTACCAATTTCAGTTATGTTTTAAAAGACGACCTGCGAAAATTCAATAAAAAAACAGGAAGAAAATCTCAATTTGATGAAAGTAGATTGGCTGAGATTAGAAGGAAAAGAGGATTTAAATGTTTTTTTGATTCAAATGAAGATTTTCGAAAGCATATAAAAGCTGGTAGATTAAGAATTTACAAAAATCCTTTTAGAAATAAGCAGAAACAAATTGTTGGAATTCCTCAGGGATTGCCTATTAGTGCTGTATTAGCAAATATTTACTTATTTGACTTTGATAAAACAATTATTCAAAATCTCGTTAATGTTAAAAATGTTTATTACAGGCGATATTCGGACGACATTGTTATTATTTGTAAAACAGGTGAGATTGATGAAATTAAAAAATATATTGAAAGTTTAATTAAAGAAAGTAAAATTGAAATAAGCACTGCGAAGACAGAAGTTTTCATATTTGAACATCTTGAATTTAATAAATTAAAACAAAAGAGATTAACGTCAGTAAAAATAAATGGAGACGGAAGTAGGTCGATTAATTCGCCATTAATCTATTTGGGCTTTGAATTTAGAGGTTATAATGTTCACATAAAATCTACTAATCTCGCTAAGTTTTATAGAAGATTAATAAGTATTGTAAAAAGAAGGGGACGTAGAACTCTTAAAGTGAATCAAAAAGATCCATTTCAAACTAAAGCTATTTATTTGAATCAAATAAAAAAACTTTATAACAGACCTTTGCGAGATCTTGACGCCGAAAACAATGAACTTAAACAAAAATTTAGAACTAGATCAACATTGCAGTTAAATGAAAAAGGTGAGTTTTATTTCGTTAAAAGTGAAATAAAATCCAAATTTAAAAATTCAAATTATATGGGTTATGTCAAGAGATGTTGTGATATTTTTAAGTCAAATCATTTTGAAAAACAGTTACGTAAACGTAGGCATATAGTTTATACAGCTATAAAGCGACATCTGAAATAAGCAATTTAATACATATGTATTGTTTAGATTCCTCCGGAATGATAAAGAGGATGTTTGCAAGAGATTGCTTCGGTACTTCGTTCCTCGCAATGACAGTGCTGAATTCCTCGTTTTACCCATTCCCAGCCCTCTGCTTCAAATCATCCGCCCCGCCAGTTTTCCTAGCCTGTCCGGATTTTCCTGAACCAAAGTTATAAGTATAGGAAAGCGTCGCCACTCTGGTGTCTCTTCTCACAATGAAGTTTTCTACATAGCCGGAATAGATGTTTCGGGCTTCCGGATTGCTCTTGAAGAAGATGTCATTGAAAGAAAACTTGAGCGTACTGTTGTTCTTGAATTTCTTCTGAGCACCGATGTTTACAGACCACATTGGTTTCAGGTGCATATAAGCATAGATTTGCTTTGCCTGGTAGTTGCCTGATAACTCTGCCGAATAGCCATTCCCAATCTTGAAAGAGTTGATGCTGTTGATGTTGAAGGTGAAGTTCCCTTCGTTTTTTATGTAAGTATTGGAGATGTTCCCTGTGTAAGTTCCATAATAGAAATTGGCGTTGTTATTCATATCCCACCATTTGGTCACTTTTACAGGTGCAATCAGGTTGAGTCCGTAATAAGATGCGGAACTCAGATTCTCGTTGGTCTGTACCACCACTGTTTTATCGTCTTCGATAATCGGCATCAGAACATCAGTGATGTTTTTATTGGTTTTGCTGTAGCTCAAGGTTGCAAAATATTTGTTGCTCAAACTGTAGGTGAACTCATAATTCATCATAGTTTGCGGATCGAGATTTGGATTTCCGGCCTGGTAGGTTGTCGGGTCCAGATAGAATTTGAAAGGGTTGAGCTGACGGTAATTCGGTCTTGTGATTCTTCGGCTGAAATTGAGCTCTACCGTGTTTTTGTCATCGATATCATAAGAAAAAACGGCACTTGGAAATAACTGTGTGTAATTCTTTTTGTTGATTTGGTTCGTTGTGACTTGATTTCCTGTAACGTTGGTGTTTTCTACCCTCAGACCAAAATTAACTTTGAACTTATCCCAGTTTTTGATCACGTTTCCATAAGCTGCGTTGATGTTTTCCTCGTAAATGAAATGGTTTGTTTTCGATCTGTCGATCACAGAATTGCCCGAGCTTGCATTGAAAAACTGAAGGTCGTTGTCCGCTTTTACGAAGCTTGTTTTGACTCCTGTTTCCAATTTCCAGTTGTTTCTGAATACTTTGGTAAGGTCAGATTTTAAGGAATAGATATTGAGATTGCCGTCCAGATCGCCTTTTAAAATATATGGATTCGGACTGTCGTCGGTAGATGGCGAAAGATTGCCGGCAACATCAAAGTTCCTTGTGTTGAAGTTCTGAAGCGATGTGTTGGAATAGTTGATGTAATCCAGATCGGTTGTGAGTTCCGAACCTAACGAGTCGATTTTGTATTTGTGATTGAAGTTCAGAGATACATTTTTCCAATGGTCGCGGTTGTTGCTTTTGGTGTTAAATGTTCCGTCGGGCTGGTAATTTTGGTTCAGAACCTGCGTGTCATTATTGCTTGTCGGGTCAAACCTATTACTGACAAAACCTACTGAAAATCCTAAAACATTTTTATCATTGGCGTAATAATCCATCCCGACTTTTGCGATGTGATTGCGGAAATTCATTTTCAAAAAATTATCCTGAACATAAGCATTCTTGAAAGTTCCATTCTCATAGAAGTTCCTGTCCAGAATCAACTTGTTGTAAAACTCCCTGTAAGCAAAGCTGTAATTGGCAAAAAGATTAACTTTTTTGTTTCTGTGGTTGATGCTGAAACTGTTGTTGTTTTTAATATATTTTCCGGTTCCGAGAGACGTAGAAAGACTGCCGTTGGTACCTTTTCGCTGATCTTTTTTGAGTTTGACGTTGATGATGGATGTTCCCGCCGCATCATATTTTGACGAAGGATTGGTAATGAATTCGATTTTTTCAACACTTGAAGACGGAATTCCTCTGAGGTAATTCGCAAGGTCGGTTCCGGTCATCGGTGTGTTCTTTCCATCGATCTGAACAAGGAGATTGGCTTTGCCACGCATACTGATATTGTCGTTGCTGTCGATGTTGACGCCGGGCGCTTTTTCCAACACTTCAAAGGCAGAATTTCCGGTGGAAGCGATGCTGTTTTCTACATTCAGAATCATTTTTCCGTCCTGTCTTTCGATGTAAGGTTTTGTTTTGGTAATGGTTACGGCTTCAATAGATTTCTCGTTGAGTGCAATCGAAGGAATTATAACATTTTCATTAACGGAAACTTCCGATTGGTAAACTTCGGCACCGTTCTTATTGATTTTCAGATGGTAATTTCCTGATATCAAATCATTGAAAGAGAATTTTCCGTTTTGATCGGTGACTTCGGTTTTTACCAATTTGTTTTCGGAATTGAATAGATTGATTTCTACCTGATTCGTATTGCCGGAATCAATCGTTCCCGACAAAGAATGGTTCTGTCCGGATTGAGCAAACAAATTTGTGAAAAAGGAGACTATCCATAGAATGATGATTAGAAATATTCGGGTCATTGTGATTGTTTTTTTAATTAAGACTGATTTTTTGTTTCTCGCTGATTTAATTGATTTTGCAGATGAGAGTTTCATTTTTTTGTATTGATACAGTTTTCTGCTATTTTGAGAAGGGCAGAGTTCATTATTTCTAACTCAGATTTAGAAACATTTTCTAAAGCCACGCTTCTGTTATTTTCTACAATGTTCTGGACTTTTTCGATGATTTCTTTACCAGATTTGGTTACTTTCAGATGGGTTTTTCTTCGGTCATTGGGATGAATTTCCCGAATGATGAATCCCGATTTGACTAATAAATCAATAATCCTCGTAACCGAAGCATTGTCTTTGAACACCAGATTTCCGATTTCGTTCTGTGTGATTTCTGGGTTTTCGAGAATGGCTTTGATGATGAGCCATTGGTCGATTGTGATATTGAAGCCATTCGCTTTCAGTTGTCTTTGGGCGTAGCTTCTGTAAGTTCTGATGGCTTTGTCGATATTGTAAAATATAATCGAATCTAATTTTTCCATAGTTTGAAATTTTAAAATGATTTATCAATTATTGATATGTCAATTAATTTGTTGTGATTGTTTTTGATTTGTTACAAATGGGTGAAAAAAATAACACCATCAAAATCTGATGGTGTTATTTGTATAGCTGAGTTCTGATTTCTAGTAATGTTCTCTTAGCTTTTTCTTTATCTGGTGAATCTGGTAAAGTAGATCTATCAGCTAACAAATTCAATTCTTCTATTAATTGGTCAGCCAACAAAAGCAAATCATCATAATCCCAATTTCCTGCTTTGATGTCCAAAAGTTCATCACGGTTTTTAATACGGATTTCAATCTTATTATTTTTGAAAATATTGACAGCCGATTGCAAAAGACGAATAGTATGCATCATATTTTTACTGTCATAATTCTTGCCGTGTTTTTGATTGGTATTGTATCGGTCATCATTTCTTTTCTCGACCCAATCCCAATATTCTTTATAGTTTTTGCAATAAATAGAGTAGGCATCCTGATTGAAAAACAGATAAGCTTTTTGCTTTTCTTCTTTTGGGACAGATGATAAACTGACTTCGTTAGAATCTACATTTTTATAGATTCCGCTGTATTTTTTATCTCCCAATTCATCATAAAACAAAGCGAAAATACCTTTTGAATAGGGCATCTTTACCAAACCGCATTTTTCTTGTAAAAAGTTTTTTTCCTTCAACCAATCTTTTGCAGGAATTGAATTTGAATCTTCCAAAATCACACAAAAATCCAAAATTCCTTTTCGTTCTTTTTCAACAGGATTCACAATCTTTTTATTAAGTCCTCTTGCTTTCTGAATCTGAGTTGACGCATATCCACCAAAAGTATCTTTACAAAGTTTTGATAGAAAATCTTCCTGACGAAATTTATCCATTATCGGATTTTTGTAAAGAATACAATCTTCCGGCGTTATTAATATTTCCAGAATATTTGGATTATTCTTTAATAAAAGTTCAGTGAATCTTCCAATCTCGTAATAGACAATATCATTAGTTGCATTTGAAACTTGTGGAATATATTCTAAACCAAAGAACAAATCTTTTGGTAAATAGAAAATACCTTTTATATCAGTATCCGAATTTTCCGTTGCCAATCCGAAAGACTTGCTTCCGGAAATGGCTTCGAAAAGAATAAGGTTGTTTTCTTTTAAAAAATCGATAGTTATCATTGTTACGATTTCAATAATTCTACAAATATTTTTTCAGCTTCTAATTTATCAAGATTTCCAGCTCTCAAAGTTTTTGCTTTTTCTGAAAGGTTTTCTATTTCTAATTTAAGATATTCGAAAAGTTCCCAATCTTGAGCGTGGAAATACTTTTCTCCGTTTCCAGATTTTATATTCAATAAAAATTGAACTTTATAGAACATATTTTCGGGCAACAAATCTAACATTTCGTGAAATATTACCGGCGGAAAAGTTCCTTTCTCAACAACCCATTTTGAGGCTAAAGTTGTCCTTAGGCAATAGAAATAATCTTTAAGCTTCACTTTATCTTTATTACACGATTCCAAATATTTTTTACTTATTGATAAATAATGGAAAACTACCGAAACAGGAGAAAAAGCTTCTTTTGCTAAAGGTATCATCTTTTCCAGGAATGTATCATTTTTTATATAAAATATGTGTGAAAACAGATGCTCCAAAAGCGGAACGTTCGATTTGTTCAATAAATGAAAAGTCTTCTTCAAGTCCCAACCGGAACCGTCCAAATCATCTTCGGTCATAAATTCTATTGTATCACGCTTTTCCCACGGTGAAAGATACCAATCTATAGGATGTTTGTATATGAAACGTATATCGTAATCGCTGTCGGGAGAAGCAAATCCCCAAGAACGGCTTCCTGATTCTATCGCAAAAAGTATCTGTATATTTTTCTCTTTCTCAAGAGTTTTTAATTTATCTATTATTTTTGTTTTCATTGTTTTTAAATTTCTAAGTGAGCGTGAAAAGATTGACTTCGTCGAATCTTCGATTTCGAACCTTTGATCGTCTGCTTAGAAGACAGATGCTTATAAAATTACCTTTTCACAAAATACTTCTTCTTTTTATTTTTCCAGGGCGCATTCTTCCCAACGTCTCCTGCCATAATACAACCGTAAGGCATCACTTCGTCCAGAACTTCGCAAAGTCCATATTCTTCGATTTGGGCTCTTACGTTTTTGGCACTTTTGTAGGCACTTGGCAATTCGGAAATATCAATTTCGTTGGTGAAAAAACGGATATCCAGACCTTGGGTTTCCTCAGCAAAAACTTCATCAATAGTTTTGTGCGCCAGAGATTTTTTATGAAAGCTTCTGCTGAAGTTTCTTCCTGCACCGTGAGGAGCAAAACCTAAATTTCTGTCGTTGGTTGTTCCTTGGACAATCAGTACAGGTTCCGCCATATTCAGAGGAATCAGTCTTGGACCTGTAATATCCGGCAAAAATTTGTCGTCCAGCGGCGTTGCTCCTTTCGCGTGGTAGAATAAATCTCCATCTCTGAATACAAAATTATGTTCGTTCCAATATCTGTTTTGTTTTTCGATATTTAATTTGTGTAAAGTCGCATTATGAATGGATTCGTGATTTTCTTTAGTCCATTTTCTGATTAATTGCAAAGCTTCCCAATATTGCTGTCCTTCCTCAGTTTCAAACGGAATCCAGGCGTTTTCCTTCAATGTTTCCGGCGAAAGTTCCATTCGGAAACGGTTGGCGACTTTCATCCCTTTGTCGTATAATTTTGCGCCTGGCGCCCTTGAACCGTGATGCGTCACTAGCATTGTGTTTCCTGTATTTTTAGAAATTCCGACAAACAAAAAATGGTTTCCGTCACCCTGAGTTCCCATATGCGAACGTGCGATGCTGATGAGGTTTTCGTCATTCAGAAAAAGATTTTCTCTGAAAGCATCCATCAACTCCTGAGACATTGGCATTTGTTCTCCTCTGGGTCTTCCGCCGTAACCGAAATGTGTGATTGAGTGTGCTGCATCCAAAACATCTTTCGGATTAATTTTTCCAAAATCTGTCAACATCACAGAACAGCAGATGTCTGCACTATGAAATCCCGGGTGAATGGCATTTTTCGCTACCACAACACCGCCAACCGGAATATGACCTTCTGGTCCTGTTGGACAAGCGTCTGGCATAATTGCTCCAGTTATTAAGGTTGGTGTTTTCATTAAGACATTCATTGTATTGATGACTTTTTCTACGTTGTCATTTTCGCTTTCATCTTCTGCCCGAATGTTGATGACAAATTCAGCAGGAGTGTCCAATAATGAAATCGGTTCCGGAGATTTGAACTGCTCCAGATATTCTTTCATTTGAGTTTCATCAAGGTTATTTTCGTTGATATATTGCAAAGCTTCGGCAAACCATTTTTTTGGTGTGTATCCTAAAGCGATTAAGTCGTTTCCTGTAATTGTTTTCATTTTTGTTTATTTTGATGATGCAAAGTAATTATGCAAGTGCGCAATGTTTTTGCGCAGGAAAATTATTTTAAATATTTTTACTAAAATTTTATTAAATTGATTTTAGAACAACTGAAAAACACTCAGAAAACAATTGATTTCAAAGAAGTAATTGCTTTTATTGATGAGAATTATGATTTCACACCAACGAAATTCACGAACGGAAATACGGTTAACGAAGCCAATCAAAATAATGGTTCCTGTAAAGTTTTCAGTTTTGCAAAATTGAATCAACTTTCAAAGGAAGAAACTTTAGCTTTATTCGGAGATTTCTACAGAACAGATGTTTTGAAAAACCCTGAAGGAACAGACCATCAGAATATCAGAAACTTCATTGAGTTTGGATGGGACGGTATTTCGTTTGAAGGAGAAGCTTTAAGGAAAAAAGATTAAGATTTACTGGAGCTTAAAAAATTGTCAAATTTTATGGCAATTCAAATTCATTTATAATTCATAATTAATCATTTATAATTATTCTATGTCTTCCAACAAAAATGCTTTAATCCGCTACAAAACACTCGACAAATGCCTGAAAAATAAATATAAAAAATATACTTTGGAAGATCTGATGGACGAATGTTCCGAAGCTTTGTTTGAATTTGAAGGCAAAGAATCTTTTGTGAGCAAACGTACCATTCAGTTGGATTTGCAGAATATGCGGAGTGAAAAATTCGGTTATGAAGCACCAATCGAGGTTTACGAAAAACGCTTTTATCGATATAGTGATCCTGATTACAGTATTCATAATATTTCGGTTAATGAAAGTGATTTGAAAGCCATGAATAATGCCGTTCAGATTCTGAAACAATTCAAGGATTTTTCGATGTTCAAAGAGATGAATGGTGTCATTCAGAAATTGGAAGATTCGATCCAGTCGACCAATCAGAAATCGATTATTCATCTTGATAAAAATGAACAACTGAAAGGCCTGGAATATATCGATGTCTTGTACGAAAGTATCCTTAGTAAAAAGGCACTGAAGATTCTTTACAAGAGTTTCAAAGCCAGAGAATCCAATCACTTTATTGTTCATCCGCAATTACTGAAAGAATATAATAATCGTTGGTTTCTAATCTGTTGGCACAAAAACAAGATTATGAATCTGGCTTTGGACAGAATGGAAGAAATTTCCTTTGAAGATAAAATCGAGTATGTTGATAAAGACTTCAATGCAGACAGATATTTTGGAGAAGTAATCGGCGCTACAGTTTCCGAAACCCAACGCCCTCAGAATGTGATTTTCTTCGTTACCCGAAAGCACGCACCTTATGTGAAGACCAAACCTTTTCATCATTCTCAGGAGATTGTCAAAGAAGAAGAATCTGGAACAACTTTCAAAATCTGTGTTCAGCTGAACTTCGAATTGGAAAGAATGATTCTTGGAATGGGAGAGTTTATCAAAGTTTTGGCTCCCAGAAAATTAAAGCAAAGAATTTATAAAAGTTTAAAAGAAGCTGTTCAGAACTATGTTTCTGATGAAAATTAATAATGGCTCACTTCTTGTAATAGTATTGAAAATTTAAAATATGAAAACAAGATTGTTAAGAATGGCTCTGACATGGGCTGCGCCTTTTATAATTGGTTATATTGTGAATAAAATAGAAGAGAAAGCCAATAAAAAGAAAACAAAAGTACCAGTAAAAGCATAGAATAACCACTGAATCTCAGTGGTTATTTATTTTGAAAAGTACCGACCACTTAGAATACAAAATACCATTTTATCAAAAAAATACCATTTTGGCTTAAGTTTTGAATTTTTAATACAAATAAATAAATTATGAAAAGATATATCAATATTATTCCATTATTCCTAATATTAGGGTTATTGACAAGTTGTGAAGCAGTGGAAACTATTTTCAAAGCCGGGATGTGGTGGGGAATTATTCTTGTGGTTGGCGTTATCGGCTTAGTAATGTGGTTGTTATCAAGGGGTAAAAACTAAAAAAAGCGGGATTAATTCCCGCTTTACTTTTTTATAGGACCAGATCTTAAAGATTATCCAAAGTCTGGCTAAGATCATTATAACCTCCTCCATTATAAACATTTTCAAAACCTTGTGATTTGTAGAAATCTGTAGCTTTTCCGGAACGGTTTCCTGATCTACAGAAGAAAATCACATTTCCGTCCAACGCTCTGATCTCATCAATATGAGCTTCGATATCTCCTAAAGGAATATTCTGCGCTTCAGCGATATTTCCGTCTACTTCCAGTTCCAAAGGCTCGCGTACATCAATCAAGTGATAGTTTCCTGCTCTTAAAACATCTTCTATTGCCATAATTTTAAATTTTACAGTTTAATAGTAACAAAACTACAATATAAAATTCAAATTTCCATATAAAATCGATAGTGTCAAAAATCGATTCCCGTCGGAATTAATTAAATGTCTTAATTTCGCAAAATATTTTATGAATCTTAAAGAAAGATACACGCAACTTATTAAAACCAAGGCTTTGGCTTTTGGTTTTCAGTCGTGTGGGATTTCTAAGGCGGATTTTTTGGAAGAAGAAGCCTTACATCTGGAAAACTGGTTGAAAAATCAATTTCATGGTGAGATGAAATATATGGAAAACCATTTTGATAAGCGTCTGGATCCAAGATTGCTTGTGGAGGGTTCCAAATCTGTTATCTCTCTAAGCTATAATTATTTCCCCGAAGAAAAATTGCAGAATGAAAATTTCAAAATTTCAAAATATGCTTACGGTGAAGATTATCATGAGGTCATTAAAGAAAAACTGAGATCTCTGGTTGCTGAACTCCAGGATGGGATTGGGGAATTCTCTTTTCGTGTTTTTGTAGATTCGGCGCCGGTTTTGGAAAAAGCCTGGGCCCGGAAATCCGGAATCGGCTGGGTTGGAAAAAACTCAAACCTGATCACGAAGAAACATGGTTCTTTTTATTTTCTGGCGGAGATTATCTGTGACTTGGATTTGGTCGAAGATTCTCCTGTGACAGACCATTGCGGAAGCTGCACCAAATGTATCGATGCGTGTCCGACTCATGCCATCATTTCAGATAAAATTATCGATGGGAGCAAGTGTATTTCATACGCAACCATAGAATTGAAAGATCAGATTCCTGATTTTTTCAAAAACAAAATGGATGATTGGATGTTCGGATGCGACGTCTGCCAGGATGTTTGTCCCTGGAACCGTTTTTCCGCTCCAACTCTGGAAGAGAAATTTCATCCGAATTCCCAGCTCAAAAATTTTACAAAACAAGAGTGGAAAGACATTACCCAGGAGATTTTTTCCTCGGTATTCAGAAAATCTGCAGTCAAACGGACAAAATTTGCAGGCCTAAAACGGAATCTCGACTTCTTATCTGAGTAAAATCCCGTTTGTCAAGCTATCTTTTCTTTTGAGCTCTCTTCGGTGCAACTTTTACTCTGATTTTTAATCTTTTGTTGGATTGACGTTTTTTCGGCATATATCAGTGATTTTTCGTTATTAAATTTCAAAATAAATTTTAAAAAATCCAAGGAAAATTAAAAAAAATTAACATAGCCGTTTTGCTTTAAAAATTTTATTATCTTTATTCTTCTATACGATTCGTAAAACGTCCGGATGAAAAAGAAATTACTAGTAATCATAAAAATCATCGGCTTCATTATTGGAGTCGTTTTTTTGTATATCATTTTGGGATTGTTGCTGCCATTGATTCCTGTAAAAGCCAAGAAGACAGATGATCCTAAAACAATAGAAGCTTATATCCTGACTAATGGTGTCCATACCGATCTAGTGCTTCCCATCAAAACAAAATATATAGACTGGAGCGAAAAACTGCCTTTTGAAAACACCAAAGGAAAAGAGACAGATTTCAGGTATATCTCTTTTGGTTGGGGTGATAAAGGTTTCTATCTTGACACGCCAACTTGGGCTGATCTCAAATTTTCTACTGCTTTCAAAGCTGCATTTTGGCTCAGCGAATCTGCGATGCATTGTACTTATTACAAAAAAATGACTGTAGCCGATGACTGCAAGAAGATAATGCTGACGGAAAAACAATATCAGAATTTGATTAAATTCATAGATGATAAGTTTGACAAAGATTCTGCCGGCAAATACATCTTGATAAAAACCGATGCAGTTTATGGAAATAATGATGCTTTTTACGATGCAAAAGGCAGCTACAACTTCACCTACACCTGCAACACCTGGGCAAATGACGGCCTAAAAGCTGCCGGACAAAAAGCGGCGCTTTGGACACCAACGGATTTTGGGATTTTCAGACATTATAAATAATATTTGGGCGGACATTTCGGGCTATTCAAGGGTTTTATCTTGTTAAAAATTAAAAATTTCTGATAAGACTGCTCGTTTCACTCTTGCCCTTACTATCCCGACCGCAGATTTGTCATTAATTTCAATTTTAGACATAGAAAAACATTCTCAAAATCACATAATTTCATTAAATTTGCCAACCACAAAAAGCTTCAAATAAGCAAAATTAAATTATGACTTCACAAGAAATAAGACAGCAATTTTTAGATTTTTTCAAAAGCAAAGAACATTTGATCGTTCCTTCTGCGCCAATTGTCCTGAAAGATGACCCGACCCTGATGTTTTCCAATTCCGGAATGACGCAGTTCAAAGATTATTTTTTAGGTTACAAAGAACCGAAATCATCCAGAATTGCCGATACGCAAAAATGTCTTAGAGTTTCCGGAAAGCATAATGATTTGGATGATGTTGGTCGTGATACTTACCATCATACGATGTTTGAAATGTTGGGGAATTGGTCTTTTGGCGATTATTTCAAAAAAGAAGCGATTACCTGGGCTTGGGAATTGTTGACGGAAGTTTACAAAATTCCGAAAGAAAATCTTTACGTAACCATTTTTGAAGGTGACGAAAAAGAGAATCTTGAAAGAGATACAGAAGCTTACTATTTGTGGAAACAATTCATTTCCGAAGACCGAATTATCAACGGAAACAAGAAAGATAATTTCTGGGAAATGGGTGCAAGCGGACCTTGCGGACCTTGTTCTGAAATCCATGTTGATTTGAGAAGTGCTGAAGAAAAAGCCAAAGTTTCCGGACTTGAATTAGTTAATAACGATCATCCGCAAGTTGTCGAGATCTGGAATCTGGTATTCATGCAATTTAACAGAAAAGCGGACGGATCTCTGGAAAATCTTCCTGCAAAACATATTGATACAGGAATGGGATTTGAGCGTCTTTGTATGGCCTTGCAACATAAAGAATCCAACTACGATACTGATGTTTTCACACCATTAATTGCTAAAGTTGAGGAGCTTTCCGGTAAAAAATATACAGGGATTTTAACGGATGAAAAAGATATCGCAATCCGTGTGGTTGTAGATCACATCAGAGCAGTTTCTTTTGCAATTGCGGACGGACAGCTACCTTCCAATGGTGGTGCAGGTTACGTTATTAGAAGAATATTGAGACGAGCTATTTCTTATTCCTACAGATTTTTGGATAGAAAAGAACCTTTCCTTTACCAATTGGTTGCTGTTCTTCAGGAACAAATGGGTAAATTCTTCCCGGAATTGGAAAAACAAGGAACTTTGGTTACTGAAGTAATTAAAAGTGAAGAAGAATCTTTCTTAAGAACTATCGAAACAGGTTTAATCAGAGTTGATAAATTAATTCAGCAAACCATTTCCGAAGGTAAAAAAATATTGCCTACAGAAGAAGTTTTTGAATTGTACGATACTTATGGTTTTCCTGATGATCTAACAAGAATCATTGCTGAGGAAAAAGGCTTAACCATCGATGAAGCTGGATTTCAACAGGCTTTGAATCAACAAAAGCAGCGTTCTAAAGCAGATTCGGCTCAGAAAGTTTACGATTGGGTAACTTTAGAAGAAAAACCAGAAAACTTTGTAGGTTATGATCAATTAGAATCGGAAACTTACATCACAAGATACAGAAAAGTAGAAAATAAAGGCGGCGAATTTTACCAGGTTGTTTTAAGCGAATCACCTTTCTATCCGGAAGGTGGAGGACAAGTGGGTGATAAAGGAACGCTTGAAAATGCAACCGAAAGCTTTGAAGTTCTTGAAACTAAAAAAGAAAATGGATTGATTATTTCTTTGATCAATGCGCTTCCAAAGGATGCTGGCGCAATTTTCTATGCAAAAGTAAATGTTGCCGACAGGAAGAATTCGCAGGCTAATCACTCGGTGACGCATTTGTTGCACGAAGCTTTAAGAGAAGCTCTAGGAACGCATGTTGAACAGAAAGGTTCGTATGTTGGTCCGGATTATTTGAGATTTGATTTTTCTCATTTTTCTAAAATGACTGAGGAAGAGTTGGCTTTGGTAGAATCAAAAGTGAATGCAAAAATCAAAGAAAACATTCCGTTGCAGGAATTCAGAACTATTCCGATTCAGGAAGCTTTGGATAGGGGAGCAATGGCGTTGTTTGGCGAAAAATACGGTGACAATGTAAGAATGATCCAGTTCGGAAGTTCGAAAGAACTTTGTGGTGGAACGCACGTTAAATCTACAAGTGAAATCGGTCATTTCAAAATTGTTTCTGAAAGTTCTGCGGCTGCAGGAATCAGAAGAATCGAGGCAATTTCCGGAGAGAAATCAGAAGAATATTTCAAGAATTTGGAAACTCAGTTTACAGAAATTTCACAATTGTTAAAATCAAAAGATTTGACAAAATCAATTGAAAAATTGTTGGAAGAAAACTCTGCTCTGAAATCTGAAATCGAATCTTTCAAAAAAGAAAAAGCAAAAGGCGAAATACAAAACTGGAAAAATGATTTCGAAGATAACAACGGAAAGAAATTATTAGTTAAGAAAACTTCTCTGGATGCAGGTTCTGTAAAAGACATCGTGTTCCAACTGAAAAAAGAAATTCCGAATTCTGTTACAATTATTATTTCAGATGCGGGTGAAAAACCAATGATAACAGTTGGTGTTTCTGCGGATCTGGAAGCGAATTACCACGCCGGAAATATCGTAAAAGAATTAGCCAAAGAAATCCAAGGTGGCGGCGGCGGAAATCCGGGATTTGCTACAGCCGGCGGAAAAAATATCGAAGGAATTGAGAATGCTTATCAGAAAGCTTTGGAAATTTAATTATTAAATCAAATAACAGAAAACGCCCAAATTTGGGCGTTTTTTTATTTAAAAACTATTGATTAAAATTCTTAGGCGAATAGAAATACAGAAACTTCTTCTTTGCCATTTCGAAATCACTCCATTTGTCACAATCAATTTCATAAGCAACAACACCCGAAGTTGGTAAATTTACGATCTCATCGGAAAGTGAATTGGCGAAATTGGAGATCCCGTTGTTGTGAGAAAACAAGGCTAAACTGTTGACACTGTCATCCGTGTCAAATATAACTGAGAGAAAATTTTCCTCAGACGGCCTGTACAACTTTTCTTTGGTGCTGTAATCTTTTCCGTAAACCTGAGAAAATAACTCGCAAGTCTGTTTGGCTCTAACAGCGGGACTTGTGACAAAGCTGTCAATATCTATATTGTTGAATCTTAGAAATTCAGCCATTTTTGGAGCGTTTGTTCTTCCAAGCTCGGTCAACGGACGGTCAAAGTCATCCATATCTTCCGGCCAGTCACTCTTGGAATGTCTAACCAGTAAAAGTGTTTTCATTCAAAAAGGGTTTAATCAAATAAAATTAGTAAAAAAAATCATCGGAAAATCTTTTCCGGAAATTATTTTCTAATAAAAAATTTAATTTAATAATTTTCTACGATTTCCATTAACTCGGAATAGATTTTCTCTGTAAAAGGCGTTTTAATATTCAGGTCTTTTCCGTAATTGATAATTGCTCCGGCAAATAATTCCAACTCGCTATTCTCCTTTTTTACATTGATGTCCAGTTGTAAAGAAGTTGGGGTTTCAGGAGGAAAAGTCATGGCTTTCTCAAATGTTTTCTCAATAATGTCATCGGGTAAATTGATTCCTTTTTTGTCAGCAATTAATTTGACTTCTTTCATTATTTCCGTTGCTTCCAGTTTCTGAATTTCATCTGCGCAAACTGTTCCGATGGAAGAATTATATTTAGCTGTAACCAATCCAAAACTCGATACAAAAATGAACTTTGTCCATATATCTGTGAACGAATTGTCTTTAAAATCGAAATCAATTTGACTGTTTTTCATCAACCCGATAATCCAATCGATATCTGTGAAAAGATTGGCCGGATCTTTTCCAAAAATCAGTTTTCCTGCTTTTCCTTTATGTTCAACGATTCCTTTTTCTCTGATGTGGGAAGCGACGTATACACAAGCCGGCAAAATTGTATTGTCAGGAATTATTTTCCTGATTCTATCATAGATATCTGCACCGTTCATCATTGGAAGGAGAATGGTTTTGTCCGTAATGATTTGCTTCAATTGCTTGCAAACATTTTCCAGATCATATTCTTTCACACAAATCAAAACCAAATCAGGATCGTTGATTTCAGAAACGCTCTGTAAGAGGTGATTCGGTTTTGTAATGCTGTTTGGATGTTCTGGAGAAAGTAATGTCAATCCATTAGTTTTTACAATGTTATAAGTTTGATCTCTCGCAATAAAAGAAATCGTAAACTGATTTACCGTTTCATTAAACTGATTAATCTTAAAACCGAAATAACCGCCAACGCCGCCAAGTCCTACAACTACAATATGTTTCATTTTTTATAAATTATATCAAACGATAAATTTACTTAATTAATCGTAAAATAAAAGCAGCAATCACTTACGATTGCTGCTTTTATAACAACATACAAATTTATGAACTTGTATTGGTAGCTTCAAAAAATTATTTATATAAAGCTTTTATTGCTTCCGTAAATTAAAAATGTAAAGAAAGCTTTCATGGTTATCAGTCTGTTAATTTTTAAGATTAAATTTAGAAACCCTAAAATTTTGCACAAATATAATCAAAGTCAACAAATGGTGACAATAAAAATTGTTAAATTTGCTTAACCTCCGAAATCATGACAAAACAAAACCCAAAAAACAGAACAAGAAATAAAGAAAGAAGCAAACAGCAATTTCTGGACGCGGTTGGAAATATTTTGAAAACGAAAGGTTATAGATATCTTAAAGTTAATGAGATTGCAGCAACAGCTGGTCTTGATAAGAAATTGATCTATAATTACTTTGGTGGAGTTGATCAGCTTTTGGATGAGTATATAAAAACACAGGATTTTTGGAGCAATGTAAAGAATAAAAATTCGGAGATGGAAATTACTGACGGCGGAAAAGAATTTACCAAACAAATGCTGATTGAGCAATTTGATTTTGTTGCCGCAAACAAAGATTTACAAAAAATTCTGATCTGGCGACTGACAGAAGAGCGTACATCGTTGAGGAAATTAACAGAAGGGCAGGAAAAGAATGGCGAATTGCTTTTCAAAAGCATAACGGATCCGTACTTTCAGGATAAAAGTGAAGATTTTCGCGCAGTTGCTGCAATTCTTGTTTCGGGGATGTATTACCTTAACCTCTATTCCGAAGTTAACGGAAGTGTTTTTTGCGGGTTGGATGTTAAAACCAATGAAGGAAGATCGAAAATTAAGAATGCTTTAAAAATGCTTGTGGATAAAACTTTCGAAGAACTGAAGTAGTTAAAACTCCTGAAACAGATAACGGTCAGGATAATTCAGTTTTTCACTTTTACGTTGACCGTTGATAACAATGTGGATGATATTCATCTGGTCATCGAAAAGATTATAGAGAAAGCTGACAGCCGTTTCCACTTTTTTAGGATTACTCACAGCTTCGGATTCCAGAAAAACATCAACACTTTCCTTGTCTTCCTCGTAACCAACGAATTTAACTTTTACGAATTGATTATTTACTTTCAGTTTTACATATTCGGAAGCATAATTTTTCAAGGCTTCGTTCATTTCTTTTTCAGATTTTGGATTGAGGAAATGAAGACTTTTTCCATATTTTTTATTAATGGCATTTTCCAAATCATCCATAAAAAACCGTCCGGAAATTTCAAACGTTTTTGACTTTTGGCTATAACTAAATTCCATAGAACCAACGTGATAAGGATGAACCCTGAACGAGAAAAGCGCTACAAACAAAGACAAAACAACAACCGCAGAAAAAAAGTTCTTCATCAGATCCAAAATTTAAATCGAAATTAATCATTATTTTCGTAATTCTTTTTAAAATGACAGGATGCAGGATTTTATTTTTTACCTGAAGTTGGGTTGGGAACACATTATTTCTTTGGATGCGCTGGATCATCAGTTGTTTATTCTGGCTTTGATTGCAGTTTATTCTTACAACGATTTCAAAAAGCTCCTGATTCTTGTGACCGCCTTTACAATAGGGCATTCTGTCACTTTAGCGCTCAGTTCGCTTAACGTTTTGAGAGTTCCGAGCAACTGGGTAGAATTTCTCATCCCTTTGACTATTGTTATCACGTCGTTGGATAATATTTTAATGAAAAACAATCAGAAAACGCTGATGACAATGAACTATTATTTGGCAATGATTTTCGGGCTCATCCATGGGATGGGATTTGCGAACACTGCCAGAATGATGCTGGCAAAAGAACAAAGTATTTTCGTTCCACTTTTAGGCTTCAATATTGGGTTGGAATTGGGTCAGGTTGCTTTGGTCATCGCGATTTTGATTTTACTTTTCATTCTGCTTAAGCTTTTCCGGGTCAACAGAAAAGACTGGATTTTATTCGTTTCCTCTGGTGTTTTCGCATTGGCTTTAAAAATGACTTTGGAGCGACTTCCTTTTTAATATCAATTTTTTTGATTTGGGCAGCCATTCCGCGCTCCGTTCCCGCTATTTTTTGCCTTCCAAAAGTCCTCGCAAAAAAATGAGCTCCACTCAGCTCGGGCTGCGATCAATTCTGTGTTTTAATATTCTACTATTTAGAATTAATCTTTACTGGTGAAAATAAATACAAATCTTTATTTCATTCGTAACAATTTCCTAAATTTGATTACTTGTAAAGAATTATTATCTAATTGTTTTGAAAAAATGAAGTTAAAAGTTTTAGGACTTTTATTCTGTTATGCTGTAGTGTCGGCACAGAATATCCAGAATAATCCGGGAAGCAACCACGGAAACAAATTTGAACAACTCGGAACCATCCTTCCAACACCTAATGTTTACAGAACCGCTTCTGGCTCGCCGGGACAAGCCTACTGGCAGCAACGTGCAGATTATGACATAGAAGCTTATCTGGACGAGGACAAAAGAAATCTGAAAGGTTCAGAAACCATAAATTATTACAACAATTCTCCGGACGATCTGGATTATCTCTGGCTTCAGCTGGACGAAAATCAACAGTCATCTGTGAAAAATGCAGATTATCCTTCTTCTTCAACTTTACCGAAAAGAACGGTTTTAGAAAATTTAAAAGCATCAGAACTTCCTGTTTCAGATAATGGTTATGGTGTTAATCTGGAGAAAGTAACCGATGCTTCCGGCAATCCGTTGAAATATGTGGTCAATAAAACAATGATGCGTATTGACCTTCCAAAAGCATTGAAAAAAGGGGAGAAATTCGTTTTCAAAGTTAACTGGAATTACAATATCCCGAATCGTATCGAAATGGGCGGAAGAGGTGGTTATGAAAGTTTTCCTGAGGATGGGAACGACCTTTACACAATGACACAATGGTTTCCGAGAATATGTGTTTACAGTGATTTTCACGGTTGGCAGAATCATCAGTTCACAGGACGTGGCGAGTTTGCTTTGGTTTTCGGAAATTATAAAGTAAAAATGAACGTTCCTGCTGACCATATTGTTGGTGGAACTGGGGAATGCAAGAACTATGAGCAGGTTTTAACTTCTGAGCAATTAGCAAGATATAGAAAAGCAGAATCTGCCAACGAACCTGTAGAAATCGTAACGCTTGATGAAGCGAAGAAAGCAGAAAAGAATCATTCAAAACAGAGAAAAACCTGGATTTTTGAAGCCAATGACGTTCGTGATTTTGCATGGACCTCTTCAAGAAAATTTATCTGGGACGGGATGCGCGTAACGATTCCTGAAAATAATAACAAAGTAATGGCAATGAGTTTCTACGGAAAAGAAGCTTACGGATTGTATAGGAAATTCTCTACAAAAGCCGTTGCACATACGATTAAAACTTATTCAGAATTCACGATTCCTTATCCATATCCTGTAGCGCAATCTGTAGAAGCGGCGAACGGAATGGAATATCCGATGATCTGTTTCAATTACGGAAGAACAGAAAAAGACGGAACTTATTCCGAAGCAATCAAAAACGGAAGGTTGGGTGTAATTATTCACGAAGTAGGCCACAACTTTTTCCCAATGATTATCAATTCCGACGAAAGACAATGGAGCTGGATGGATGAAGGTCTGAATACTTTTGTTGAATATCTGACAGAAGAGAAATGGGATAACAAATTCCCTTCAAAACGTGGTCCGGCTTGGACAATCGTGGATTATATGAAGCTTCCGAAAGATGAATTGGAACCGATTATGTCCAATTCCGAAAACATCGCAAGATTTGGCCCGAATGCTTATTCAAAACCGGCAACCGGACTTAACATTCTTCGTGAGACGATTATGGGAAGAGAGTTGTTTGATAAAGCGTTCAAGACTTACGCCAAAAGATGGGCTTTCCGTCACCCTGAGCCTGCAGATTTTTTCAGAACAATGGAAGATGCGAGTGGGGAAGACCTGGATTGGTTCTGGAGAGGTTGGTTCTACGGAACAGATCCAGTAGATATCTCGTTGGATAAAGTGACGATTGCAACGCCTGATTTTGATGCCGTTCCAAAATCCGAAACGGTGAAATATACTGTTGAAAAACCGGTATTGAATGAGTTTGAAGATGTTTCTAAAATCAGAAACAGAGAAGATAAGAATATCAAATTCTATGCTGATGCCGACAAAGATGTTCAGGATTTCTATTACAGATATGACCGTGGACAGGAGAAAGTAGATACTTCAAAAGAATATTCTATTACAACAGGCAATCTGGAAAAAGTTGATAAAAAAGACATTAAAAAAGAAAATAACGTTACGGCTTATCAAATAGATTTTTCTAATAAAGGAGGTCTTGTAATGCCGATTATTTTGGAATTCACCTTTGAAGATGGTTCGAAAGCAACGGATAAAATCAGTGTTCAAATCTGGAGACATAATGAGCAAAAGGCTTCTAAAACTTATTATTTTGATAAGAAACTGAAGTCTGTTCAGTTAGATCCAATGAGAGAAACGGCCGATATTGATACGTCTAACAACTTCTGGACCGCTTCAAGTTCATCAGAAACACCAAGCAAGTTTCAGGTTTTCAAGCAAAAGCAAAAAGATGCAGCCAGAGGTGCATCTAATGGAAAAGTAAATCCGATGCAAGCCGCTGGAAAGAAATAAAAATTATAATAAAAGAGTTGTTGATCGGTCAAGATTGCCAGAAACGGAAAATTAAAACTCTTGTAAAAATAATTTTTGTTTTAATTATTTGTAAAATCTATTTGCAGAGTGATGTAAACTATTATATTTGCATTCCAATTTATTATAATTATAAGCTATGAAAGAACTAATCGAAAAGATTAATGCTGAATTTGAAGCTTTCAGCAAAGAAGCAGAACAACAATCTGAAAAAGGGAACAAAGCAGCTGGAACCAGAGCCAGAAAATCAGCTTTGGAACTTAGCAAACTTTTCAAAGATTTCCGTAAAGTTTCTGTTGAAGAATCAAAAAAGTAAAAATCCAAAACCTCGTTTTTAACGAGGTTTTTTATTTATGTAATGACAGTCAATTTTTACACAACGGGTCAAGAAAATTTTCGACACTTTATTCATACTATCAATTATCAATTTTTATGGTTTCGTTTTTTGATTCATTCATATTTGCGTAAATTTATTGTTTGTAATTAATCAATATTTCTAATAGAAAAGAATGGAAAAGTATAATTACGGGGTTATCGGCCTCGGAGTAATGGGAAGAAATCTCCTTTACAATATTGCAGACAACGGTTTCTCTGTTGCAGGATTTGACCTTGATGCAGAAAAAGCCAGAGAACTTGAACAGGGTGCTACACAGAATACGGTTGTCAAAGGAACAGCTTCTTTGGAGGATTTTGTATCTGCATTGGAAACACCAAGAAAAATTATTCTAATGGTTCCTGCGGGTAAGCCTGTAGATGCTGTTTTGGAAAATATCATGCCGCTTCTGAACAAAGGTAATATTGTTGTTGATGCTGGTAATTCTTATTTCAAAGATACCGAACGACGTATTGCTGAGCTCGCTTCAAAAGGATTGCATTTTATGGGAATGGGTGTTTCCGGAGGTGAGAAAGGAGCCAGAACCGGTCCAAGCATTATGCCTGGTGGAGATTTGGAAGCCTTCAATCTTCTGAAACCCATGCTGGAATCGATTGCTGCAAAAGTTGATGGAGAAGCCTGTACTGCTTATATGGGAAAAAGCTCAGCCGGAAACTATGTGAAAATGGTTCATAACGGAATCGAGTATGCCATAATGCAGCTCATCAGCGAAGCCTATGATCTTTTGAGAAAAGGTGCAAACCTTAATAATGATCAGCTTTACGAGATTTTTAAAGAATGGAATAACGGTGAAATGAATTCTTTCCTGATAGAGATTACAAGAGATATTTTCCAACAAAAAGATTCATTGACCAATGGTTATCTTGTTGATCAGATTTTAGATAAAGCTGGCGCAAAAGGAACCGGCAAGTGGACCTCAGAACAGGCTATGGAAATTGGAGTTTCTATCCCAACGATTGATATTGCTGTGACCTCAAGAATCTTGTCAGCTTACAAAGATGAACGGATGAAAGCCTCTCAATTATATTCTGAAAAACAAATCACCGCGCCGGAAAATATCGAATCCTTTATCAAAGAAGTTGGTGACGCATTATATCTGGCGACTTTGATCAGCTATGCGCAAGGTCTGTCACTATTGGTTAAGGCTTCAGAAGAATATGCTTTTGATATTCCGCTGAAAGATGTTGTTAAGATCTGGCGAGGCGGATGTATCATCCGTTCCGTGTTGTTAGAAAAATTTTATTCAGCTTATACTCAAAATCCTGATCTGTCTAATATTTTACTAGACAAAGATATTTCCGAAATCGTCAAATCAAAACTCAAATCATTAAGAAGCACTGCTGCTTATGCTGTCCATAATGGCATATCGAGTTTAGGAATTCAAACGGCTTTAGGTTATTTTGATGCTTACACGACAGAATCTTTACCGGTGAATCTGATTCAGGCTCAACGTGATTATTTTGGAGCTCACACTTATCAGAGAATCGACAGAGAAGGCGTTTTCCACACATCTTGGAAAAGCACAAACAATTAAAATTAAACCATGACAGATATTAATGTATTATCGGCCACTAATATTGTAATTTTTGGCGCTACCGGAGACTTGGCAAAAAGAAAACTTTTCCCTGCGTTTTATAATCTTTTCATTGATGGAAGAATGCCGGAGAATTTTAATATTATCGCTTTAGGAAGGTCGGATCACAATGATGAATATTTTAGGAATTATATTAAAGTCAACCTTGAAGCTTTCTCCAGAAAAAATGTTACACCTGAGCACTGGGAAGCTTTTCAATCCCATATCACCTATTTTCAGCATCAGTTGGACGAAGAGAATTCTTATAAAAATCTAAATCGGAAATTGCTGGAATTTGATTCCGGTTTTGGTGTAAGAGGAAACAGATTGTTTTATCTATCAATCGGACCTAATTTTATTTCTACCATTTCCAATTATATCAAGAATGCATCATTAGCTTCTGAGCCGGACAAAGACAGGATCATTATCGAGAAACCTTTTGGTTACAACAAACAATCGGCTATTGAACTTAATCAGCTTTTGTCCGAGACTTTTGAAGAGAAACAGATTTATCGTATTGATCATTATTTGGGAAAAGAAACTGTTCAGAATATATTGGCTTTTCGGTTTGGAAATTCCATCTTCGAGCCTTTGTGGAATCACAGACATATCGAATCTGTTCAAATTACAGTTGCAGAAGAAGTTGGTGTAGAAACCAGAGGCAGTTTCTATGAGCAGACCGGCGCTTTGAGAGATATGGTTCAGAATCATTTGCTGCAGATCTTATGTATGGTTGCTATGGAAGCGCCAGCCTCTTTAGAGTCTGATGAAATCAGAGATCGTAAAGTTGATGTGCTTAAATCCATCCGCAGAATCCCGGCAGATAAAGTTGACCATTATGCTGTGAGAGGTCAATATGGAAAAGGAATAATAAATGGGGTGGAGACAAAAGCCTATCGTGAAGAAGATGGGGTTGATCCGGATTCTAATACAGAAACTTTTGTAGCAGCAAAATTCTATATAGATAATGAAAGATGGCAGAATGTTCCTTTCTATGTTCGCACAGGTAAAAAAATGAAGGAAAAGCAGTCCTATATTTCTATTCAGTTCAAGCCATTGCCACATTCTACATTCTCTGACACAAATCCGTTGTCCGCTAATCGTCTTATCATTAATATTCAACCATTAATGGACATCAGACTTCAATTTATGACAAAAAAGCAAGGACTTTCAATGGCTCTGAGACCGGTGGAGATGATCTTCGATTATTTTGCGTGTAAAGAAGATACACCCGAAGCATATGAAACATTGTTGCAGGATGCATTAGAAGGTGATCTCACACTGTTTATGCGTTCTGATCAGGTGGAGGAAGCTTGGGATGTTGTGACGACAATTCAGGAAGACTGGGCCAATAAAAAGGCAATTTTTCCAAATTATGAAGCAGGAAGCTGGGGTCCGAAAGAAAGTTTTGATCTGGTTGAAAGACAAGGTCACAACTGGTTGTAACATTTAATTAAATTCTTAAAATGAATATTACAGTATTTGACAATCTGGACAAATTATACAAAAAAGCAGCGGATACTTTTGTTGAACTTTCAGAAAAATCAATCAGGAAACATCATAAGTTTGTTGTTGCTTTAAGTGGAGGCTCTTCTCCAAAAGCAGTTTTCAAATTGTTGGCAACGGAAGAATATGCCCAAAAGATCGAATGGGGAAAAATCTATTTTTTTTGGGTTGATGAACGTTGGGTTACTTTAGACGATGAAAAAAGTAATTTCAAAATGACATCTGAAACGCTTCTGGACAAAGTTCCTGTAAATAAAAACCAGGTTTTCCCGATGTTTAAAGAAGGATTAGAACCCGGAGATTATGCAAAGGAATATGAGAAAAAAATCCGAAATGTTTTGGGAAATGAAGGTGTCTTTGATTTTATTCTTTTAGGAATGGGTGATGACGGACATACGGCTTCTTTATTTCCTGGGCAGGCTGTTCTTGATGAAAAAGAAAAATGGGTGGCAGCTTATTATTTGGAATCTCAGGAGATGTTCAGAATTACTTTGACAGAGCCAATTATCAACAAAGCTGAAAACATTCTGGTAATAGCTTTTGGCGAATCTAAGAAAAATGCTTTGAACCAGGTTTTGAATGGCGAATACAATCCTAAATTATATCCATTGCAATTAATCAATAAAAAAGAAGGATTTCAATTTTTTACTGATGAAAAAGCTATGAATGGATAATCTCAGTTTCCGTAAAAAATTATCATACAAACAAAAGGTGAAACGTTTGTTTCACCTTTTTTAATTGTATATCTATCAATCAATCAATCAATCAATTAATTAATTAAGACTGGATAAATTCCAAAAGGTCTTTATTAATTGTTTCGTGCTCTGTAGTCGGCATTCCGTGAGGGAAACCTGGATAAGTAATTAACTTTCCGTTTTTCAGCAGCTTTGCAGATTTTATTGCAGAATTTTCGATGGGTACAATTTGATCATCTTCACCATGAAGAACTAAAACCGGAATATCAACAGCTTTAAGATCTTCTGTGAAATCTGTTTCCGAGAAAGCTTTGATTCCGTCATAGTGAGCTACAATACCGCCCATTAATCCTTGTCTCCACCAGTTTCTTTGGATTCCTTCTTTTACATCGGCACCTTCTCTGTTGTAGCCATAGAAAGGGAATGTAAGATCAAAATAAAATTGATTTCTGTTATTCATTGTCTGGTCCCGGATGTTGTCAAAAACTTCCATCGGAACTCCGTCAGGATTACTTTCGCTTTTTACCATGATCGGCGGAACAGCGCTGATTAAAACCGCTTTTTTAGCTCTTCCGTTAGCATATTTGTTAACGTAGCGGATCACTTCGCCACCACCTGTAGAATGTCCGATGTGAATTACATCTTTCAGACCTAAGAATTCAACCAGTTCTGCTGCGTCAGAAGCATATTGCTCTATAGTATGATTATAAATATTCTGGCTGGATCTTCCATGACCTCTTCTGTCATGGGTAACGACTCTATAACCTCTTTTTAGGAAAAAAATGACCTGCGCGTCCCAATCATCTGAAGATAATGGCCATCCGTGATGAAACATCAATACTGGTCCTTCACCTTGGTCTTTGTAAAAAATCTCTGTTCCGTCTTTTAATTTTAGTGTGCTCATAATTTACTTTTTAATGTTATTGTTTGTTTATTGTTTAGCAAATGTAAGACGGGAAAACCTAATCAATCTTGATGTAAGATAACTTCGTTATTTTTTATAATAATCCATCATTATCCAATATTAAAAAATCCAATAATCTACCCCGAAAATCCATCCAGCATATCCATACTAGGAACAAAAAATAATGTTCCCGTCTGTGCTGTACTAAAGTCAAGAATACGGTCATAATTTCCGGGCGGATTGCCGATGAACATATTGGTTAGCATTTTTTCAACCGTGCTGAATGTGCTCGCATAACAGATAAAATAAGTTCCCATTTCATTGGTTGCTACGCTTCCGAAAGGCATATTGTCACGTACAACCTTAAAATCATCACCGATATTAGCTAATGCGATATGGGAGTTTTTGGGTTTTATATCATCGTCCATTTCGATATCCTGATCTTTGGATCTGCCGATTACTTTTTCCTGTTCTTCCACAGAAAGCGATTTCCATGCATCAAGATTATGAATGTATTTCTGTACAAAAAGATAGCTTCCACCTTCATATTGCGGATCAGAACCATCTATAATGGCAAAATGATCACGGTCTTTACCATGCGGATTTTCAGTGCCGTCAACAAAGCCTAAGATAGACCGGCTGTCCCAATAACGGAATCCTTGTACTTCAACAGCACAATCTGCAATTTCCTTCATATATCCGGAAATTATAGAGGCCATATCATAAGCGAAGCTTTTCTCATCGGCACGAATATGAAAATGCAAATCCCCTTTCGTACTTATTGCCGTATGTTTGCTGCCCTTTATTTCCTGGAATTTTTTGAATTCTTTGGGCAGTGGTTGAGGTAATTCAAGCTGTTGCCAGGCTTCATATCCGATTCCCATTACACAGCTGGCTTTGGAATCGGGAAAACGGTCGAGTGCAGAATTATTCAGGTTAATTACCAACGCGCAAACTCTCTGGAAAACCGATTTTATTTTATCAGGATCAACATTGTCTTTAAAATTCCAAACTAAAAAATACGTGTTGTTATTCGGATAATCTGTTACATTCTGTGCATTATAGTCACAAGAAAATGTATTATTCATTGACATGGATCTATCGGTTTTTAATTATCAAATTTAATAAATGCCGTTGGGATAATATGATTTGTTACCATAAAATAAACAATTCAGGATATTCTTTTCACAAATTACAGCAGAAACTTTTACTTGATAAGCCTCACTAACACATCAAAAATGAGTATTATTGTAAGAAAATTAATACTGCAAAATTTATGGGGCACTGGGAAATTTTTTTATTTTTTTTAATCATCGCTTTTATTTACTCTTCGGTGGGATTTGGCGGTGGTTCCAGTTATCTTGCAGTTCTGGCAATGTACAGCTTTCCTTATCAGGAAATACGTTTAACGGCACTTATTTGTAATATTATTGTAGTAATAGGAGGTGTATTTATTTACATCCAAAATAAACAAGTCGAGTGGAAAAAAATACTGCCTCTTACACTTATAAGCGTTCCTATGGCGTATCTCGGAGCTGTTTTAAAAATCAGCCAGGAAATTTTCTTTCTGACTTTGGGAATTACTTTAATCATTGCAGCTCTATTACTATGGATAAAAACAGACACGAAAAATAACGGACAGATCTCAGGAAATACCGGGAATTCTTTACTCAGAAACGGATTTTTAGGTGGTGGAATCGGTTTTTTGTCCGGGTTGGTAGGCATTGGCGGCGGAATTTTTCTTTCTCCATTGTTAAATCTGATGAAATGGGATACTCCAAGAAAAATTGCGGCAACATCAAGCGTTTTTATTTTGGTAAATTCAGTCTCGGGTATTTTCGGGCAGTTGTCCAAATTATCTTCAGACATCGATTATTTCAGAATTCTGAGTTTGTGTTTTGCTGTATTCATCGGTGGGCAGATCGGTTCCAGAATGTCCCTGAAATGGAATCCTCTGGTCATCAAAAGAATGACAGCTGTTCTGGTTTTGGTTGCCGGAATAAATGTTTTAATAAAATATTGGTAATAAGCTACATTTAAAATGATACTTAAAATATTAGCATTTGGAATAACGAAAGATATTTTCGGGACTTCTGAAAAAGAAATAGAAATGAATGAAGGAGCAAGCGTAAAAGCGCTCAAGGAACTTTTGGAAACGGACTTTCCGGAGCTGAAAAGATTAAAATCCTATTTTATTGCCGTTGATGATGAATATGCGGAAGACGATCAAATCATAACAGTGTCTAACGAAATAGCAATAATACCTCCGGTAAGCGGCGGATAACAGATATGTTTGATATTAAAATAACAGAAAATAAACTTGATCTTACGGATTGCTTTACCCTTGCTTCCGATCCTGCTTGTGGAGGAATGGCATCATTTGTAGGAACAGTACGGAATCATACCAAAGGTAAATCTGTTACCCGTTTGGAATATGAATGCTACGAATCTATGGCGGTGAAGGAAATACAGAAAATAACGGATAAAGCCATTTCCTTATTTTCGGTAAAAAATATTGTTGTTCATCACCGTACCGGAATTTTATTTCCCGGTGATGCTGCCGTGATCATCGTGGTAAGTGACGGACATAGAAATGCGGTTTTCGATGCATGCAGCTTTATCATTGAAAATATAAAAAAGACTGTTCCCATCTGGAAAAAAGAAATTTTTGAGGATGGAGAAGAATGGGTTTCGGCACACCCATAGTTTGAGGACTAAAATTTTGTACCTTTATGTACCAATTATTGAATTATGAAAGCTCATCTGTTATCAGATAAATCGGTAAAGCAGATAGAAATCGTCAAAGTGAAGGGCAACGTCAGTTTTCATTATATGGATGATGTTTCTGTTGAAGAGCCTTTGGAAATAAGGGTTGCTTATCATGTAGCAGATAAAAAAGAGACCAAAAATATCTCTGTAACCATGCGGACTCCCGGAAATGATGCGGAGCTTGCCGCAGGTTTTTTATTCACAGAAGGAATTATTTCCGGCCGTGAACAGATTAAAGACATTTATTCTCCACAGGTGGAATGTTCCAGAAACAGCGAAAATATTGTTATTGTAGAGCTTGCAGAAGGCTTTGTTCCTGAGCTTACGAAAGCCGACAGGAATTTTTATACCACTTCCAGCTGTGGTGTATGCGGAAAAGGTTCCATTGAATCCATAAGAACAGTGAGCACTTTTCATAATCATACAAAAAAAAACACAGAAGTTTCCCTGGAAACTCTGTATCAGCTATCCGAAAAACTGCAGTCTTTCCAGAATAATTTCAGTGCTACAGGCGGTATTCACGCTTCCGGCATCTTTAATCTGGAAGGGAATCTTCTGGCGCTGCGTGAAGATGTAGGAAGGCATAACGCACTGGACAAACTCATAGGATATGCATTATCAGCGGATTTGCTTCCTCTCGACGATAAAATTTTGGTTCTGAGCGGAAGAGCCAGCTTTGAGCTTATTCAGAAAGCGGCCATGGCGGGAATTACGATTGTCGCGGCAATAGGAGCTCCATCCAGTCTGGCAATAGACCTTGCAAAAGAGTTTGATATTACTTTATTAGGCTTTCTAAGAGACAACCGGTTTAATATTTACCATTCCGGCAGCCATTTTAACATTGAAAATATATTATGAAAATAAGAATTAAAGACAACTCCATAAGATTCCGTCTTACCCAGTCCGAAGTGGCAAAATTAGAGGAAGATGGCGTCATTTCAAGCTTTACGGAATTTGTAGATCGTCCGTTTATATATGCTATTGAAAGAACGGAAGACGCAGAGCTTTCGGCCGCTTTTATCGAGAACAGAATGGTTATGAAAATGCCTGCAGCAATGATTGCAGAATGGATTTCGACAGACAGGGTGGGTTTTGACGGACAGTCAGGACTGGTAAAGATTTTAGTGGAAAAAGATTTTGTTTGTATCGATAATACATTGGAAGATCAAAGTGACAATTATCCCAACCCGAATATGAAATGCTAAATTTTTCATTAAACTTGATTAACACTTTAGCTATTTAAGTTTAATTATTAAATACAAAAAAGAGTACACAGGTAAAAAAAAATCAAAGGTTTTTTCCCTTTGCAGACTTTTGAAATACTTTAAATGAAGTCAATGAAGTCTTTTGTCTCTTTTGCGGTTAAATTAAAATTAGTTTAAACGGACTTATTTTTTAAATGTAGAAATCATGGAAAACAAAGATGTGTTCAATAAAAAAGAAGAGGGGAGCAGATTACCTTCTGCCGAACCGCCTTATAAATTGCTGGATCTTAAGCTGAAACCTCCAAAAAAATGGGCTGCAGGTGTTCCGGCAGTGATTCATTCATTGGATCAATTGGTGCTTAATGCCTCTGTTCTTCGTGGCGGAAGGGCACTTTTCAGTATGAATCAGTTTGACGGTTTCGATTGTCCGAGCTGTGCATGGCCCGATCCGGATGATGAGCGTTCCAAATTGGGCGAATACTGTGAAAACGGAGCAAAAGCTTTAGCGGAAGAAGCCACATCTAAAAAGATCGGAGCAGAGTTTTTCAGGGAGAATTCGGTGTATGATTTAGCAAAACTGACAGATTTTGAAATCAGCCAGTTGGGACGAATTGCGGAACCTATGTATTTACCGAAAGGGGGAACACATTATCAGCCGATAAGCTGGGATGATGCCTTTAAAAAAATTGCGGAAAAACTAAACGCTCTCGATTCGCCGAACGAAGCCATATTTTACACATCAGGAAGAACAAGCAATGAAGCGACTTGGGTTTACCAGTTATTTGCCCGTGAATTCGGAACCAATAATTTTCCGGACTGTTCCAATATGTGTCACGAAACTTCCGGTTATGCCCTTTCCAGAAGTATAGGTATTGGGAAAGGAACCGTAAAGTTGGAAGATTTCTACGATACGGATCTTATCATGATTATCGGTCAGAATCCGGGAACCAATTCGCCAAGAATGCTTTCAGCATTAACGAAAGGAAAGAAAAACGGAGCCAAAATTATGGCCATCAATCCGCTTCCGGAAGCGGGATTAAAAGGTTTCAGAAATCCTCAGGAAGTCCGTGCTTTGCTTAATAAACCTTATGAATTGTCGGATTTATATCTCCCTGTAAAAATTAACGGAGATATGGCACTTCTAAAGGCACTTCAAATTCTCGTGCTGGAAGAAGAGGCTAAAAATCCGGGAAAAGTTCTTGACCATGATTTTATTACAAATAAAACTGCCGGCTTTAATGAATTGGTGGACGAATTAAAACGGTATGACCTCAATTTCTTATCAGAAGAATGCGGTATTCCGGTTGAAAACTTAAGAGAGGCTGCACAGATGATCGCTTCAAAAAAACGTGTGATCATTTGTTGGGGAATGGGAATCACGCAACAGCACAACGGTGTGGAAATGATCTACAACATCGTGAATCTCCTGTTGATGAAAGGAAGCATAGGAATCCAGGGTGGAGGAGCCTGTCCGGTTCGCGGTCATAGCAATGTGCAGGGAAACAGGACGTTACTGATTAATCATCATCCTACAACGGAACAATTGGATAGACTGGAGGAATATTATGGCTTTAAAGTTCCGAGAGAAGGCGGTTACGACGTTGTTAAAGCGCTAAAAGCGATGCACGAAGAAAAGGTGAAATTTATGTTCTGTATGGGAGGTAATTTCCTTTCAGCGGCACCGGATACGACCTTTACAGCGGAAGCAATGCGAAAATTAGAAATGTCCGTCATTGTTTCTATAAAATTAAACAGAGGTCATCTTATTCATGGAAAAGAAGCCCTGATCTTACCGGTCATTTCCAGAAGTGAAAAAGATATGATAAATGGTGAGCTTCAGCATGTAAGCACAGAAAATTCAATGGGAGTTGTGGAATGGTCAAGAGGAGTTCTCGATCCTATTTCAGAACATCTGATCAACGAAACGCATGTTGCCTGCAGAATGGCAAAAGCGGTTCTGGGAGAACGTTCCGTAGTGGATTGGGACAAATTTATCAACAGTTATGATGCTGTCCGCAACGATATCGAACAATGCATTCCGGGATTTGAAGACTATAATAAAAGGGTAGTTCAGAAAGGAGGTTTCTATCTTCCGAACGGACCAAGAGACGGGAATTTCAACAGTGAATTTAATCCCGGAAAAGCCGCTTTCAATATAACTGCCGTGCCGGATAATTCGCTTGCAGAAGACGAATATCTGATGGGAACCACCAGAACACACGATCAGTTCAATACGGTTGTTTATGGCTTGAATGACCGTTACCGCGGGATTTTCAATGAAAGAAGGGTAGTGATGATGAATGAAAAAGATATTGAAAAGGCAGGCCTTAAAGAAGGAGATTACGTAGATCTTTTTAATTATGATGACGGAATTGAAAGGATTGCACCGCTTTTCATTGTCGTGAAATATCCTATTCCTCAGAAAAGTACCATGACCTATTTTCCGGAAACCAACGTTCTGGTATCCATCAATAATGTAGTAAACGGAGCCAATATGCCGGCTTCAAAATATGTCCGCATCAAAATCCGCAAACATGATCCTCATATTTTTAAAAAGATTGACGATCATCTCATTGCTGCTGCAGGAACAAGTCTAGGACAACCATAAAATATATATTACGTAACAAATTATCATTCAATAATGATCATAAGAAAAAAGGAACACTGGTTCAGAATGCTTTTCGTGTGGCATGGCTCCGTTTTGCCTGCTTTGCTTCCCCGTTTGGGATTGCTTTTAATTCTTTCTTTGCTGGTGACCTATTTTCATGGAATCATTCTCTCATTTAAAGTTCCGTTAAATCCTGCGCCGCTCACGCTGTTCGGTTTTGTGTTGGCTTTATTCCTCGGGTTCAGAAACAATGCCAGTTATGACAGGTTTTGGGAAGGACGAAAATTATGGGGAGCTCTGTTGAACACTTCACGTGCATTGACGAGACAGGCAATGACTTTGAGCAATATAAAGAATGACACGATTTCGGTCCATAGCTTTGTTAACTTACTTAGTGCCTTTGTTTTTGCGTTGAAACATCAGCTTCGGGGAACAGACGCTTATGAAGATTTAAAATCAAGGCTTAATGAAGACCATCTGAAAATTGTAGCAGAATCAAAGTATAAGCCTGCCGTTATCATGCGATTACTTGCGGAATGGGTTCGGAAGGCGAAAAATGAAGGTTTTCTGGATTCTATTCAACAGGCACGTTTTGATGAAAATTTTGATAAACTTTCTGATATTTTAGGCGGTTGTGAAAGATTGGTTTCTACCCCGATTCCTTACAGTTATCGAGTTCTGTTGCATCGAACGGTTTATATTTATTGTTTTCTGTTACCTTTCGGATTGGTGGATTCTTTGGGATGGTTTATGCCACTTATTGTCGTATTTGTAGCCTATACTTTTGTGGCATTTGAAGCGATAGCCGACGAAATTGAGGAACCTTTTGGAACTGATGCCAATGATTTAGCCTTGAACAGCATGTGCATCATGATCGACGAGACCATTCATGAAATGGTGGGAGAACATATTGCTGTTTCCCAAAAAATAACCCAGAATATTATTGATTAGTATTAAAGAGAAACTTTCATTTAAAAAGGTAAAATAAAAAGTGTATTTAATTGGTTTTCAATTATTTAAATTTGTTTTTGATTAATTTAAAAATACATAATAAGTTATTTATGATGTTTTTGGATTCCATCTTTTAAAGAAAACACTTCCTTTTCAGGAAAAATCTTCTTAATTTTTCTCACCGTCTCTGCACTGCGTTTCCCAGATAGACAATACATTACAATAGATTTTGAACAATCCGAAATATAATTTGAATGTTCTTGTAACTCTTCTACGGGAATATTCATTCCACCGATATTAAACTGTTTATGTTCCTGTGCTGTGCGGACATCTATGATTTCAAAAAGATCTTTTTTCTGCATCAGTTGTTCAAACGTAATAGTTTCCACAGTTTGGGATAAACCTGTAATCTGCACAGAAGTTTTTCTTAATCTGATAATCTGGGTTTTGCCGTTCAGAACATTCATCATCCAGAGTTTTCCTGCCAGCAAATCTTCAGGAGTTGTAAAATATTTTATGGCTTCATTAGCCTGCATGCATCCGACAATTCCCGCCAGTGTAGGCAATACGCCTCCTTCTCTGCAGTTTGGAACCTGTGATTCTTCTGCATTCGGGAAAACATCTCGGTAATTGGGAGAGTAAGTGCCGTCTTTCTGTAAAACATTCCAGATGCTTACCTGACCTTCGTATTGATAAATGGCGCCATAGACCAAAGGTTTTCCCGTCAGTACACAAGCGTCGTTCAGCAGACATTTTGTTTCAAAATTATCAGTTCCTTCAATAATTAAATCAAATTCTGAAATCAAATCCATGACATTATCGGAAGTTACCCGAAAATTAAACGGAATGATTTTTACCGATGGATTTTGTTGCTGTAATTTTGTAGCGGCGATATCAACTTTTAATTTTCCGATATCTTCCGGAGCATATAAAATCTGGCGGTGCAGATTGCTTTCGGAGACGGTATCATCATCGGCAAGACCAATGGTTCCTATGCCTGAAGAAGCCAGATATTGTGCCGAAGGACAGCCAAGACCGCCCATTCCCACGATTAAGACTTTGGCATTTTTAAGAAGTTCCTGAGACGAAGCCCCAAATCCGGGTAGAGCCATCTGGCAATGATAACGTTCAAGCGGGTGACTCATATTCTTTCAATTAAATATGTTTTCTTAAAATTTCCTGTGCTTTTGCCATATCTTCAGGCGTATTCACGTTCATTAAAGAATCCGGGTTGCCTGGTTTCAGGATTAAAGTGTCACTGTTGATCAGCACTTTCCTTGGGCAGGTAATTCCTGATCCTAAAAAATTGAGGAGCAAAGGATAGCTTTTAGGTTCCCAAATCGTAATTAATGGCTCTGGTAAACCATCAAAAGGACTTTCATAAGTGGTTGCTGCTTTTTCTATATTCCTGTTTTCAATTAAAAACTCTAACGATTTTTCATCCAATAAAGGTAAATCACAGGCAACGACCAACCATGCCTTATCTCTTTGAGAACGCAATGCCGAAAGGATTCCGCCGAAAGGTCCCATATTCAGAAAAGTATCAGTAAGGGCATTGTAATTTGGATCAAAATTTTCCAGCTGGTCTTGTCTGCAGGAAATAAAAACTTCATCACAAAACGGAGCTAAAAGATCAGCTGCATAATACCGCTGCTCTTTGCCATGCCAGTTTATTTTATCTTTAGGGTTTCCCATTCGCTGGCTTTTTCCTCCAGCCAGTAACAGCCCGTTTAATTTAGGAACATCAGTCTCTTTTAAAATCATTTTTTCCTCCGGATTTTTCGATGAGTTGTATTTCTTTGATTACGATGTCATGACTCATTGCCTTGCACATATCATAAATGGTAAGTGCGGCAATAGATGCGCCTGTCAATGCTTCCATTTCGATGCCCGTCTTAGCTTCGATCTCGGCAGTACAATAGATTTCAATTTCATTTTGAGCGTTGATCTCAATATCTATTTCACAGTTATCCATACCAATAGGATGACACAACGGGATCAGTTCTCCTGTTTTTTTTGCGGCCATTATCCCTGCAATGATGGCAGTTTGGAAAACAGAACCTTTTTTAGTTTTAAAATCATCTTTTTGAAGCGCTTCCAGTATGTTTTCGGGAAGTATAACAGTGGCTTTGGCAGTGGCTTTCCTGTAGGTAACCTTTTTACTGCCTATATTCACCATACCCGGCTGTTCTTTTTTATTAAGATGTGAAAAATTTGTCATGAGTACAATTAAAAATTATATTTCCATATTTTATACACTTCACCTTTCTTAAACTCGGTTTTTTCCAGAGGAAGCTCTATGAATGCATCTGTTTCCGCAAGATGGGAAAAATCTCCGGATCCATTGGTGTTGACTGATTCTGCAATTAACTGTCCCGATGAATTCATGCTGAGTTTAACCTGGGCGAAATATTGTAATGAAAAAGGAAAATTGATATCATTTTGTAAAACGGCATATTGGGGATTTTCCGGGATTCCCAAAGATTTTTCCAGCCAGGGAATAAAATACCGGTGCAGACATATGAATACGGAAACCGGGTTTCCCGGGAATGCAAAAACCAATTTTTCGTTTTGACTTTTTCCGAACCAGAAAGGTTTTCCCGGTCTTTGTTTTATTTTGTGAAAAAGCTTTTCTATTCCCAGTTCTTCACAGGCTTTGGGCAGATAATCGAATTTTCCCATAGAAACCCCGCCGCTCAACAGTAAAATATCGTAATTGTCGATACATTGGGAGAGTTCTTTTTTTATTAATTCAAAATCATCATTCCAATG
>WPCJ01320366.1_pt1 | contig 37418 bp, 38 predicted proteins | sample 5399831 | NCBI WGS metagenome assembly WPCJ01 (sample SAMN12869470, study PRJNA574797) | sludge metagenome | isolation source: wastewater treatment of pH10 | place: China:Beijing | collected 2019-05-20 | reverse complement strand
TACGCTGCAGCTCGCGCTCGCTCATCAATATCAGTCCCAATCTGCAGCCTCCCATCCCATCGAGGTGAACACTGGCACCTCAAGGGCAGGAGCGACATTCCAACTTTGCAGAAACAGGACATTTCTATTTTGCGGCAATATATCAAAGTCGCATAAGATAGATTATGGAACCAAAAGGCCTTACGATTGGCGAGAGAAGCGATCCGTAGTTTCGTCAAATCCCTTGGCTATTGCTGATCCGATGAGAGATGGCGGTTGCGTCGGAATTCGAGATTTCACGCGCGACTGTCGGCAACGATATGCACCAGACCCGCCGTCATGAGGTGAAAGTCTGGACTTTCGGCTTCCATCCACAACGCCAACGTCCATACGCATCATATTGATTGGATGGGAAACTCCAGCGCCATGCCGTCATAGGCAGGCTCGACAATATCCGGCGTCTCGGCGCGCACGGTCTCGTAGTCCAGCGGCACATGCATGTGCGTCAGCACCGCCTGTTTGGGTTTCAGCCGTTCGATCCACTCCAGCGCCTCGCCAAGCGAAAAATGACTGGGATGCCGCCGGTATTGCAAGGCGTCGATGATCAGCAGGTCGAGCCCGTTCAATCGCGCCGCCGTTGCCTCCGGGAAAGCGCTGACATCGGGACAATAGGCAATGTCGCCAACCCGGAAACCGAGCGAGGTGATGTCGCCATGCACCTGCGGCAGCGGCTCGAAGGCGAGGGCACCGCCCTCTCCTTCCACCGTAATTGGCCGATCGTGATCGATATTGCGCGCCCACAGGATCGGCGGATACGAGCTGCCCGGAGGCGTCTCGAAGCAATAGCCGAACGCCTCGCGCAGCCGCGCCATGGTGAAGCTATCGGCATAGATATCGATCAACCGCTTCTGTTCCAGCACATAGCCACGCAGGTCGTCTATGCCGTGAATATGGTCGGCATGCGGATGGGTGTAGAGCACTGCGTCGATGCGCTTCACGCCGGCCATGAGCATCTGGGCGCGGAAGTCCGGTCCGGTATCGATGACCACGGTGGTGCGGCGTCCGTCTTCCTTGATGCGCTCGAACATGGCCGCGGCGCGCATGCGGCGGTTCTTCGGATTGGCAGGATCGCACGCGCCCCAGTCACCGGTGATGCGCGGCACGCCCGGCGAAGAGCCGCATCCCAGGACGGTAAAGCGCAGCCGGTCGCTCACGCCTTCGGCACCACTTCATCCGGGCTCGGCATCTTGCTGAAAAGACGGAAGAAATTATCTGTCGTCAGCCGCGCTACCTCGGCGCTGTCGAGACCGATCGTCTCGGCCAGAACAGCCGCCGTATGGGCCACAAAGGCAGGCTCGTTGCGCTTTCCGCGGTGCGGGATCGGCGCAAGATAGGGCGCATCGGTTTCCACCAGCAGGCGGTCAAGCCGCACGGCGGCGGCAATGTCCCTTATGTCCTGCGAGTTGCGGAAGGTGAGTATGCCCGAAAACGATACATAGCCGCCCAGCGCCACGCCGACCTCGGCCAGCCGTTTGCCCGACGAGAAGCAATGCAGGACGAAGGGGAAGGCCCCCTTCCCGGTTTCCTCTTCCAGTATGGCCGCCATATCGTCGTCGGCCGAGCGCGCATGAATGACCAGCGGCAAGCCGGTTTCGCGCGCGGCCGCTATGTGGGTGCGGAAACCCTTGGCCTGCGCATCGCGCGGCGCATGGTCATAGTGGTAGTCGAGGCCTGCCTCGCCGATGGCGACCACCTTGGGGTGCCCGGAGAGACGCACCAGTTCCTCGGCGGTCACGTCCGGTTCTTCGGCCGCATTGTGCGGATGAGTGCCGATCGAGCAGTAGACTTCGTCGAAAGTCTCCGCAATTTCGCGAATCTGGTCGAATTTCCGCACACGGGTGGAAATGGTCACCATGCGTTCGACGCCCGCCTCCCGGGCGCGGGCAACGATCGCAGCCCGCTCCTCGGCGAAATCCGGGAAATCCAGATGACAATGGCTGTCGACCAGCATCAGGCGTTCTGCTCCGGCTCGACATAGCGCGGGAAAACGGGCTGCGGAGCCGGCAGCGCCGCCCCCGGCGCCAGCGCCTCCAGCGTATCGACACGGTCGAAGCCGCGCTCTCCCTCGTCCACCGCCAGCAGATCCAGCAGCTTGGCCGCGGAACCGGGAATGAAAGGCTGGCACAGGATGCCGACGCGGCGGATGATCTCGGCGGTCGTCCACAACACGGTTTCCATGCGCGCCGGATCGGTTTTCTTCAGCGCCCAGGGCTCCTGCCCCGCGAAATAGCGATTTGCCTCGGCCACCACGCCGAAGATCGCCGCCAGCGCCTGATGGATCGCCTGCTCGGCCATCGCCTTGCGTGCGGTCGCCAAGGCATCCACCGCCTGCGCGAGGATGGCCTTGTCGGATTCAGCGAGGTCGCCACGCTTCGGCACCACGCCACCGCAGTTCTTGGCGATCATCGACAGCGAACGCTGCGCCAGATTGCCGAGATCATTGGCAAGATCGGCATTGGTACGATTGACGATCGCCTCGTGGCTGTAGCTGCCGTCCTGCCCGAACGGCACTTCGCGCAGGAAGAAGTAGCGCACCTGATCGACGCCATAGTGCTCGGCCATCGTGAACGGATCGATGACGTTGCCGAGCGATTTCGACATCTTCTCGCCGCGGTTGAACAGGAATCCGTGGCCGAACACGCGCTTCGGCAGTTCGATGCCCGCCGACATCAGGAAGGCCGGCCAGTAGATGGCATGGAAGCGCACGATATCCTTGCCGATAATATGCGCATCGGCAGGCCAGAAACGCCATTTTGCTTCATTTTCATATGGATAGCCGAGTGCGGTAATGTAGTTGGTGAGGGCATCCACCCACACATACATCACATGCTTCTCGTCGCCCGGCACCGGCACGCCCCAGTCGAACGTGGTGCGCGAGATCGACAGATCCTTCAGGCCCGAGCGAACGAAGTTTGCCACCTCGTTGCGGCGCTCGGCCGGCCCGATGAAGTCCGGCTGATTTTCGTAGAGTGCCAGGAGCTTGTCCTGATAGGCGGAGAGGCGGAAGAAATAGCTTTCCTCCTCGACCCATTCGACCGGCGTGCCCTGCGGCCCGTAGCGCACGCCGTCATCGCGCAACTCGGTTTCTTCCTCGCCGTAATAGGCCTCGTCGCGCACCGAATACCAACCCGCATAGCCGCCCTTGTAGATGTCGCCTTGGGCGGCCATCGCCTTCCAGATCGCCTGCGAGGCCTTGTAGTGGCGCTCTTCGGTGGTGCGGATGAAATCGTCGTTCGAGGCATTCAACGCCGTCGCCATGCGCTGGAACTCGGCAGCGTTGCGATCGGCCAGCTCGCGCGGCGAAATGCCTTCCTTGCGGGCGGTCTGGAGCATCTTGATGCCGTGCTCGTCGGTGCCGGTGAGGAAGAACACGTCCTTCCCGTCGCAACGCTGGAAACGCGCCAGCGCATCCGTGGCGATCAGCTCATAGGCATGGCCGATATGCGGCTTGCCGTTCGGATAGGAAATGGCCGTGGTGATGTAGAAACTGTCGCGCGACATGAAATGAACCGTCTTGAAGCCTGCAGGGTACGAATGTGCGGTGGATATAGCATCGGAATGGCGATTGCCATCCCGCGGCAAGGCGGAGCATCACATTCGAAATGCAGAATTCAGGCGGTCGATCATCGAAAGCGCGTGCTGCTTCTTGTCGAGGTTGTAGGTTTCCATTCCGATTATCGCATCGCGTGCTTCCTGCCAAGCGTCGGTTAGCATCTTGGCGCGGGCAAGATCGCCGGCAAGGGCCGCCTGTCGTGCGGCTTCCGAAAGCAGGTCCAGCGCATGGCGGTTGAAGATATCGAACGGAACGGCCCCATCACGGCCCGCGACCACATCGGCCAGCCGATGGGCCGCGGCAATTTCATAACGGGGTGAACGCACCAGATTTTCCAGCGCCTCGGCAATTTCCAGCCCGCCATATTGCGAAAGCAGGATGGCAGTGCGCACGCTGCCCCCTGCCCGGTCCAGCAGACCACCATCGCCGGCCGGCTGCCCCACGGCTTGCAGCACCTGCCCGAGGCTCTGCGGCTCCAGCGGCGACAGCCGCACCACCTGGCAGCGCGAGCGGATCGTCGGCAACAGCGAGCCCGGCGCATGAACGATGAGGATGAACAGCGTGCGCGCCGGCGGCTCCTCCAGGTTCTTCAGAAGCGCGTTGGCCGCGTTGGCATTCATGTCGTCGGCCGGATCGACGATGACGACACGGTAGCCGCCGTCATGCGAGGTCAGAGACAGGAAACCGCCGACCTTGCGGATCTCGTCCACCGTGACCACCGACTTGAAGGCTTTGGTGCGCTCGTTGAGCGGCCGCGTAAGGTGCAGCACGGAAGGATGGGCGCCCTGCGCAACCTGCCGGAACAAGGGCGATGCCGGATCGGGAACCGCTAGTTGTTCGGGTGCCTCTTCATGGCGGGGGTATTTCAGCAAATGATGGGCAAGATGGAAGGCGAACGTCGCCTTGCCGATCCCCACCGGCCCCACGAACATCAACGCATGCGGCAGCTTGCCGGCGCGATAGGCGCTTGCCAGCATGCCGGCCGCTTCCGCGTGCCCGACCAGAAACGGGGTTTCGGCAGGTTCCGGCACGCCGTCCAGCGTGTCGTGCTGTTCCGGGGCCAGCCGTTCGAACATCATTCGGCCGCGCCTTTCGACCGCTTTGCAGGCATCCGCTTTTCGAGCCGCTCGAAGACCGCTTCCGTAACGGCGTCTTCCACATCCTGTGGAGTGGCGGCGGCGTCGATCACCACGCAGCGTTCCCGCTCCGCTCTCGCGATGGCCAGAAATGCCTCGCGCCGCCGCTCATGGGTCTCCACCCTCTCCTTCTCGAAACGATCCGGGACGTCGCCGGCGGAACGGCGTGCATTGGCGCGCTTGAGGCCCTCGACCGGATCGATATCGAGAATGACCGTCATGTCCGGCATCATGCCGTTCACCGTCACCTTCTCCAGCGCGTCCATGAATTCGGCCGGCAGACCGCCGGTCACGCCCTGGTAGACCCGCGATGAATCGACGAAACGGTCGCACAGTACGATGGCGCCGCGCTCGATGGCTGGCCGGATAAGCTGCTCGACATGATCGGAACGGGCCGCCGCGAACAGCAATGCCTCCATTTTGGGGCCGAGCGCTTCGGCCGCGCCCGATAGGATGACATGGCGCACGGCCTCGGCGCCGGGCGAGCCACCCGGTTCGCGCGTGACGACGACATCATATTTCTTGGCGCGCAGCTTCCTGGCCAGCCGCTCGATCTGGGTGGACTTGCCGGCCCCCTCCCCACCTTCGAAGCTTATGAAGAATCCCTGGCGCACTGGCTGATGTTTCGTCCCGTTGTCGCGGTATCGCTACCGCTTATCAGCGCAGCCACCCGATGGCCAGTTCCTTCACGGCATCGAAGGCACGGCTGTGAAGTTCGCCAACCTCGACAGTCTCGGCGGCGAACAGCGGCATTTCCTGGCTGAGCGTGTCGCCGATCCATATGCGCAGCGACCCGATCGGCTGCCCTTCCTCCACCGGAGCGGGCAGCGGCCCCTGATAGACGATCCTGGCCGTCAGCTTGTCGCGATTGGCGACCGGCAGCAAAAGGTCCACCGGCCCCCTGGCCTTCAACGCCACACCGCTTTTGGCGCCGCCATAGACCTGCGCGGTGCCCACCACTTCGTCAGCCGCGAAAATCTCGGTCTTCTCGAAGGAGCGCAGCCCCCATTCCAGCAGCTTGCGCGTCTCTTCCGCGCGCTCGCGGTCGGAGGCCAGTCCGCTCAGCGCCGCGATCACCCTTCTGCCGTTCTGGGAGATCGCGCCGACGATGGCGAAACCGTTCTGCTCGCTGGCGCCCACGGCCAGCCCTTCCGCACCTATATCCATGGCCAGCAACGGATTTCGGTTGCGCTGGGTGATCTTGTTCCAGGTGAATTCGGTTTCCGCAAACAGGCCGTAGAGGTCGGGATAGGTTTGCTGGAGATGGCGGGCAAGCTGCACGAGCTCGCGCACCGTCGTCACCTGCCCCTCGGCCGGAAGGCCGGTCGAGTTGACGAAGACGGATTTCTGCAGCCCGATCTTGCGGGCGCGCTCATTCATCTGAAGGGCGAAATTGCCTTCCGAGCCCGCCACGCCCTCGGCAATGACGATGCAGCCGTCATTGGCCGCCTGCACGGCGATGCCGCGCATGAGGTCTTCCAGACGGATGCTCGACCTCACGGCGGCAAACATGGTCGAAGTGCGCGAGGGAGCCCCGCCGGTGCGCCAGGCGTTCTCGCTGACGACGAAGGTGTCTTCGAGGGTCAGGCGCTTTGATTTCACCGCATCGAAAGCCATTTCAAGGGTCATCAGCTTGGCGAGCGACGCCGGCTGGACCGGCGCGTCGGCATCCTTGGCGAACAGGACGCTGCCCGTTTCTCCATCGACCATGAAAGCCTGCGCGGCCTTGGTTTCGAACAACTGGGCGAAGGCCGCACCGCTTCCCGCCCAAATGCAGGCAAATACGGCAAGGCCGATAAGCGGAACGCGCAAGAAAAATGACATGAAGGAACTTGTCCGTACTGCCTTGGCGGAAAGTGCCTCAGGCTACCAGTCCACGACCCGCCAAATCAACAGCCGTGCGCAGTCACCAACAGCCCTTGTGCCGCGTCAGTTGCGAACCACCAACGCATCCGGCGCGCCGCTTGCCCAAGCGGCCTGCAGCATGGTGTCGAGATCGGCATGGCCATCGGCATAAACCTCGACGGCATGCCACTCCCTGCCCCCGGCCATGGAGCGCTTGACCGTGACCTTGCCGATGCCGGAGAGGCGCCGGGCGACCTCACGGGCAGCCGAGGCGCTGTCGAAAGTGCCCGCCGCGATGTAATCGCCGGGGGCCGCCTGGCCGGGATTGTCACGCTTCCACGAGGCCGCCACCGCCTGCGACGTCAGGCCATTGCCGTCCAGAGCCGCAAAGGCCTGAGCCGCGCTGGCAATACGCTCGTCGGCATAGGAGAGCGACGCGAGCGCAAAAGGCGAATCCGACGGCAGGCCGGAATCCGGCCGGATCGGCACGATCGGCCCGTAATCGGGCAGTGGAACATCGCCGAAAGCCAGCGCCTGCCCCGCGTCGGGGAACGGCGTTCTGCGCCCGCCGCCCAGGCTCGGTGTTGCGCCATTCATGGCGATCATCACGCCCGTCGGCAGGCCGACCGATGGATCGGGCGCGCGATTTCCGGGTTGGTAGGAGGCCACCAGATAAGGCTCGTCGTCGCCGTCCAGAGGAGCACGGCCGATATAGTCGACCTTCACCTTGGCGGTTCCCGCGGCGCTGTAGCCCAGCATGTCGGCGGCTCGCTTGGACAGGTCGATGATGCGATTGCCGTGGTAGGGTCCGCGATCGTTCACGCGCACCACCACGGAACTGCCATTTGCAACGTTTGTGACGCGGGCATAGCTCGGCAAAGGCATGGTCGGATGGGCGGCTGTCAGGTGGGCTGTGTCATAGATTTCGCCATTCGCCGTCAGACGCCCATGGAAGGCATCGCCATACCAGGAGGCGGCACCGACCTTGGAGTATTTCGGGTCTTCCTTGGGATAATACCACTTGCCGGCGACCTGATAGGGCTTGCCGACCTGGTCGCGCCCGCCTCCCCGCTTGATCTTGGTGCCGTAGGCGACACGCGGGCTGGCCTTCACGCCATATTTGGATTCGGGGAAGTATTCCTTGGAGCGCTTGGCCGACGCCTCGTTGGGCTGCGGTGTCCCGCAGGCTGCAAGGGCGACCGCCGATACGGCAAAGGACATGATTGTGAAAGTGCGACGAAGACGCCGTCGCGCCACAGCCTGCATGTAAGACAATCCCCTGACTCAAGAAGAAAGCCTTGCTATCGGAAGCCCGAACCGCGCGCTTCCGAAGCCAGACATCCTGCTTCCGCTCCTTCGCATTTGCGCAGGAATTCGTTATCGGCCCATTAACCGATTGTGGCGGGAACTGGGCGTCTTTGTGTCAGTGCGTGCCCGGCGTGGTAGTTTATGGCCAGCTTCACTTTCTGCGTCCCCCTGCTCATACTATCGCGAACATCTTGGAGCGGAGATTGAGTAGCATGGCGAAGCTTGTCTTCGGAATGAACCAGTCACTGGACGGCTACGTCGACCACCAGGAATTTGCGCCAGATCCCGCACTCTTTCGTCACTGGATAGAGCACGTGCGCGATCTGACCGGCAGTGTTTACGGCCGCCGCATGTACGAGGTCATGCGCTATTGGGACGAAGACCATGCTGACTGGAATGCGGAGCAACACGAGTTCGCGACGGCGTGGCGGCGCCAACCGAAGTGGGTCGTATCGCGCTCGTTGAGATCAGTCGGCCCCAACGCCACCCTTGTCCGGGATGACATCGAGACGGTGATACGCGACCTGAAGGCGCGGCTCGGCGGGGAGATCGCTATTTCCGGACCAGACCTGGCCCGAAGCCTGACTGACCTTGGCCTTATCGATGAGTATCGGCTCTACTTCCATCCCGTCGTGCTTGGTCACGGCAAGCCCTTCTTTGCCGGCCCACGGCCGCCGCTTCGCCTTGTTTCCACCGATCTCATTGGCGAAGGCACGGTCAGGTTGACATACGTTCCTGCCTAGTCGGGAGCGCTTGCAATTTCACGGCAAACACCCAGAATTCCGGTCCTTTACAAGAATTTGTGGCGGAGGGGATGGGTCTGATATCCAACCTTCTCCACTTTCCAAACGACAACTGGCGAGCAAGGGCACCAAGAAAGTCTAGATATTTCATAAACTTACTCCATGTTGTCGAAATGCGGCCGTAGGACGCGGGCACGTCAACCGATATGGTTGTCGCGCCAGATTGTCTTGCAATAGAGTTTCGCGAACCCTATTATTGATTCAAGTATTTACATGAAACATCAGCATAGGCTTGGGCGATGAATGACCTGCACCGCACGTTGGCAGAGAAGATCCTCCGTCATATCAGGACGTCGGACGTGCCGGAGGGTGCTCATCTCACAGAGACCGGGCTGCAGGCAATCCTCGGCACCTCCAGGCCACCCATCCGAGCGGCATTGGCGCACCTGGAACAACACGGAGTATTGAGCCGCATTCCCAACAAGGGGTACTTCGTGCAGGATCCGACGGCAATAGCCATCGACAGCCTGCGTACCGACGACGATCAGTCGGACGACGCGCTCTACCACAAAATCGCCGAAGACAAGCTGACGCGGGTTCTGCCGGAAAAGGTCAGCGAAAACGATCTGATGCGGCGCTACGAGGTCTCGCGGCTTCAGCTTCGGCGCGTGCTCACGCGGATCGCGAGCGAAGGCTGGATCGAACGCAACGAAGGCCGCGGCTGGACTTTCGCCGCGCTTATTGACTCGCTCGATGCATATCGAGAGAGCTATGAGTTGCGTCAGATGATCGAACCGCAAGGAATGCTCGCACCGGGCTTCAAAATTGACCGCGCCCTTCTGAAAACGCTGCGCCAGCAGCAGGAAATGATCCGCGACGGCGGATGGAACTCTCTTGGCCAGATGGAGCTCTTCGAGACAAACTCGACCTTCCATGAGGGGTTGGCTCAGATGTCCGGGAACCGCTTTCTGTTATCCACCATCGCGCGGCTCAATCAGCTTCGCCGTCTGGTCGAATACCGCCAGACACTGAATACCGAACGCGTGCGCGAGCAGAATGCCGAACACCTTGAAATCCTTGACGCTCTGGACAGCGGGGACGTCGCCCATGCGGCCGATCTGCTGCGAGCCCACATTGGAGGGGCCAAGCGCAGCAAAGCCACGGCCGACGTTCTCAAGGAGCGTTCAGTGTTTGGGCATGCGAACGGAGTTCCGGCCTAGGAAGCTCGTATTGCGTCAGTTTCGTACCGTTGCCGGGAAAAGAATACACGTCGGACTGGGTGTTTCGATACGTCGGGCGTGCTCGCGGCTCAGGCCAGTGCTCGGGTTCAATTCAAGAACGAGGATTTCGTTCGAGACTTCGTGGGCAATCCAGAGCGACTCTTCCGTTGGGTCGAGTGTCATGAATCGTGGAACACGTCCACCAGTCTGAACCACCTCGACCCGATCCAGGTTGACCGAGCGTGATGACCAGGTGATCGTAGCCGACCTTCGTGGGGCGCCTTTGGACGCCTTGGAAGACCGTCACCACCTTTTCCTGAAAATCGACGCTTTCGACCCATGCCTTCCGCACTGCAACGCCACGCAGCAAATACCGAAGCGGCGACACAGCGTGCGTCGGAGCTATGGACCCGGCAGCGACTTCGGGCAGGAGCGGCTGGAAGACAAAGTAGTTCTCGCTGTTGATGATCTCGATATCGACCGCATCCCCGAGTTTGCGCTGAAATTCTCGCGCTGCGAACAGTCCAGCAAAGCCGCCGCCTAGAATGAGAACCTTCGACTTCATCCTCGTTCGAGCCTCTTCGGAAAACCGGTCGAAAGAGCAGCGCGGGTTTGATTCTTGTCCCCGCGCCACGCTGTGTTTTCAGATTACGGGGGGCTCCTTAGTCGCCCTGATCCATCTCCACGGCATCGCGCGCCCGCACGTCCGCAGCTTTCATGCGCCGCTTAACGAGGGCGCCCGTGAAGATCGGCAGTACGAACCCGGCAATGGCGACCAGCCAAAGGCCGATTGCCAACGGCGAGGCAACGAGTGTCCACCAATCGCCGTCCGAGATGGTCATGGCGCGGCGCAAGTTGACTTCCATGTCATTGCCGAGGAGTACGCCGAGAACGACGGGGACCAACGGCACATCGAGCTTGCGAAGCGCCCAGCCCAGAACGCCAAAACCGACCATCATCATCAGGTCGAAATTGGACCCGGTGAGTCCGTAGACTCCGACAAAGGAGATCATCGCCACCGCCGGCATCAGGAAGCGCGACGGAAGAAGAAGCACCCGCGCAAACAGGCTGACCATCGGAATGTTCATGATCAACAGCATGACGTTACCAATCATCAGCGCCGCGATCAGACCCCATACGACGTCCGGGTTCTTTGTGAACAGGAGTGGCCCGGGGGTGATGTTCATGGCCAACAGGACCGCCAACAGGACCGCCGTCGTGCCGGACCCGGGGACGCCGAGCGCCAGCATCGGGACAAGCGCGCCCCCGGCAGCGGCGTTGTTCCCCGCCTCGGGTGCAGCAACGCCCCTTGGATCGCCTTTGCCAAAGGTGCCGTCCCGGTCGGAGACCTTCTTCTCGAACGCGTAGGCGATGAACGATCCGAGCGAGGCGCCCGCGCCGGGCAGAACGCCAGCCAGGAAGCCAAGAACCGTGCCGCGCGCCATGGCAGGCGTACATTCCCGGATGAGTTTCCAGGGCGGCAGAACCTTACCGATCGCCGGGGCTGCCTGAGTGCCGGCGGCGCCGTGGCGCTCCTCCACGAAAATAAGCACCTCCGACACAGCAAACAGGCCGACGATGGCGACCAGGAAATCAATTCCGTCGTAGAGGTGGATTTCACCCAAGGTTAGGCGTGGCGTCCCGGTCTGGGTGTCAACCCCCACCATCGCCAGCATCAGACCGAGAAACGCAGCGAAGGCGGCTTTGGCCTGGTTGGTCGAGGACACTCCGCCGAGCGTCGCGAAAGCCAGAACGAACAGAGCGAAATATTCTGCCGGACCAAAAAGGAGCGCGATCTCGACAAGTTGAGGCGCCAGAATCGCGAGGCCGATTGTCGCGAAGAAACCGCCGACAAAGGACGCGACACCCGAAATCGACAACGCCTCACCGGCCATGCCTTTCCGGGCCATTGGGAAGCCGTCGAGGCAGGTCATCATTGCTGGCTCGTCGCCGGGAATGTTGAGGAGGATCGACGAAATCCGCCCCCCGTACATGCAGCCGTAGTAGACCGACGTCAGCAGGATCAGCGCGGCCACTGGACCCAGGCCCAGAGTGAAGGCCAGTGGTATCAGGACGGCGACGCCGTTGGCTGGCCCAAGACCCGGAAGCGCGCCCATCATCGTGCCGAGTGCACAACCGACCAGTGCGAAAAGAAGATTTTGCCAGGTTAGCGCAACGGCAAATCCATCGGCGAGTGAAAGAAGCGTGTCCATGTTAGAACCCCCACGGGCCTTCGGCGAGTGAAAGGCCGAGCAGCAGTTTGAATACGATGTAGATCCCAACGGCCGTGCCGATGCCGAATACAACCGATCCGACCGGCGAAGTGCCCAGTCTCCAGGTAAGGTAGGCTGTGGCAAGGCTTGTCGCGAGGATGAAGCCAACCGATGGGAGACCCCAGGCGTAGAGCCCCATGACCGCGATGGTCATCGCAAGTTCGAACAGCTGCCGACCTGCGGGCCAGTGCGCCACAGAGTCGGGCCTGACGATGATAACCATGCTGGCGATGGCGAGCCCGACTGCGAGGATGTAGGGGAACGTTCGAGGACCGACCACGTCAGTCATGAAACTGTCCTGCACCAGCGTCGCCTGCCAGATGTAGAAGATTGCGAACAGCAGCCCGACGCCGCCGAAAATACGGTCGCTCACGGTGACCTCCCCCCGATTGATGGTGCGGAGGGCCCGTTCTCGGCCCCTCCGCGCACTCCGTTACTGGATGATGCCGATCTCGCGGGAGAGCGCCTCGATGTCGGCGACGTTCTCGGCCACGAAAGCCTGGAACTCGGCGCCGGTCAGGGCGAGCGGAGCCAGCCCGTTGTTCTCCATCACGGCCCTCCACTCGTCGGTCGCATACATATCTGCGATCGCCTTGACCCAGTAGTCGTAGGCTTCGTCGGACATCCCGCCCGGCGCGTAGAACCCGCGCCAGTTGGCACCGATCACGTCGATGCCCTGCTCACGGGCTGTCGGGAAGTCAGCCGCCGCGCCGCCAAGTCGCTCAGGCGACAGAACTGCCAGAACCTTGAGGTCGCCGGACTCGACGAAACCCTGCGCTTCCGAAATGTCGCCGGTGAACGCCTGGACCGAACCCGCGAGAAGCTGGGTGATCGCCTCACCGCCGCCAGCAAAGGCGACGTACTTCACGGTGCGCACGTCCTCGATGCCGACGGCATCGGCGGCGAGGAGCACCTTCAGGTGGTCCCAGCCACCAACCGCCGACCCTCCGGCGAAGGCGATCGAACGCGGATCGGCTTTCACGGCGTCGAGCAGTTCGGTCAGCGAGTTGATCGGGCTGTCGGCGGCCACGCCGATGACCCCGTAGTCCGCTCCGATAGTACCGATCCAGCGCACCTGATCGATGGTGTTGCCAGGATAGGCGCCCTGCGCCAGGCGCGTCGTGGTTGCTGAGGAGGCGGCCACGATCAGGTCGTTTTCGGCGTTTCGCTTGGTCACGATCTCGGCAAAGGCGACACCGCCGCCGCCGCCCTCGAGGTTGGTCACCTGCATCGTGCCGGGGATGAGGCCTAGGTCCTGCAGGACCTTTCCGGTCTGACGGCAGGTGAAGTCCCAGCCGCCACCGGCGCCCGACGGGGCAATGCAGGCCGGGGCCTGCGGTTCGAATGCGAATGCGGGCGATCCCGCCACAAGAGCCGTTGCGACGATGGCGGCCGAACGAAGTGCGTTGAGCATGGGGTTTCCTCCTCCTGAGAACGCTCGGGTTCAATCTGTTCGGTTTCGGATGCCCGAAGCTGCCGGACCTCCTCCCTGCCGCCCAGATAGTGAGCACAAGCAGATTGTCGCTTGTCAAATCATAAGACATGTTTTAAGTCAATCCATAATTCACGTATTGAAGAGTCCGGTCAGATCTCGAAATCTCGAGCAGCCGGTTCGAAAGAGGAGGAGCCTTCCTTGAACAAGCTTGTTTCGGCTGAAAACCTGCAGCGCTTCGCGACTTCGGCCTTTGCCAGCGCAGGAATGTCTGACGCGGACGCTGCCACGGTCGGATACGACCTCGTGAAGGCGAACCTTCGGGGCATCGATTCGCATGGGGTCTCGCGAATCCCGATGTACCTTGAACGCCTCGACCGAGGCCTGGTGAACCCGCGGCCCGACATGAAGGTTAAGAAGGTCGCCGGAGCCGTGGCCCATGTGGATGCCGACAACGCCATGGGCTTCCTGCCGTCGCATCTCGCCATGGACACGGCGATGGACCTCGCCACCGATGCCGGAATCGGCATGGTCGGCGTCAGCCGGTCGACGCACTTCGGCATGGGCGCACTCTATGCACTGCAGGCCATTGAGAAAAACTTCGTCTCGATGATCTTCACCAACTCGTCGCCCGCCATCGCCATGTGGGGCGGTCGTAGCGCCTTTCTCGGTGCCAGTCCCATCGCGGCCGGCGTTCCCGGAGGCAAGTCCGCACCGTTCGTCATGGACATGGCAATGACCGTCATCGCGCGTGGGAAGATCCGGTTGAAGGCAATGCGCGGGGAACCTATCGCCGAGGGACTCGCACTTGATGTCGACGGCAATCCGACGACGGACGCGGCAAAGGCGTTCGAAGGCGTTTGCCTTCCATTCGGCGGGGTCAAGGGATCGGTGCTCGGCACAATGATGGACCTGATGTCGGGCGTCCTGACTGGCGCGAACTTCGGAGGCGACGTCAAGAGCCTCTACTTCGACCACTCGGAACCGCAGAACGTCGGACACCTGTTTTTCGCGATCCGGCCCGACCTGTTCATGGCGATGACCGACTTCGAGGCGCGCATGGAGGAGTTCAACCGCCGCATCAAGGCGCTACCACGCGCCGCAGGCTGCGACGAGATCCTGATGCCGGGAGAGCCCGAGGCGCGAACCGAGGCGCGGCGCGCGGCCGAGGGCATTCCCGTCACCGACAATGTGCTCGCCGATCTCGCCAAGATCGCCGACGAGCGTGGGATCTCTCGCCTGGCGGAGGCCGCCTGATGCAACTGCCTTTCTCGGCGCATCTCGGCTACCTCTTCACCGAGCTTCCGCTAGAACAGCGGTTTGCGGCCGCCAACGCTGCTGGGTTCGAAGCGGTCGAACATCCTGCGCCCTTCGCAATCCCAGCATCCCGGATGCGAGATTTGCTGCATGCGCACGGGCTTCGCATGGCGCAGATCACCTCTGGGATGGGAAACGCCGGAGAAAAGGGGATAACTTGCCTGCCAGGGCGCGAAGTCGAGTTTCGTGACGGCTACGCCCGCGCCCTCGACTATGCCGAGGCGATTGACTGTCCCTTCGTACACCCGATGGCCGGCGTCGGAGGCGAAGCAGCCACCTATCAGGCAAATGTCGAAGTTGCCGTCCAGCTCGCGGAAGCTCGCAAACCACGGGTTCTTGTCGAGGCCATCAGCGACGCTGCGGTTCCCGGCTACCACATGGCGCATATCGACGACCTGCTCGCGCTCGCACGACGTCTGGAGGGACGAGTTAGTGTTCTGATCGACACGTTCCATGCCACCGCGGATGGTCATGATCCGGCAGCAGCGCTAATTGCGGCAGGACAGTATCTCGGCCATGTCCATATCGCGGACGCGCCCGGGCGCCACGAGCCCGCGACCGGCAGAATCGACTTCGCCGCAGTTCTCAACACTCTTGCCGATCTCAAGTTCAAGGGCGCGATCGGCTTCGAATACCTGCCTTCAGGTCCAGATCACCTCGGCTGGCTTCCGGAGTGGCGCGATCTTCGCGCCCGTGCCCTCGGCCACCGCCTTCACGGAGCAAACCCATGATGCAGTCCATCAACCCGGCCACCGGCGACCTTATCGCCGAGTTCGATCTTCACACCGATGCCGAAGTCGACGCCATTCTCGCTGGCGCCTCGAAGGCGCAGCGGGCCTGGCGCCGTGTTTCGGTCGGTGAGCGTATGACGCTCTTGACCGCGATGGCACGCGAGCTTCGTGCGGGCAAGGAACGCTTTGCCCGCCTGATCACTGCGGAAATTGGCAAGCCGATCACGGAGTCGCTGGGCGAGGTCGAGAAGTGCGCCGTCACCTGCGACTACTACGCCGCAAATGCGCCCCGCTTCCTGGCCGATGAAGAGATCGCGTCCAATGCAACCCATTCGGCCGTTGTCTTCGATCCGCTCGGCGTGGTTCTGGCGATCATGCCGTGGAACTACCCTTTCTGGCAGTTCTTCCGCTTCGCCGCACCGGCGCTGGCAGCGGGCAATGGCGCGATCCTGAAGCATGCGGGCAACGTGCCGCGCTCGGCGCTTGCCATCGAGGAGGTGATGACGAAGGCTGGCTGTCCCGAGGGTCTGATGCGGTCGCTGCTCGTCGAGGCCTCGAAGGTCAAGGGACTGATCGACGACGACCGGATCGCCGCAGTCACGCTCACTGGCTCGACACAGGTGGGCCAGATCGTCGCCAGCCAGGCCGGGCGTGCGTTGAAGAAGCAGGTGCTGGAGCTGGGCGGCTCGGACCCGTTCATCGTCCTGCCCGACGCGGATATCGCCACCGCCGCCGCAACTGCGGTCAAGGCGCGCTTCATCAACGTCGGCCAGTCCTGCGTGAACGCAAAACGTTTCATTGTGCATGAGGACATCGCCGACGCCTTCACCGAGGCCTTTGCGGCCGGGATCAAGGCGCTGAAGATCGGCGACCCGATGGACCCCACCACCCAGATCGGGCCAATGGCTCGCGCCAACCTGCGGGCGGAACTGCATGGCCAGGTGACCCGCTCCATCAGTGATGGTGCTACCCTTGCCATCGGCGGCGAACCGATGGACGGCCCGGGCTGCTACTATTTGCCGACGCTACTGGACCGGGTGACTCCGGACCACACCTCGTTCAAGGAAGAGCTGTTCGGCCCGGTCGCTTCGGTAATCCGCTGCGCCTCTGCAGAAGAGGCCGTGGCGCTTGCCAATGATACCGAGTTCGGGCTCGGTGCCGCTGTCTGGACGGCGAACCTGGACCTCGCAAGGACCATGTCGCGCGAGATCGACGCCGGCGCGGTCTTCATCAACGGTATGGTCGCCTCCGACGCGCGCCTGCCCTTCGGCGGGATCAAGAAATCCGGCTACGGGCGCGAGCTCGGCAGCTATGGCATCCGCGAGTTCACCAACATCAAGACGGTCTGGACCGGACCGGCGAAGTAAGGAACGACACCATGAGCAAGGAAGCAGCCATCCTCCGCCCCGACCAACTGCCCGTGAACGACCGCGGCAACGGTGCACGCACGATCCCCCTGGTCACCCGCAAATGCGGCTCGACCAGCATGATCAACGGCATCACCGCCTTCGAGCCAGGGGCCAAGATCGGCGTTCATTTCCACAATTGTGAGGAGTCGGTGATGATCCTCGAAGGCGAGGCCGTCGCCGAGATCGACGGCACCCGTCACAACCTGAAGGCCGGCGACACAACATGGATCCCTTCGAACACCCCGCACCGTTTCCTGAATGAAAGCGACAAGCTGATGCGGATCTTCTGGATCTATGCTGACGTCAATGCGACCCGCACGATGGTCGCGACCGGGATCGAGCAGACCATCGACGACGAGCACGAAAAGGCGAAACGGTTGTGATCCGCGAAATCGCCACCCTGACCATCGAACCCGCGACGGCTGCCGAATTCGAGGCGGCCGTCGCCAAGGCCAAACCGCTATTCCTAGCGGCTGAAGGATGCCAATCCGTGCATCTGGAACGCGTCATCGAGACGCCGGGCAGCTACCGGCTGGTCGTCGAATGGGAAACCGTCGAGCATCACACCGACATCTTCCGCAACACCGACGCGTTCCAGCAATGGCGAGCACTTGCGGGCCCCTGGTTCATCGACCCACCTCTGGTGGTCCACTCAATAACGGTGGTCTGAGTACCGCCAGATCAATAATCCGTCTCCACATAAACCCCCGAGCAATCGTATGCGACCGCCGCCGCAGTGGCGCCGTTGTTCATGAAATTCCGGGGGCTCAGGAGTTGCGTCGCGGCGGGGATGTCGGTGTCGAGCATGGTCTCGACCACTGCCCCGCTGACCTCCTCGACGACCCGGACGCCGATCTCGCTGCTGTTTGGGGCGGCGAGGAGCGTGAGGGTCAGGACGTTCGTCGTGCTCGCCACCGGGAAACTCGCTCCGAGATCAGTGAGCGTCGGCGCGCCGGACGCATCGTTCTGGACCAGCTGCCAGTTCGTGTGGGTGCCGCGCTGGAAGCCGATGCCGATGCAGTTCACCACGGCAGACAACGTCAGGGTCGTGGCCAGCGCTGTCGTCGAGCCGTAGAGGCCGAAGAAGCCCATGCCGGTCGCCTGCAGGGTGACGAGCGAGAGCCGGTTCACGTAGGTGAAGCCGCCGAGGCCTTCGGCATTGCCGCGCCAGCAGACCCAGCCGGCCGACCGCTCCTCGGCTGCGGCATCGGCAGTGGCGGCGCTGGTCACGCGCCAGCGGCGCATCGAGGTCGAGAGGTTGGTGGTGGCGAGCGTCGGCGTGGAGACGGTGCCGACAGCGGTGCGCGGCATGCCGTTGGTGTTGACGGTCGTGCCGGAGGACGGCGCCCAGGTCGCGATCCGGTTCACCCCGAAATGCGGCTGCAGCGGGAAGAACCGTCCCGAGGGGCGCTGAACGTCGAGCCAACCGGCCCCGGCGCGGTCGCGGGCATAGAGGGCGAGCTTGCCGGTCGGCGGCGGCGCGGGCACGGCGCTCACCGCCGGGAGCACCACGGGTTCGGGCATCTCGACCCGGCCGCTGGTCCGGTCGATCCGGATCGCCTCGTAGAAGTCCGAGCCGTCCGGGCTGACCTTGAAGCTGAAATCGTCGCTGCCGAGAAGGCCGATCAGCGCCCGCGCCGACCAATTGGTCTTGAAGGCAAAGCTGGCATCGTTGGCGGGTGCAGCCTTGTTGACCGTCGCCTCGATTCCGGCGCCCGCGTTGTTCAGCAGAACCGCAGGCGTATTGACCGACAGCCGGTTGTAACTGTCGGCGGTCGCCCCGCCGAGGCCCAGAAGCTGGGCGGTCAGGTTCGCCTGGGGCATGCCGACCTGCGTGACGGCATTGGCGAAGGTCACGGTCGGCGTATTGATCACCGTGGTGCTATTCGCGCCTGAGGTTGCCGAGCCGATGTTGACGACCGTGTTCGAGCCCGACGCGCCACCGGTGCCGAGGTTCACGGTCTTGGTGAGGCCGGTGGTCGTCGCCCCGGTGCCCATGCCGTAGGTCGCGGTGCCCGTCGCGGTACCGATGGTGGCCGTCGCTGACGAGACCGTGACAGTGCCAGAGGCTGTCAGCGTGCCCGAGAAGGTCTTGTTGCCGGTGAAGGTCTGGGTGCCCGCCAGGATCGCCAGTTCCGATGAGGTGTTCGGCAACGTGTAGCTGCGGGTCGTGCCGGTGCTGATTCCGGACAATGAGAAGACCGCCTTCTTGGTGGGATCGGCATCGTTGATCAGGCTGAAGACCGCATCCGAGATGTCGCTCGGTTCGCCCACGATCTCCCAATCAGCACCGGTCCAGACGAGAAGCACGGCCTCGTCCTCGACCCATGCCCGCCAGCCGGTCCGGGGCGGCAGACGCAGCCAGGCGCCGTCGGACCAGAGGGCGATGTTCCAATCCCACCCCGCCCAGTCGCCGGTGGCGCCGGAAGCGATGATGTATCGATCGCCATCGGCGGGGCTTCCCGGCGGCGCGGTCAGGTCCCGGTCAATAACGGAAAGCTGGACGAGCCCGTCGAGGATCCGCAGCGCCTCGTTATGGGTGACGTGCTTCTGGGCCTGCGCCGCCAGGATGTAAGGCAGCAGGAGATGGGTCGTTGCGTCCGACATGGGATGGCCTCAGAACGTGAGCGTGACGGTTTTCGGCGCACCCCGCCCGACAAGGGCGGAGAGCTGGTAGATGCGGATGTCGAGGGTGTCGCCGGGGCCGAGCAGCGCGCCCCAGTCGGCGGTCTGCTCGGCGACGGTGTAGACCGCGCTGGTGGTGACCGTGTTCAGCGTGCGCTTCACGGTGGCGCCCTCGAGGAACTCGACCTCGTAGGCTTCGAGTTCCTCGGCCAGCGGCACCTCCAGTCCGCTCCAGCTGTCAGCGGAAAGCGACCGGGATCGGCGCGTCCAACGGATCGTCAGATCGCCGGGCGTGCGCGGCTTGCGCCACGGCTGCTCCACATAGGCAACGGAGAACGGCCGCAGCCCCACGCCCTCGGGCGTGAAGGCCTGCGCGACGTAGGTCTCGTCGCTGACCGGACGGCTCGCGGGGCCGATGCGCCAGTTCCATGGAATGCCGAGATCGGCCTCGGCGATCGGCAGAGACGCGAGCGCCGTGTCCAGCACCACGACCCGTGCGCCTAAGGGCGCCGGATTGCCCATCGCACCCTCTGTCCCCCTCTGGCCGCGCAGGAGTCGGGTGAGGCGATACCGGCCAGGAGCGATCAGTTCCGCCGCGCCCGCCTGCACGATCTCCCAGACACCGGGCGCGCTCTCTATGGCGATGGCATTGGCCCCGCCGAAGAGGGTCAGGTCGGTGACGCTTTCCAGCGTGCCGGTCAGCAGATCGACGATCAGCACGTTGCCGAGGTCGAAGCGTGAGGTGGGCCCGGCGTAGAGGTCCGAGACCAGCGTGCCGATCCGGGCGCGTGTGCCAAACGTGGTCAGCAGGTCGAAACCATCCGTCGAGGGGCTGCGGTAGACCGCGATCTCACCGGGCCACGGCACGGAATGCGCCGCCGCGAACGGCCGATGCGCGGGTTGATCTTCAGTCAGTTGCGGCAGGTCGAGTAGGACCGCTTCGGGCGCACCGAAGACGACGGCCTGCGACAGCGCCGAGGGTCGCGGCGCGCCGGGCGGCAGGTCATAGGCCTCTCGGTCCTGGCGCACGGCCTCGATGCCGCGTGCGTCGGCATCGGCAATCGAGATGAGCCGCAGCGGAATGGACCGGCCGTCATGAGCGAGCATCACGACATCGGCCGGGTCGAGTGCCAGCCGCGAGGGCGGCAGGCGAAACACCGCGCTCTCGCGGCCGGTCCAGGCTTCCATAAGCGCGCGGCGACAACGGCGCTCGGCCTCCTCGGGCGGGACCGCCATAGGGAAGCTTTCGGAGGCGATGCGCGTCGTGTCGACGGTGATGCGCCGGGCCTCGACCTGAGCCGCCTCGTAATCCTCGTCGGCCCGGGCGACCTGCCATTTTAGGGCCTGCGGCAGTTCGGTCTCCTGGCCACGGGTCAGTTCCAGCACGTCGCCTTCGCGGGCGGCGACCAGATCGTCGGGCGCGAGGGTGGCGACAGACGCCCGGCCGCGCATGATGAAACGAATGACACCCTCGGTCTCGACAGCGTCGAAGCCGAAGTGGCGCGACAGCGTGGTGATCGACGCGCGCGGACTCTCCAGCGCCGTGATGGCGTAGCCCTCGACCGCGCCCCAGAGGCCGATGACGTCGATCCGCGCCTCGGGCAGCCCGGCGCGCAGGCAGAGGTGCCGCACGAGGGCCGCCAGCGACACCGCGCCGAGCCGCCCGGTCAGCCAATGGCCGAGCCGCCAGTTCGCACCGTCCGTCCAGACGTCGGTCAGCGCCGGGAAGAACGGATAGGGCCGCGCGTCCCATGTCCAGGCGGCGCATTCGGGGACGTGCACCATCCGGCCGCCATAGACCGACGAGAGTGGGTTGTTCGCCGGGGTGCCCCACCAGAGATACGTCGCCTCGAGATAGGCGCGCTGGATGGTGTCGTCGCGCCAGCCCCGCGAAAAATACGGCGTGAAGCTCTCCGACGATTTCGGGTCGAAGAAGACGTTGGGTTGGTTGGTGCCCCGGTCGATGGCCGGGCAGCCGAGTTCGGTGAAGCGGATGGGCTTGGACTGCGGCACCCATGCTGTCGGCGTGCCGCTCTCCGCGCCGCCTGGGCGATTGTAATGCGGGTTCGACCACCAGCTACGCAGATCCTTGTAGCGGAAGACCCATGGCTTGCCCGCGCCACCGTCCGTGATCGGCGTCCGGACCTGCGCCGACCGATCCGCCGCCGATGCGTAGAACCAGTCGAAGCCTTCGCGGCCCGCGATGTTCGCTTGCAGATAGGCCCGGTCATAGATCGCGGGCCAGCCTTCGATTGCGTCGGCATGTCCGAACCCGTCCCGCCAGTCGGAGAGCGGCATGTAGTTGTCGATCCCGACGAAATCGATGTTGGCATCCGACCAGAGCGGATCGAGGTGGAAATAGACATCGCCGCCGCCGTCGCCGGGATGGTGGCCGAAATACTCGGACCAGTCGGCCGCATAGCCGATCTCCGTGCCCGCCCCGAGAATGGCGCGCACGTCGGCGGCGAGCGCCTTGAACGCGGTGACGGCCGGATAGGTGCTGGCACCCGAGCGGATGGTGGTCAGGCCGCGCATCTCCGAGCCGATCAGGAAAGCGTCGACCCCACCCGCCACGGCGCAGAGATGGGCGTAGTGCAGCATCATGCGGCGCAGACCCCAGTCCCCGGACGGGCCGGTCCAGGCGACGGTATCGCCCGAGATCGCGAAGTCGGAAGGGTTGGCGCTGCCGAAGAAGGCCACGACCTGGCTGGCGGCAGTAGCCGTCTTGTCCACGCTCCCGGAATAGTCCGCGGCGGGCGAACAGGTGATCCGCCCGCGCCAGGGGAATGTCGGCTGGCCCGTCTCGGCGGCATTGTCGGAATACGGGTTCGGCAGCGTGTTGCCGAGCGGGACGTCCATCAGGAGGAACGGATAGAAGGTCACGCGCAGACCACGCGCTTTCATCTCCCGGATCGCCTGCACCACCGCGAAATCGGCGGGTGTGCCACCATAGACCGGGCGGTCTTGGTCGTCGCGGCTGACAAGGAAGGCATTCGCCCGGCTGACGCCATTGACGGACCAGCTAACCGGCGTCGTGGACTTTGCCGCGACCTCGACGCCGGGGCGCAGCTTGCAGGTTCCTGCGCGCAGGTCGTCCCCGAACCACGCCACGACGAGGCTGACGCTCTCGACGGCCGGTGCCATGGCCTGCAGCCGGTCGAGCGCCACGACCATGTCGGCGGTGTCGGGCAACGCGTTCAGGTTCTCAGAAACCGTCGCGCCGCCCGAGGATTTGCGGATGGCCTGGGTGGCATAGGTGAACTCGCCCGAGGCCGGGATCAGCGTGACGGCGCGGGTCAGCCCCTCGGCGGTGTCGGGGTCGGCGAGCGGCCGGAACACCGCGAAGGAGAGCTGCGGCAGGCGGTTGCCGTAATTGCCCAGCGGCAGGTCCTCGAAGACCACGTAGGCGGTGCCGCGGTAGGCCGGCGTGTTCGCCGCGCCCATCTTGGTCGCGATGAACGGATCGGCCGCCTGCGCCTCGTCGCCGGGATACCAGCGCCAGGTGACGCCGGAGAGGTCCATCGGCTTGCCGTCGGCCCAGATGCGGCCGATGCCGGTGATCGGGCCTTCACACAAAGCGACGGCGAACGACGCATAGTACAGGTATTCGGTGGTTTTGACCTTGCCGCCCCCGCCGCCCTTGCCACCGCCTTGCGTCGTGGTCTTCGTTTCCTCGCGGAAATCGGTGGCCCAGATGATGTTGCCGCCGATCCGCATCCGGCCATAGAGGCGCGGGATCACCGCCCCCTCGGTCGAGGACGTGATGCGCAAGCTGTCGAGCCGCGCGCCTTCGATCCGTTGGGTCGGCGCGAGCGAGGACACGATCCAGCTGTCGACGACCGAGCCGATGGTGGAGCCGATGAACCCGCCGATGGTTGCCGCGCTGACGCCGAGGATCGCGCCACCGATCGAGCCGCCGATGGCGGCACCGGCGGCACCGAGAATGAGGGTGGCCATGTCGGGGTCTCAGCGTTGCGGAAAAAGAAAGGCGAAGGCGATGCGCCGCCGCCATGCTGCCGTGAGCGGCTCCTCGATCACGCCGAGTCGCTCGTAGGCGTGGAGGAAGGTGTCGGGGCCAGTGACGATCCCGACATGCTTGGCGATGGCGCGCGGCCTCATTCGGAAGAGGACCAGCGCGCCGGGACCGGCATCAGTTGGAGCAATCTCGGGCATCATGCGCCGCGCGCCCTCGGCTAGCACCTCGCGCGGACCGGTCTCGCCCCAGTCCCGGCTATAGGGCGGGATCGGGAACGGCTCGGGGCCCACGACTTCGCGCCAGACGCCCCGCGCGAGGCCGAGGCAGTCGCAGCCGACACCCTTTAGAGTTGCCTGGTCGTGGTACGGCGTGCCGAGCCAGGACCGCGCAAACGCGATTACCCGATCCGGATCGGCGGGCTTCACAGCACACCCCCGTCGTGGCCGCCATCCTTGGTGGCGTAGCGCAGAACGGCGTCCTGGCCGGGGATATGCGGGAAGCCCCGGAAACTGGCGGTATTGGCGAACTTCGCACCGCAGGTCTCGATCCGCTTGTCGCAGCCCGCGCGGATGGTGAAGGCGTCGCCCTCGCTGATGGCCCGCACTGGTGCCTCGAGCAGGGTCAGCACAGCGATGCCGTCCGTAAGGTCATGGCCCAGCACCTCGGTGCGCCGCCCAGCGTTCGCGCCGGAGGTCCATTCGATTGTGCCGAAGGTGAACCAGCTCAGCTCGAAGCCGCCTAGGCCAGAGGCAGTGAACGCGCGGTCGCGCAGCAGATCGACCACAGCACCCGCGCCCTTGAACGCTGGGTCCTCCAGATCGACGCCGCAGCGCGCATCGCCGAGCGCCGCATCGCAGCTCGCCTGAAAGGTCCGCCCGACAGTCTGCCCGAGCACATGGGCGAGCGAGCGGACCTCGGCCACGAAGGCCAGCCGCCCGCGCCGGATCTGGCCGATGGCCCCGCGCCGCATCAGCACGCGCTGCGCGGTGTCGGCCCAGTTCACCCGCCAGACCTCGACCGCCGCGTTGTCCCAGTGGCCATCGAGGATGTCGGTCTCGGTGATGCGGTCGGACGACAGTACGCCTTGGGCATCCTGCGCATCGACGGAAAGGTCGGAGCCGGATCGCACCTCGGACGCCGTCAGCCCACTCTCGGGCTCGAAATCCGTGCCGTCAAAGCTCAGCGTCCGATCGTGATCGGTGAAGCCGAAGGTGACGCCATCGGCCCGGGCGATCCGCCAACACCATGCAAGTGTGGTCGTGCCCTCATCGAGATGGGCCTGCAGCGCGGGCGATAGGGATTTCATCGGCAGGTTCCTGTCATGCGGTCGTCGAGATCGGCGATCCAGGTCGCCCATTCCGGGGGCACGTCGGCGACGGCAGAGGCTGGCGGTCGGGCCAGCCGCGCCTCGGCATAGGAGGCGCAGCCCGCATCACCAGCGCCCATCGTTGCGGCGCAGCCGGTCAGCAGGATCGCCGACGCTGCGGCCGTCGCGAACCGCATCCCGCCCGCGCTCGACACGCGTGTTCTTGTCGTCCGTGGCATCGCGTTCTGCCTCCCGTTTGCCCGCACGTTCGCCTTCAACACGCCCCCAGACCCGGCCGAGCACGACGCCCCCGACTGCCCCGAGAGCCGCAACCAGCCAGATTAGGAACTCAGCCATCGTCGTGATCCCCGCGCGCGGCAGCGACGCAGAGAGCGACGACGAAGACGCCGAGGCAGCCGCCCACGACCAGACCTGCGAGGAACTCAAGCATCGCCGCGGAACCCGCGCTCGATCCGGTCGCGCAGACCGATCAGGCCCAGACCGAGGAACATGAGCCCCGCGGGCGAGGCATCGCCGCTGCCGACGAGCAGCGCGACGAGGCGGGACAGTTCCCCGAGCGGCCCGGTCGCGGGCAGCGCGAGGGAGGTGATGCCCGTAAGCATGGCGAGGCACCCCGCCCACCAGGTGAGCGAGGTCAGTCGAATGTAGCGCATAGGTCAGGCCCTCCGGATCAGGGTGGAGAAGAACGCGGTCAGCCGGGCAAACCAACCGATGGCAGGTTCAGGTGTGGCGGAAGGCACGGATGGTCTCGGTATCGGCGCGCTTGCGGGGCGCAGCAGCGCCAGCGCTTCGTCCTCGGTCAGGCGCCGGATCGGACGCGAGAAATCGACTCGGCCGTTGCGATCCACCGACCAGACCGGGATGGTGCCGGCGGGATAGCGGCCCGTGGTGAAGAGATCGCGTTCGGCCTCACGGCGCGGGCGGATCGCGGCGGGCTTGAGCCAGCCCATGAAGGCTGCTGCGGCTGCGGACCGGTCGCCCGCGTTCAGGTGCCGGGTGAGCGCCGCCTTGGCGATGCCGCCTGTATTGTAGTGGAAGGAGACCAGCGCATCGAATTCGTGCGGCTCGAGCGGCACCTTCACGGCGTGCAGGACGGCGACCTCGTAACGCGCGAGATCGTCTCGGAAGACCCGGAACGCCTCGCGGATCCCGGCATCGAGATCGGCGGGCATGCCGCGCGGCATCGTGGCGGGATCGGGTTCCCCGGCGGCGGCCGTGTGGCCGATGCCGAAGGTCCAGACCTGTTTCACATCACGGTAGGGTCCGGGCACGATGCCTTCGTGCCGGACGAGGGCCAGCAGCCCCCGGTCTGTCATCTGCATGGAAGTCACCCCAGAAGCGAGAGGATCAGGATCAGCGCGGCGACGGCGATGCCGACGCCCAGGCGGTGGCGGAAGGCCTGGCCGGGATCGGCCGGGTCGCAGCGTAGGGATCGCGCGAGGCGGAGAAGGTCATGCATCGCCATCGCCTTTCCCGGCATGGCGCAGACGGGCGAGCAGCACCTCGATGAAGGCGGGTCCGAAGACGCCGACCAGATAGGCGGCCGATCCGGCCGCGCCCCCGGCCGGGATCGCTTCGGGCGGCAGGCTGAGCCAAGACGTGATGATCGCCATCGAGAGGCTCCCCATCCCGGCCGCGATCAGACCGCCGAGCAGGATGTGGCGCAGCGCGTCGCGCAGCCGCATTTTCGTCGTCAACGCGTTGGTCGCGCCCCCAAGCGCACCCCATGCGGCGAGGATCACGGCGGTAGAGGCGAGCAGTTCCTTCAGCGCCGCCGCCAGAAATCCGGTTTCGTCGTTCATCGTCGGATCTCCAGAAGCGGGATGGAGGTGATCGAGCCCAGCCGCTCGAGGTCGAGCGTCACGTCGAGCGCGTCCGTGTCGAAGCGGACGGGCACGTCGAACTCGAAGCCTGCGGTGACGGCGACGCCGGAGCCTGGCGCCGCAGCGAAGGTGATGAGGCCGGTCGTGGTATCGACGGACCAGTCAGAGAGTTGCTCGACCCCGCCGAGGGCGATGCGCACGGTGTCCGCGACCGGCTTTGTGATGGTCCGCACCCATGTCTGGCTGGCCGACGCGTAGCGCTTCACCAGTTGGAAGGTGGTAGTTGTGCCGTCGCCGGTGCCGATCTCCTGATCGGTGGGCGAAGGCGTGCCCGAGGGCAGGCAGGACTTGTGGTCTCCCCAATCCTTGAACCGGAAGCCATGCAGGCGACCGTTCCGCGCCTCGAAGAAGGCGACGACGGCGGCGAGATCGTCCGCGCGGCGGATGCCGTAGGCGACATCGTAGCGACGGCGCGAATTGGCCCAGCTGGCGTTGCGTTCCTCGTCACCCGAGGCCAGTTCGACGATTTGCGTGCGCCGCTCGGGCCCGCCGCGCGCGCCTCGGCTGATGTTGTCCGGGAACCGGACCTCATGGAACGCCATGGCTTACATCCCCCTCCGCCCCAGCGAGACGGCCCGGGCGATATCCGCCGCGACCTGCGTGCGGGACTGCCGGAAGCTCTCGGCGTCGCGGGCCATGATGGTGACATTGATCCCGCCGCCCGTGCTGTAGCTTTGGGCCTCGCGGCGCGAGAGCACCCGCTCGCCCCTTTGCAGGATTGCAGGCACCTCGTCATGACGAAGCCCCACCGCGCCACCAGAATGCATCCGGGGCGCGGCGGCGAAGGCCATGGCCGGGACCATGCGCGAGGGGCCGGACGATCCGACCATGCCGCCCGCGTGCAGGATGTTGGCGAAGATCCCGCCCGCGCCGCCAAGCGCGCCCGAGAGCGCGTTGGCGATGGGGCCGAGGATGAACCGCCGCGCCGCCAGCTTCGCCAGGTCCGCGATCAGCGAAGTCACCAGATCGCGAAAGTTCAGCTTGCCGGTCTTCACGAACTCCCCGACCGCATCTTCGGCGGACTGGAACGCGCTGACGAGGCTCTGACCGATATCGCCGCCGATCTCCCGGGCCCGGCTGGCATAGTCCGAAAGCGCCGCCGTCACCGCCTGCCATCCGGTCAGCGCACGCTCCGCCCCTTCGCCAGCGGCGGTTCCCGCATCGCGGGCAGCACCATCGGCGCCATTGGCAGCGGCTGCGGTGTCGTCGAGCCCAGCCGCGAGCGCATCGGCGGAGGTCGCGGCGTCCGTCAGCGCGGTCTCGGCCTCCGTGCCGGACCCGGTCACGGCATCCTTCAGCGCCTGCCAGGCGGCAAGCGGCCGGGTCGCGGCATCGGTCAACATACCCGCGGCCTCGCGATAGGCATCGGCCCGGGCGCGCGCGTCTTCCGCCATCGCGCCGAGACCGAGATCGGGCGGAGTGATGTAGGTCCGAGAAAGCGCCGCCGAGAACGCATCGGCCGCCGCGGTGCCGGCTGCCGTCGCGGCCCCCTCGAATGGGTTGTCGATCCGGCTCAGGTCCACCGCGTCGAGCGTGCCAATCCGCACGCCGCCCTCGCCGGTGGCCCATTCGGGCAGCAGGGCCAGCGCGGCGTTCAGGGTCTCGATGAAGCTGTTGATGCGGGTGACGACGCCGTTCAGCATCGCCTCGACCCCGCCGATCAGCCCGTTTGCGGCCTGGTAGGCGAAGTCGCCGATGGCGCCCGGCAGGCTGCCCCAGATCGCCACCGCACCGTCATAGGCGCCCTGGAAGATCGCGACAGTGCGGTCGCCGAAGCCGACAACGCCCGCAATGGTGCCGTCGAGCGCCGAGAGCGCGGCGGCCTTCAGCCCCTCCCAACCGGCCGCCATACGGGCCAGCGCGGCGTCGAGCGCGAGCCCGATGCGCGACCAGACCTCGGAGGCCAGATCGGAGAGCAGGCGGAAGGCTTCGCCGACGCCACCCACCCGGGCGACGAATTGGGACAGCTGGTAGATCAGTTCGCCCACGCCGACGATCAGAGCGCCGATGCCGGTGCGGATCAGCGCCCCGCGCAAGACGACAAGCGCGGTGGCGAACCCGCGGACAGAGAGCGCGGCAGCGGCCAGCCCGGCGACCCAGCGGCCCGCGAGAAAGGTCGCGAAGGTCACGGCATAGGTCGTCAGGCGGCCGATATTGTCGAAGAGGCCGCGAATGGCGACGCCGAGCGGCCCGGTGCGGCTGGCGATGGCCGCCATGGCATTGGCAACCGCTTCCAGCGCGGGTGCCGCAGCGACGGCCAGCTGGTTCGACAGCCCGCGCCAGATCAGCCCTAGGCGCGAGATCGCGTCGTTCGTGCGCTCGATCTGGTCGGCATCCTGCTCGGAGACCACAACCCCGAAGGCAAGCACGTCCTCGGTCGCCTGGCGCAGAGTCGCGGTATCGATCCGCGACATGGCGATGGAGCCTTCCTCGCCGAAGAGCTGCCCGGCGACAGCTGCGCGCTCGGCGGCGGGCACGAAGTCCTCGATGGCGGCGTTGATCGCGCCGACCCGCTGGTCCAGCGGCAGGGCGATCAGGTCGGTGGCGGACAGGCCCAGCCGGTCCAGTGCGTCGGCGGCGGGGCCGGTCCCGGCCGCGGCCTGGCTGAGGCGACGCGTCAGATCCTTTGTCGCCTGCTCGATGCCGGACATCGACACGCCTGCCAGTTCGCCCGCGCGCTCCAAGGTCTGGATCGAGGCGACCGTGGTGCCGAGGGACTGCGCGAGCTTGGCCTGCGCATCGACAGTCTGCAAACCGGAGCGGATCATAGCGACACCGGCCGCCGTGGCCGCAGCCACCGCAGCAGCAGACGCCACGCGCACCCGTCGCGAGAAGGCCGCAAGCCTGGCGTTGGCCGCCTCCATCTCGCGGCTCAGCCGTCCGAAGCCGCGCGATCCGGCTTCGCCGACGCCTTCCAGTTCGGCGCGCACCTGCCGACCACCGACCGCCGCAAGGCGGACGCTGACGCGTTTTTCAGCCATTGGGGCGCTCCATCTGTTCGTTGAGTTTGGCGACCATCACCGCTTCGATGACGGGCAGCAGTTCGGCCATGACGAGCGGCGGCACGCCGAGCGCGTCCCCGAGCGCCAGCGCCGAAGACATGTCCCAGCCGATCACCGCGCCGGGCAGAACCCGGAGTTGGCCGCCGAGGCGGCCGACCAGGTCCCAGACCTGCCAACCCTCCGGAGTTTCCGGACGGTTCAGCCGCGCCGGGCAGTCCGGGCAGGCTTGCGCGCAGGCTTGGCAATATCGGTCGCCCCCGCCGAAGGACCATTCGGCGAGAGCGCGGAGGCGTTTTTTTCCTGTTCCAGCAGCAGACCGTTCGAAACGTAGGTCAGCTGGAAGGCCTCGAAGATCGGCCAGACATCGAGCAGCGCGTCGATGGCCTCGGGGCTCGGGTCGATGGGGTTGCCGTCCGCGTCGCCCACGCCGTCCCAGGCAAGCACCGCGCGGCGCGCCAGCGCCTTGGCGAAGGCGACGGCGCGTTCCTCGTCTGAAGCCTCGTCCGGCATCGCCTCGATGGCCGGGTCGCTGCGGGTCATCACCATCAGCGCCGTGGTCAGCGGGCGCAGCTGCACCCGCACGCCGGGCGCGAGGTCATGCCAGCGCGGCGCGTTGGTCATGTCGAGTGTTAGCATCAATAGGTCTCCACATCGTTCACAAGGGTGGCGGTGCACATCCGGCCGACGACGCTGTCGCGGGCGGCCTGCCAGTCGAAGGTCGCCTGCACGCCCTGCGGCCCTGAAATCTCGATCCGGGGGCGCGGCAGGTAGACGGCGTGCACGGTGAAGGTGAAGCTCTCGCCCGAGGGCAGGACGTAGGCGAATTCGAGCTCGCAGGGATCGCCGTTGATCGCCTGCGTCACCAGCGTGCTGTCGGCGAAGCGGACTTCAATGGAACCCGTCAGCGCCGCGATGGACGGGTCCGCGCCATCGATGCGGCCATCTGAGCGGATGGTCTCGATCCGGTCGAGGTTGTTGGCATAGGTGATGTCAGCCGAGACCACGTTCCCGAGGGCCGAGCCGTTCCGCGTGATCGACCCGTTGAAATGGCCGAACCTCTTCAGCTCCAGCGCGGCGGGCGTGCCGGCGCTCGTGGTCGTGCCCACCGTTTCGCCCTGCGCCACCAGCCGGGCGGTCGCTGTCAGCAGCCCCGAGCGCTGCATCTGCCAGGTGATCTGGTCGAGCACGCAACCGGAATACATGGCGTAGCGCGGCACCTCGGGCATGCCGGTCTCGATGGAAAGGCTCGGCAGCGTCCAGGCACCCGACTGGAACTCATGCGTCCAGGGACCGGTTCCTGTGGTGGTCGGCGCGCCGAAGGCCGCCTTCAGCCAGAAGCCGAAGGCCTCGGCGTCAAGCGGCACGACGACGTCGCCGTCGGCCGTCACCGCATCCTTGATCGGCGCCAGCGGATCGCGGCCGTAGCCGAGAAGCTCGGAGTTCAGCAGCGGCTGCTCCGCCCCGAGCGTGGTGCTGGCAAAGGGCATCTTCGTGAAGCCGCCTGCGGGCGGCGTGCCATAGACGGTCTCGAACGCAAGCGCCATCTGCGCCCGCGCCCCCTGGGCTCGTGCCATGTCTCAACTCCTGTTGTCGGTTGGATCAGCCGAGCGGGTCGGCCGTGGAATAGTGCAGGACCACCGGGATCACGGCGGCCTTCAGGCTGGCCGCGCCCTCGACCGGCAGATCGACCGGGCGCGGGGCTTCCGCCTCGACCCAGTCGCAGAGCCCGCCCAACGTCCGGTCGGCGGCGAGCGCCGTGCCGATGCTGGCGATGAGCGTGTCAAAGGCGGCGTCACGGGCGGCGCCCTGCAGGACCGCCTCGATCTCGGCGCGATGCTGGTAATGGTAGCGAAGGGGCGACAGCGTCACCTCGGGCTCGCCCGGCTCACCGTCGCGCAGGATCAGCAGGCCCTCGGCCGACACGCGCTCGGGCAGCACCTCGCCGCGCAAAGCAGTGGCGGGCAGCGTTGAGAGCCGCGCGTGCAGCGCGGCGAGGATGGTTTCGCGAGGGGTGGGCATGTCAGACGCTTATCGGACCGTTATTGCAAAATTAGTGCTTCGAGGCTATATAGCTTCCAAGACATGAGGACCGTATGCCGTGGACCGTTTCGTTTTCAGAGGAGTTCGAGCCGGAGTTCGACGAACTTCCGCCCGAGGTGCAGGACGCAATCCTCGCCCGCGCCCTTCTTCTGGAGCGGGAGGGGCCATCGCTCGGTCGCCCGCATGCCGACACCCTGACCGGGTCGAAACATGCGAACATGAAGGAGTTGCGATGCAACGCCGCTGATGGCGTGTGGCGCATCGCTTTTGCATTCGATCCCGACCGGCAAGCGATCCTGCTTGTCGGCGGGGACAAGTCAGGTGGCAGCGAGAAGCGCTTCTACAAGCAGCTGATCGCGCGGGCCGATGAGCGGTTCGACCGCCATCTGGCGAAACGGAAAGGATGAGGACCATGGCACGGACCCTGAAGGACAAGCTGGCCGCGCTCGAACCGGCCCGTCGCGCGGGCGTCGAGGCTGAGGCCAACCGCCTCCACACCGAATATCTGACGCTGCAGGAGCTTCGGAAAGCCAAGGATCTGACGCAGGTCCAGCTGGCCCAAACCCTCGGCATTCAGCAGGCGACGGTCGCGAAATACGAGCGCCAGAGTGACCTGCTGCTCTCGACGCTTTCAAGCTATGTGCAGGCCATGGGGGGCAGCCTGAAGCTCATGGTCGAGTTTCCCGGCAAGGCGCCGGTGGCGCTCGAGGGTCTTGGCGAGATCGAGGAACCCCGCCGCCGCCGTTCTGCACGCGGCAATGAACAAGCCGCCGCGCGCGCCTGACTATCGGAGCCTGTCGTCCACCCAATTGGACACGATCAGCCCCGGCACGCTGTCCAGCGCCCGATCTGCATCCCGCGCAAGGTCGAGCCGTTTCGGCAGCTTCACCTGCGGCACCAGCAGGAAAATCGGCGCGGTGACCTTGCCGCGCCCGGTCTTTGATCGCGACACGACCGCTTGGCCTTTGGTGTTCAGCCGTCCTTCGGCCACCAGCAGGCTCGGGCCCGTCCGGCGATAGACGAAGCGCAGGCGCAACCCGCGACGCCGTTCCCATTCGCCTGGGTTGATCCGGCCGCCGCGCAGCGACTTGCCTGCGGCGGGTAGCGGGATCGCCAGCCAGAACCCGTTCTTCGAGCGGATCAGCGGCCCGGTGTCGTGGGCGCTGACGATCACCGGGGCCTGGGACCAGACCAGCGCGGCGGCGTCGAGGCTTTCGCCCGCCTTCGGAAACGTCTGGCTGCGGATCGTGTTGGCGAGCCGTGTGCCGAGCCCTGCGCCGGTGACCTGCAAGCGCCACGCGGCCTTCAGCCCGGTCCCGGCCTCGCGCATGGCGGCGGTCACGGCGCGTTCGCCCGCCGCGACCTCGGCCTGCATCATCGCGACGAGGTCGGGATTGATGTCGAGCTTCAGTTTCATGTGGGCCTCAGATCGACGGTCCAGACCAGCCGTTCACGGTCGCGGACGGGCTCGCCCTGAATGAGGAAGGCGTCGCCGTCGATCTCGACCCTGTCGCCGGGACGCGGGTTCGCCACCTCGGCCACGCGCAGGTCGATCCGGGTGGTCTCGGACCAGAGCCGGGCATCGCCGAAGTCGGTGATGGTATCCGCGCGCCGGGCGACGACCCGCACAAGCACAGGCGCGCCGCCCTCGGGCGTGTAGATCGCATCTCGGCCGATATTCGGATCGGTGAAGAGCGCGCTGACGGCGGCGGCGAAGGCAGTCATCAGAACGCGCCGTTCAACCGCACTCGGCCGATGGTGTCTCCGGCACCGCCCGCGACCGCCTCGGTGGCGACGCCGATCAGCGTGTTCGAGGTCGCCACGTTGGTGGTGCGCTTGTTGGTGTCGTCCCAGTAGATCCTGGCACCCGCGGTCCAGGCCTGCGAGCCGATCTTGGTGATGTCGAAGACGCCGGTGAGCGCGGCCTCGACGCTCTCGCCGAGGGCGGCGGTGCCAGCAGCGACGCCGAAGATGGAGCCAACGAGCAGGCCATCGCCGGAGGCGACGGCGTAGGGGGCGATCAGGGAGATGGTGTTGCCGGGCTGGACGTAGGTTTTCATGGGGAGGATCCTTGTGGAAAGACGAAGGGCGGCCCGTCAGGACCGCCCGCGTTTCAGGGTTCAGCATGGGGTGCGGGTTACGCGCCCGGGTTCTTGTAGAGGCCGCGCCAGTCGATGGCCTTGGCGCCGAAGTCGAGGCGGCACTTGATCTCGACGCCATCGACGTCGAAGCCGTTGCGCGTCTCGATGTAGGCGCCCTGCTGACCCTCGAGATAGGCGTACTCGATGGTGTCGATCTGGTTCGGGCTGGCGGCCAGATACCAGGCTGTCTCGCTGGCCGCGTCGAGCCGGGGCTCGCTGATCGGCGCGAGCGTCCGGATCGACTGCGGCACCACGCTGGACGTCGCGGCGGGCACGAGGTTCTGGGCGACCAGCTGTTCGGCCTTCAGTTCCAGCGAGGCCGGCACGATCAGGAAGGCGGGGCGAACGTTCAGCACCGTCTTCTTGTCGAGGCCCGTCTGCTTGGCCATGGCGGCGCGCGCCGCGCCGACGCTGCTCACGTCGAGCGCCGCACCGGTGCCCGCAAGGTTCTTGTGGGTGGTGTGGAAGAGCGCATTGCCGTCGGCCATGGCCGGGTTGGCGGTGATGATGCCCCAGACCACGTCCGACTCCAGCTGGGCGATGGAGTTGCCGTACATCGCCGGGATCCGGGTGAAGGCGTCGAGATCGTCGTTGATCAGCGTCTGGCGGGTGATCGCAACCACCCGGCCATAAGTCTTGACCTTGTAGCTCTCCTTGCTCTCCCCCAGCGTGCCGCGCTTGAACTCGCCGCTCTCGCCGACTTCCAGCAGTTGCGGCGCCTCGCCGAGCTGGACACGGTGCATCGCCTTGAAGTCGGTGGCGAGCACCTGGCGGCAGAACAGCATGAAGGTGCGGGGATAGGCGTCATAGGCCTGCCGCAGGGTCTTGTTGGTGACGGCCGACAGGATCTCGGGGAAGTCCGAGGTCGAGTGCAGCGCCCGCGTCGCCACCTCGTCGCGCGAGAGGCCGCGCGTGTTCACTCCGGAGTTGCCGAGGCTCTCACGGGCCAATTCCAGCAGCGTCATGCCGCGGTATTGGCGCGCGGCGTCTTCGAGCGGGAAGAGCGTCGGGCTGTAGCGGTGCAGCAGCGCGTTCGCCACGGCGTCGCGGCGGGTGATGCGCTCGTCGCGGCCGCCAAGGGGCACGGAGACATGCGGGAAGGTCCGGGTCTCGTCGGACTTCGCGGCGACCTGGTCGAGGATCAGGCGGCGCGACTCGTCGACGCTGACGCCGCGCTTGACCAGGTCCTCGGCGAAGCTCCGCTCGAGGTTCAGGCGGCCCGCCAGATCGTAGATGGTGGAGACGCGGTCGCGCTCGGCCTCGCGGGCGCGGGTCGCGATGGCCTCGGTGTCGGGGGCCTCGGGCTTGAGGGCCTTGGGCTGGCTGCGCGTCTCGGCCGCGCGCGTCTGCGCCTCGGCCGCGCCGGTCTTGTCGTCGGGCATGGTGATCTCCTCGGTCGCTGCCGTGTCGGGGTTGTCGTCGGCCGGGGCGGCCGCAGTCGTCTTGTCGGTCATCGGGGATGCTCCTTCGCTGGTTTCGGCGTCCCGGCGATGGAGGACGCAGTCGTGGTGTTCGCCCTTGGCGCGGAAGCCCGCGGCGGGATCGGCGCCGACCGGCACGGCCGAGATCTCGAACGGGGTCCAATCGACCGCCCGCCAAAGCTCGCGTCCGCCATCGGGCTTGGAGATGTCGAAGCGGTGGACCTGGTAGCCGATCGAGACGGCGCGGATGTGCCCGGCCTGGATGTCACGCCAGATCGGCTCGACGTCGGCGCGCTCGCTGATCCGCACCTGCGCGATGCCGCGCCCGTTCTCGATCCGGGCCGAACCCGGCACGACCGAGCCGATGACGGCGTCGAGCGTGTCGATCTCATGGACCTTCAGGAACGGCGCACCTGCGTTCAGCCGGTCGAGCCGCACATGGGCGGGATCGAGGCTCAGCTCCTCGTCATAGGGCTCGCCGAAGAAACTGGCGCGACGCACGCGGGCCCCGGCCGACCAGATCACCTCGACGGTGCGCGCGTCATTGTCGACGCTGTTCGGCGCAAGCTCCGCCGACCGGCGCAAGGCCGGCAGTTCGATCATTGTATCCATGGGTCAGTCCTGTTGGTCGGCCTGCGCCGGTGTGGTTTCCGGATCGGCGGGTGCTGTCGGGTCGCCCGCCTGCGCGCTGCCGGTCTTGGTGACGCGGCGCGGATCGCTGTCGAGCACGAGGCCGAGCTCGTCGAGCTTCGCGTTGGTCGCGGCGATCTCGGCAAGCACCGCGTCGGGGTTGCGGCCCTGCCGGGCAATGGCCTGCGCCAGCGTCATGGTGCCCGAGCGGATAGCCAGCAGGTCCGCCATCGCATCCTTCTGCGGATCGACCGCCTCGAACTTCGGCGGCTGCCATTCGACCGGAACATCCGGCGTGGGGATCTGGCCCGCAGCCCATGCGGCTTCCGTGAACCAGCGCCAGACCGGCGCGCAGAACATCGGGATGAAGAGCTGCCACTGCACGGCATCGATCATGCGGCGGAACTCCACCAGCCCCGCCCGGATCGAGGAATAGTTGACTTGGGACAGGTCCCCGGTCAGCAGCTCGTAGGGAACCCGGAACCCGGCCGAGATCGTGTGCAAGCTCGCGCGCTTGTATTCGCCATAGCCGCCGGTGGCCGACGGCTGGTTGAAGCGGATGTCCTTGCCGCCGCGCGCATAGGCGATCAGCCCAGGCTCGAACTGCTCGACCCGGTTGCCGTCGGCATCGACCACCGAGGGCGCGATGCCCTGTTGCGCCTCGTCGTCGCCGAAGACGATGGCGGTGACGCAGGCCTCGGTCTTCTTGCGGACCAGTTCGGCCACCTCGTAATCGTCGAGATCGCGCAGGCTGCGGATCACCGGTGCGCCCCAGGGGACGCCGCGCGCCTGCGTCCGCTGCTTCTCGTAGACATGGGCGATCTCGGTCGCGGGCACCGGGCGGCTCTGCAGACCGTTCTGCAAGGCGCCATAGGCGTCGCCCGGATGCTCGGCATGCAGCCAGTACGCCCGGCGCTTGCCGACCGGATCGAACTCGATCCCCTGGACCAGCCGCCCCGCGCCAAGGGCGCCGGACTTCGTGGCGTCGAGGAAGTCGGCCTCCAGCACCTGCAATTGCAGCGGCACTGGTAGACCATCTGACGACCGCCGCAGACGGCGGCGCACCAACACCTCGCCCGCCTCGACCATCTCGCGGCAGATCAGCGTCTGCAGCCCGTAGAAGTCGAGCTGGCCGTCCGCGTCGCACTCCCCTGTCCAGCGCTCGAAGAGCGCGTCGACCTTCCGGTCCAGCGCCTCGTCGCCACTCGCGGCGCGCGGCATGCTCCCCGCCCCGACGATGTTGTTCACCAGCACCGCGACGGCCTTGGCCGCGTGCGGATTGTTGCGCACCAGGTCGCGCATCCGGTCCCGCAGCAGCGCCCCGGCGACGCCGATCTCGGTGTCGGCCGAGGATCCGGGCGCGCGCC
>WPCJ01292752.1_pt1 | contig 37442 bp, 35 predicted proteins | sample 5399831 | NCBI WGS metagenome assembly WPCJ01 (sample SAMN12869470, study PRJNA574797) | sludge metagenome | isolation source: wastewater treatment of pH10 | place: China:Beijing | collected 2019-05-20 | reverse complement strand
TCTGACGCCATTCTCCTTCGCCTCGCACCCGGTGGTGGTGAAGGTGGGTGGCGAGTATTACTGCCGTTCCATCCAGAAGATGAATTCGGATGGCTCGCTGTCCTTCTTCTGCGCCATCGACGACGGTGTGGTCCTGTCCGTCGCCCAGCCCCTGGGAATGGTCGAGACCACCAAGGCCACCCTCAAGGATGTCGAGGCCAAGCTGGGTCCCATCGACATGATCCTCGGCTTCGATTGCGTCCTGCGCCGGCTGGATGCCCGCAACCGCCAGGTATTCCGCGACATTTCCGAACTCTATCGCGCGAACAAGGTGATCGGCTTCGGCACCTATGGCGAACAATACCGCTCCATGCACCTCAACCAGACATTCACCGGCATCGCCTTCGGGCACCCACAGGCCGCAGAGTAAGCCCGATGCCGCTCAACGACATCCGGGACATAGAACGACTGAAGAAGATCAACGCGGCACTGGTCAGCCGCGTCGAACGTTCGATGGATCAGCAAGGCAACGCGTTCTCACTGTTCCAGACCGCGATTTCGCTGGAAAATCGTGTACGCGTGCGCACTGAGGAACTGCACTCCACCTTGCGCCGGCTGGAACAGTCGAACATGGCGCTTTCGGTCGCCAAGGAAAGCGCCGAACACGCCAATCTTTCCAAGACCCGGTTCCTGGCAGCCGCCAGCCATGACGTGCTGCAACCGTTGAACGCCGCCCATCTGTCGGTATCGGCATTGGCCGAACTGCAGACGTCAGAGGAAGGCCGCAAGCTGGTTCGTCAGGTCGAGCGTTCACTGCAGACCATGGAAGACCTGCTGCATACATTGCTCGACATCTCCAAGCTGGATGCCGGCGTGGTCGAACCCGAGACGACCGACGTCAATCTGGAGACGCTGTTTTCAGCCTTGCGCTCGGACTTCCAGCCTATCGCCGAAACCAAGGGTCTTTCACTGCGGTTCCGCCCGGCGGCAATCGCGGTCCGGTCCGACCGCACGCTTCTGCGCCGCATCTTGCAGAACATCCTGTCCAACGCGCTCCGCTATACACGGCAAGGCGGCGTGCTTGTCGGCACACGCCAGCGCGGAAACATCATCCGCATCGATGTTGCAGACACTGGCTGCGGCATTCCAGAGGATCAACGCGAAGCGGTATTCGAGGAATTTCATCGCGGCACACGAATGCCGGATGCCGAACTGGCCAGTGGCGGCCTTGGACTCGGGTTGGCCATCGTCAGGCGTATGGCTGGCGCACTCGGTCATCCCGTGACCTTTTCCTCCACCGTCGGGCGCGGCACGATCTTTCACATCGATGTCCCCGTTTCCGCGCACTCGGTCCCGGAGCCGGGAACAGTCGAGATCGAGCGGCAGCCAGGGTACGGCCTCTTCGGCACCAAGGTCCTGCTCGTGGAGAACGATGCAGACGTGCTGGCCGCCATGACCTCGTTGCTGGAGCGCTGGCAATGCACGGTACGCGCGGCGACGTCGACGGACGAGGCACTGGACGCACTGGGCGATACCGACTGGGTGCCCGACATCATCATCGCTGACCAGCACCTTGAGGGCGGCGACCTCGGCACCATGACGGTGTCGCAGGTGCGCGATTATCTCGGCCGTGCCGTTCCCGCCCTGCTCGTCACGGCCGATCCCTCGGAAAGCGTCGTGAATGCCGCCCGTGCCGCTGGCATCGAATTCATGCGTAAACCGTTGAAACCGGCACAACTTCGAGCGCTGCTGGCGCATCTGCTGGCGTAGAAGGGCAGCCAGAGAAATAGGGCAACAAAGATGATGCTTTGCCCTGCTGCCTTACTCCGCTAGAACCCCTGCTGATCTCGGAACAATTCAGCGTTGTCGAGTTTCGACACCTCGATCACCGCCTGCGTGCGGCTGTACACGTTGAGCTTGCGCAGGATTTCCGAGACATGCGCCTTCACCGTCGTCTCGCCAACCTGCAGTTCATAGGCGATCTGCTTGTTCAGCATGCCCTGGCGCAGCATCTGCAGCACCCGCAACTGCTGCGGGGTCAGGCGTGACAGCCGCTGCACCATGTCAGCGCGATCGCTGCTTTCCGTGTCAGGTTGTTCGGCCGTGTAGGTGTCAGGCACATAGATCGCGCCTTCCATGACGGAGCGGATGGCTGCCGCGAGATCGTCCTTGCGCACCGATTTCGGAATGAAGCCCGCAGCTCCATAGGACAGGGCCTCGGAAATGATCTTGGGATCCTCATAGCCGGAGACGATCACGACCGGCAGGTGGGGATAGCGCGTCCGCAATTGCAGCAGCCCTTCGAAACCGTGGACGTCGGGCATGGACAGGTCGAGCAGCGCGAGGTCGAATGGCCGCGCGTCGGTCAGCAATTCGACCGCCTCACTGATAGAACGGGCCTCGACCGTGTCAACCTCGGGATAGGCCATGCGCACGGCACTGTGCAGCGCCTCCCGAAACAGCGGGTGATCGTCGATAATCAGAAATCTTGCGACTTCGCTCGCTGCACTCATGGCCGCACTTGCCCCGATCTCGGTCGTCATGAGGCAACATACGCCTGCACCGACAATCCGTTCATTAGCCAATAGTACATTGGCAAGGCGATCGTGCCAGTCTGCCACGAACAATCAACTGTTGATCGCAGGAGGCATCGGGTTTGCGGAATGTGATGCCTTGCCCCTCGATCCAAAACAACCGAATGTGCGCGCGATCGAGATGCCGGGTACGGCAGGGAAAGGATGAGACATGAGCGCATTTGCCTTGGCGACACCACCAACACCGTCTGTCGCCATCGCCGGCTCTTCCGAGCGTTTCCCGGTGCGGCGCATCTTCTGCGTTGGTCGCAACTATGCCGCCCATGCGCGCGAGCTTGGCAACGACGAGCGCGATCCACCCTTCTTCTTCACCAAACCCGCCGATGCCGTGGTCGATTCCGGACAGACGATTCCCTATCCCGCCCTGACGAAGAACCTGCATCACGAGATCGAGCTGGTGGCCGCCATCGGCAAGGGTGGTTTCCGGATCCCCGTTGCTGAGGCCCTGGATCATGTCTGGGGCTATGGCGTCGGCATCGACCTGACACGCCGGGACCTGCAGGACGAAGCGAAGAAGGCCGCGAGGCCATGGGATTGGGCCAAAGCTTTCGACCTCTCGGCACCCTGCGGGCCACTGGTGCCGTCCGCGCAATCCGGTCATCCCCAGAAGGGCCGGATCTGGCTTTCGGTGAACGGCGCGGTCAAGCAGGAAGGCGATCTCGAGGAGCTCATCTGGCCAATCGCCGACATAGTGGCCATCTGCAGCGAGGCGATGGAGCTTGCCCCCGGCGATCTCATTTTCACCGGCACGCCGGCCGGCGTCGGTCCGCTCGTCGCCGGCGACCGGATCAGCGGTGGGGTCGACGGCATCGGCTCGATCGAACTCGCCATAGGGCAACCTCGATGAGTGAAATCGTCCTGCACAACTACTACCGCTCGTCGACTTCCTACCGCGTCCGCATCGCGCTCGAGATGAAGGGCATCGCCTATACCTATGTGCCGCACCACCTGCGTCACGGCGAGCATCTCGAGCCCGCCTATCTCTCGGTCAACCCGCAGGGGCTGGTTCCGGCGCTGATCTGGGATGACGGCACCTTGCTCACCCAGTCGCTCGCCATCATCGAGTTCCTGGACGAGACCAGACCGGAGCCGGCACTGCTTCCCAAGGATGTCGCCGGCCGCGCCCGCGTGCGCATGCTCTCCCAGATGATCGCCTGCGATATCCATCCGGTGAACAATCTGCGCGTGTTGACCAGCCTCCGCACGGTGTTCGGCGCTGGCGACGAGGACGTCGTCAACTGGTTCCGTCACTGGGTCAACGAAGGCTTCCAACCTCTTGAGAAGATGTTGTCTTCGTCACCACAAACGGGAACGTTCTGCCACGAAGAGACGCCGGGGCTGGCCGACATATGCCTGGTCGCTCAGGTCGCCAACAACGCGCGTTTCGGCGTCGACATGTCTCCTTATCCCGTCATCTCGCGCATCAATGCCGCCTGCATGGAGCTGCCCGCTTTCCAGAAGGCAGCACCGCAGAACCAGCCCGACGCGGAGAGCTAGCCCCTGCATTGCCCAAGAAAAAGACTTTGAACGGAGACTACCGATGAAGGCCGTCGTGTTCGAAAAATTCGGGGAAACACCGGTGATCCGCACTGTGCCGGATCCTGTTCCCTCGCCCGACGGCGTGGTGATCAAGGTCGCCGCGACCGGGCTGTGCCGAAGCGACTGGCACGGCTGGATGGGGCACGATCCAGATATCCGCCTGCCGCATGTGCCAGGGCATGAACTTGCCGGCATCGTCGTGGCCGCGGGCCGCCAGGTGCACAACTGGAAAGCCGGCGCGCGTGTGACCGTGCCGTTCGTGGCAGCCTGCGGCCATTGCTTCGAGTGCGCCTCCGGCAATCACCAGGTCTGTGAGCACCAGTTCCAGCCCGGTTTTTCGGCATGGGGTTCCTATGCCGAATATGTCGCGATCGATCACGCCGACACCAATCTGGTTGCCATTCCCGAAGAAATGGACTTCGCCACGGCTGCCAGCCTCGGTTGCCGGTTCGTGACGTCCTTTCGTGCCGTGGTCGACCAGGGCCGTGTCACGCCCGGCGAATGGGTGGCCGTGCATGGCTGCGGTGGAGTTGGCCTGTCGGCGATCATGATTGCCAATGCCATGGGCGCAAACGTCGTGGCGATCGACCTCACCAGCGAGAAGCTCGAGCTGGCAAGGAAACTGGGAGCCATCGCCACGATCAACGCATCGGAAACGTCCAATGTGGTGAAGGCGGTGAAGCAGATCACCAATGGTGGGGCCCATATGTCGATGGATGCACTCGGCCATCCGACGACATCCTACAACTCGATCTCCAATTTGCGCCGCCGTGGCCGGCATGTGCAAGTTGGCTTGATGCTTGGCGATCACGCCAAGGCGGCGGTTCCGATGGCCAAGATCATCGCCCACGAACTCGAAATCCGCGGCAGCCACGGCATGCAGGCATTCCGCTACAGTGCGATGATGGAAATGATCAAGACCGGCAAGCTGCGGCCCGACCTGTTGATCGGCAGGACCTACAGCCTAGACGAGGCCCCGGCAGCGCTGATGGCGATGGGCAATTTCGAGGGCACGGGCATCGGCGTGGTGACGCAGTTCTGATACCGCCGATCGTGTTGGTCATTCCCGCAGGAAAGCCTCGATCATCTCGGCCGACTGCTTCGGCTTGGTCACCAGGAACAAATGGCCATCGTCAAGCAGTTCCAGCCGCGACCGGGCGATCATGGTGTTGAGCATCCTGGCGTTGATTACCGGCACCAGCGGATCGTCGGTACCGGCCATGATCAAGGTCGGCTGACGCAGCATCCATAGCCAGGGCAGGCTGGTCCAGCCGCTCATCGCGAAGAGCTGCAGGAAATAGCCGTATTGCGAAGCGCCCTTCATGGCGGATGCATGGCGGTTGATCAGTGTCGGATCCTTGCGGAAGTCGCCGCCATAAATCTCCGCTGCGATCGAGCGCATATAGCCGGGATCGGTATAGCGGCGCGGGCTCGCCATTTTCGACAGCACGGCGGGAGTGCCCGGCACCATGGTGATCCCGGGTGCGGTGGCTGCCAGGATGAGCTTGCGGCACACCGAAGGGTACTGGAAGGCGAACTGCTGGGCGAGCCCGCCGCCCCACGACACGCCGGAAATGTCCAGCCTGTCATGGCCGAGGATTTCGCCGAGGCGCTTTCCGAGCCGCGCCAGCGTCGAAGGTCGGTAGGGAAAGATCGGATTGGGCGAACCACCAACGCCGGGCACGTCAAAGATGATGCCGGTCGTGTCCTCGAGCGCCGCCATGAAAGGCGCGGCCAGTTCCAGATTGGCGCCGATGCCGTTGAACATCATCAAGGGTGGGCGGCTGGAACTGCCATGCCGTACACCGACGCGCAGCAGCTGTCCGTCGACATCGAACATCTTGATGTCCATCGCGCCGTCTGCCTTGGCCTTGCCTGCAGCCATCGCCATTCAGTCCATCCCCGTTCGTTTCAGTATTTCTTGCGATGGGTCACGGTTCGAACACGTAGGTGCCCGGGGCCGATCCCACCGGTTTGTGCCTGGAACTGCCCGGTGCCTTCGGTGCCGCGACCTCTTCGCCTGAGCGCTCCTTGAGATAGGCTGCCCAGTCGAGCCACCAGCTTCCCTCATGCTTTTCAGCCTTTGCAGTCCAGGCGTCGGCATCCTTCTCCTTGGTCTTGCCCTTCACATACCAAGCCTTCGGATTTCCGGGCGGGTTGAGCAGGCTCTGCAGATGGCCGGAGTTGGAGAGGATGAAGGTGGTGTTGTCGCCATAGAGGCGCGCGGTCTGGTAGACAGCTTTCCATGGCGTGATGTGGTCGGTGGTGCCGCCGATGACATAAGTGTCGTGCTTGACCTTGCCCATGTCGATCGGCACGCCATGGATCGACATCTTGCCCGGGTTCATGAACGGGTTGGTGAAGATGAGATCCAGGAAATCGCTGTGCAACCGGGCCGGCAGACGGGTGGTGTCGGCGTTCCAGTAGAGCACGTCGAAGGCGGGCGGCGCGTTGCCAAGCAGATAGTTGTTGACCCAGTAATTCCAGATCAGGTCGTTCGGGCGCATCCAGGCAAACATCTTCGCCATTTCGTGGCCATCGAGGATGCCCCTCGCCTTCGACATCTGCTTGGCGGCCATGATCGTCTCCGGCGTCACCAGGGCAGCGAAATCCGAATCCGTATCGGCCTGGGTGTTGAGCACACAGACCGCCAGGATGACGGCGTTGATCTTCTCCTTCTGCTGTGCGGCAAGCCAGGCGACATAGGTCGACAGCGTGATGCCACCCGAGCAGGAGCCCATGATGTTGACGGTATCGGAGCTGGTGATCTCGCGCGCGGCATCGCACGCCTCGTCGAGCGCCGCGATATAGGTATCAAGTCCCCAGTCGCGCTGTTCCGGCGTCGGGTTGCGCCACGATACGCAATAGGGCTGGATGCCGTGGCTGAGCAGGAACTTGATCATGCTCTTATCAGGTGAAAGATCGACCGAATAGTACTTGTTGATCTGCGGTGGCACGACCAGCAATGGCCGCTGGTAGACCTTTTCGGTCGTCGCCGTGTAGTGCACGAGCTCGAGCACCTCGTTCCTGAACACCACCGTGCCCGGGCTGTTGGCAAGGTTCTCACCGACCTTGAACTTGGAGGCGTCGACCGAGGAAGGCAGGCCGCCGTTGCGCGTCATGTCATCGAGGAAATTCTTCAGCCCGCTCACAGCACTCTTACCGCCGGTATCCACCAGGGTCTTGATGGCGGTCGGGTTCAAAGCAGGGTTGTTGGAAGGTGCCATCGTGTCGACGAAGATGGAGGTGATAAGCCTCGCGCGCGCTGCATCCTTCTCTGGCAGGTCAGTCTTGGCGACCAGCTCGGTCACTGACTTGCTCCAGGCGACATAGGACTGCATCACTGCCTTGTGCAGGCTGCTCGATTTCCAGGCCGGATCGGCGAAGCGACGGTCCTTGGGGTCGGCGGCAATCTCGGACTGCCCGGTGACGATCTTGCCGAACTCGCTGGCGAAGGCGAGCCATTGTTCGGCCAGGGCCTGCGGATGGCTGGCCAGCGCTTTCAGCACGGAGCCGGTTGCGGCGGCGATATCCTGCGTGCGCAGGCCGACAAGAGGATTGAGCGCCAGCGTGTTTTCGGCCGCCTCATCGGCGATCTGCTCGGCAAGCGGGCGCGTGTCCCTCGCCCTCTCCTCACCGTGCTTTTCGCCGTCCTTGCTGTCCTTCGCCGGCGCCTTCGCCATGAACTATCCTCCCGCTTTTCTCCGCCGCTCGTAGAACATGGCCAGCGTTTCGGCCATCAGCGCCGGTTTCTCCTCGCCCTCGATCTCGATCGTGTTGGCGAACTTCATCAGATACTGACCAGGGGCCTTATCCTCCACCGAGATCAACGAAGCACGCAGCCTGACCCGCGTACCCACCCTGACCGGCGCCAGGAAGCGCACCTTATCCAGGCCATAGTTGAAGACGGCCTGGGTGTTCTCAGGCACGACATTCATCTGCTGGCTGAGACCGCCGATGAGCGACAGGCTGAGATAGCCATGCGCGATCGTGGTGCGGAACGGACTCTCCTTCTTCGCCCGCTCGGGACTGGTATGGATCCACTGCCGGTCTTCGGTGCACTCGGCAAATTGATCAATGCGCGTCTGATCGACCTCTACCCAGTCGGAAAAACCGAGCTCCTGCCCGGTCATGCCCCGGAGCTGTTCGTAGGTCGGAGGTGTCTTGCTCATTCCCTCATTCCTGATTGTTTCAGCTGCCCCGTCCGACCATGAACGCGCTGCCCTGTCAATTCAGGACTCATCGTGGCGCTGCCATCTCCCTGATCACCTCGTCGCGCAACTCGCGGCGCAGTATCTTGCCGACATTGGTTCGCGGCAGATCGTTCCTGAACTCGATATATTTCGGCTTCTTGTAGCCGGTGAGATGTTTGACGCAGAATTCCGCCAGCACTTCCTTGCTGAGTGCCGGATCCTTCCGCACGACGAACATCATCACCGCTTCGCCGGAATTCTTATCTGGCACGCCGACAACGGCAGCCTCCAGAACGCCTGGATGCAGAACAGCAACCGCCTCGACCTCGTTCGGATAGACGTTGAAGCCGGAAACCAGGATCATGTCCTTCTTGCGGTCGACGATCTTCACGTAGCCGTTCTCATCCATGATGCCGATGTCGCCGGATTTGAAGAAACCGTCCGGCGTCATCACCTTCTCGGTCTCGTCAGGCCGGTTCCAATAGCCGGCCATGACCTGCGGCCCACGAATGGCGATCTCACCGGGCTGGCCGTGTGGCACATCATTGCCGTCGTCGTCGAGCAGCCTGATTTCGACATTCGGCAGAGGCAGGCCGATCGTGCCGGTGTAGGCATCGTTGTCAGTTGGATTGCAGGCGATGCCGGAGGAGGTTTCAGACAGCCCGTAACCCTCGACAATCGGGCAGCCCGTAACCTCCAGCCACTTCCTGGCCACCGCTTCCTGCACGGCCATGCCGCCGCCATTGGCGATGCGGAACTGCGAAAAATCCAGCTTGGCGAATTCCGGATTGTTGGCGAGCGCATTGAACAGCGTGTTGACGCCCGGCATCACATGAAACCTGTACTTCGCGACTTCCTTTATCATCGCCGGAATGTCGCGCGGATTGGGGATCAGCACGTTTACGCCGCCGGTACGCATGGCGAGCAGGCCGCACGTGATGAAAGCGTAGACATGATAGAGCGGCAGCGCCGTTATGAAAGTGAGCTGTCCGCTGATCGGCCTGCGCTTGAGGCCCGGTTGCGTCCACGCTTCCGAGGCAAGCAGATTGGCGATGATGGTGCTGTGGAGCAGCGTCGCGCCTTTGGAAACACCGGTTGTGCCACCGGTGTACTGCAGCACCGCGGGATCATTCGGTCCGATGTCCGGCCGATCGAGCTTCTTGCCCCTGCCTGCGGCCAGCGCCGCATTGAAACGCACGGCACCTGGCAAGGAAAAGGCCGGTATCGCCTTCCTGACCTTGCGCAGCACCAGATTCGCGACAATGCCTTTCGGAAAGCCCAGCAGATCGCCGACACTGGCCAGCACGACATGTTTGACCGGGGTGCCGCGGATGACCTCCTGCAGCGTCGCCGCGAAATTCTCCAGGATGATGATCGCCTGCGCGCCGGAATCGTTGAGCTGATGCTCGAGCTCCCGCGGCGTGTAGAGCGGATTGACATTCACGACGATGAAACCGGCACGCATGACCGCGGCGACGGCAATCGGATATTGCAGTACGTTCGGCATCATGATGGCGACGCGGTCGCCCCGCTTCAGCCCAAGCCCCTGCAGATAGGCTGCGAAGTCACGCGAAAGGCTGTCGACCTCGCCGAAGGTCAGGGCCTTGTCCATGAAGACATAGGCCTTTTCGTTCCTGTATTTCGCGAAGCTCTCCTCGAACAGCGCAACGACAGACGAATACTGGTTGATGTCGACCTCAGCCGGCACGCCGGCCGGGTAATTCCTTACCCAGATACGCTCCATGCGCTCCTCCCCTGGACCGCGTTTCCAGCAATCTAGACGCGCAGAAAAGGCTTGGGAAGCCGCAGCCTGCGTCTTAGGCGGCTCACAGTGATTACCCAGCGGCAATGGATGCGGGCGGTACAGGACACGTCTCGCAAGCTCCCGTTACGGTGCGGCAGCTTGCCTTTGGCCACGATCCGGCAAATGATCGGAGAAAGAGGCCGCATGGCCGGGCGGCTCTCCACCGTAACAATTGGCCGGGAGGGACGCATGAAGCAGCTCGGCGGCATCGACGCCACATTTCTATACATGGAGACGCCGGAAACGCCGATGCATGTCGCCGGTCTGACGCTCTATGAGCCGCCGGCCGATCTTTCGGGCTCCTTCTACGATCATTTCAAGGACTTCTTCCTCACCCGGATGCATCTGGCGCCGATCTTCGAAAAGAAGCTCGCCCGAACCGTGCTGGAGCTCGACCATCCGGCCTGGGTCGACGCCGGGGAGATCGATATCGCCTATCATCTGCGTCGAGCGACACTGGCGGCGCCGGGCAGCTGGAAGCAGCTGGAGGACATGGTCGGCGAATTGCATTCGACCCTGCTCGACCGCTCACGACCGCTCTGGCAATTCACGGTGATCGATGGCCTCGATGACGGCAATGTCGCCATCTACTCCAAGATGCACCATGCCGCGATCGATGGCGGTGCCGGCATGGCGATTGCGGCAGCCCTCTACGACATGTCGCCCCAGCCACGAAAGGTGAAGCCGCCGGAGCCAAAGCCGGCCGTCCGCAAGCCGACGATCGAGGAGCGCGCCATCCTGGGCATCAATGACGTGGTGCAGAATGTGATGCGCCAGCAATTGAAGGCGATGGAAGCCGTGCCGCAGGTGCTCGGTACATTGACCGACCTGCTCATCGCCAAGAGCGGAAATGGCGAAAACAAGGGCGTTGGCTTGCCTGGCATTCCCGATATCCTGGCTCCCAAGACGCCATTCAACGTCACCATCACCGCGCAGCGATCCTTCGCCGCCCGCGCCTTGTCGCTCGGCGACGCCAAGATGATTGCCAAGGCAACCGGCACCAAGATCAACGATGTGGTGATGGCGGTGAGTGCCGGCGCATTGCGGGCCTATCTCGAAGATCACGAAGCCCTGCCGAAGAAACCGCTGGTGGCCTTCGTGCCGATCTCGTTGCGCCAGCCGGGTGACATGGATGCTTCCAACCAGGTCTTCGGGATGTTCTGCCCGATCGCAACAGAGCTTGCCGATCCGCTGGAACGATTGATGGCAATTCGAAAAAAAAGCGGCGATTCCAAAACCTTGGCCGGAACGGTGAAAGACGTTTCACCGAAGGACTATACGCTGCTTGGCGCGCCGATCCTGTTTCCGGGCCTTGCCCAGCTCTATGGCCGCACGGGCCTTGCCGACGTGATGCCGTCGACCACGAATCTCACCATCTCCAACGTCCCCGGGCCACCGATCCCGGTTTTCTGTGCCGGGGCCAAGGTGCTGGCGATGTTCCCCGTTTCGATCCCGATCCACGGCATTGCCCTCAACATCACCGTGCAGAGCTATCAGGACCGGCTCGACTTCGGGATCACCGCCGACCGCCGTGCGGTACCGGATATCGACCATCTCGGCGACCTGCTGGTGACGGCCATGGCAGAGCTCAAGGCCGCGGCCGAAAAACTGCCTGCGCCTCCGCCAAAGCCTACAAAGCAATGAATCCGGTGCAATTCCAGGAAAAGTACGCAGCGTTTTCCGCCAGGAATTGCGGAAGGGCAAAGAGCCGGAGCGTTCCGCTGAAAGCCGAAAAGCTCCGGTGCCGCTGCGGAAACCGCACGCAATATTGCAGTTTTGTGAACAAAAGCGGCATAGTCTGCGTTGAGTGCAGCCGGAATCGACCGACAGGAGCCATGATGGCCCACGCTGATACGCTGAAACCGCCTTCGCGACTGCTGTTCGCGCTGGAACTCAGGGCGTTGCCCGAACTCGGCGGTTTCGTCGCTTCGCTGCCGCTGCTGACGGCGCTGGCACCGCGTGGCGACGGCCATCCCGTGCTGGTGCTGCCGGGTCTTGTCACCAGTGATCGATCGACGGTGGCGCTGCGCGGCTTCCTGAAATCCAAAGGTTATGCCAGCTATGGCTGGGATCTCGGCCGCAACTACGGCCCCTTGCCCGGCGTCGAAAGCAAGATGATCGACCGCCTCAAGGGGCTGGCCGACAAACACGGGCGCAAGGTGAGCCTTGTCGGCTGGAGCCTCGGCGGCATCTATGCGCGGCAGCTCGCCAAGATGCTGCCCGACGAAGTGCGCCTGGTGATCACGCTGGGCAGCCCGTTCAATGGCGATCCACGCGCGACGAACGCGTGGAAGCTTTACGAGTTCACCTCGGGCCATAAGGTCGATGATCGCGAAGGCCATATGGGTGGCGCGATTTCGGAATCGCCCCCGGTCCCGACAACGGCGATCTACAGCCGCACAGACGGCATCTGCGCCTGGCAGGCCTGCATGGAAAACGAGTTGCCGCACACCGAGAGCATCGAGGTGGAAGCGAGCCATTGCGGCCTCGGCCACCATCCGGCTGCTGTCTATGCGATTGCCGACCGCCTGGCGCAACGCGAAGGCGAGTGGACGCCGTTTGACCGCGGCGGCTTCAAGAGCCTGTTTTTTCCCGATCCGAAACGGAACTAATTCAACAGCCTGAGAAAACCCGGCACAGGCGTCGGCTACTCGGCCGCCTGCTGTTCCGGTACGTCGTCCAGCCGATTGGGATCGCCCGGCGCGGTCTCGCAACCGAGATCGGGGAAGGCCACCACACGACGTCCATGAAAATCGGTCCGCAGCACAGCCAGGCCACGTTCCTCGAAAAAAGACAGCAGGCGCCGCGCACGGCGCGCGGATTGCGTGCCGTAGGCCCGCGCCAGCGCGGCGTCGGATGGGCACGACGAGCCGGTCACAGCCGCCTGCGCCACAATCAGGAACACCGCCTGCAGATCTTCAGGAACATCGGCGGACAGCGCCAGAGCCTGTTGCCAGACATCGCTTGCCGCCGTCGTCTCGTCGATACCGGTCTTGGCGATGGCCAGCCGCCGGCGGAATACAGAAAGGCCAAGCGGTTCACCCGGCACACGGCGGATGCGGCAACGCACCAGAAAGTCCTGGTAAAGCAATGAATCTGCTCGGAAAGCAGCATCAGGGTCTTCCACGATTTCCGATAGTACCGCCTTGATCAGCGCCTCACGCTCGACCTCGTCGAACAGGGTCGGTGCAGGCTCCGACGCGGCAGCCTGTTCAGGCAATGCACGCGCCAATTGTTCCAGAATGTCAGCGGTCGGGGTCGGTGCAGGCGGACGCGGGCGACGCACCACCGGTTGCCGCAACTCCTCCGGGCTCGGCGTCAGGATCAGGCTTTCGACATCCTCGATCGCCTCCGGCAGCGGCGTCAGCTTGGGGCTGACCGAGCGCGCCGACGTTTCGACCGTGCCGATGGCGACCGGCAACGGCCGCCGCGACATCGCCGGCCCCAGCGCCACGAAATTACCGCGCGCCAGATCGCGGAACATCTCTGCCTGGCGGCGTTCCATGCCAAGCAGATCGGCAGCACGCGCCATGTCGATGTCGAGGAAGGTGCGCCCCATCAGGAAGTTGGAGGCTTCCGCCGCCACGTTCTTGGCGAGCTTGGCCAGCCGCTGCGTGGCGATGACGCCGGCAAGGCCACGCTTGCGGCCCCGGCACATCAGGTTGGTCATGGCACCGAGCGAAACCTTGCGGGCTTCGTCGGAAACCTCCCCGGCCACCGCAGGCGCAAACAGCTGAGCCTCGTCCACCACCACCAGCACGGGATACCAGTAATCGCGCTCCGCATCGAACATGCCGTTCAGGAAGGCGGCGGCACCACGCATCTGCTGTTCGACGTCGAGACCTTCGAGATTAAGCACGACGGAGGCGCGGTGCTGGCGAATGCGGCCGGCAATGCCGGTGAGTTCGGCCTCCGTGCGCTGCGCATCGACCACGATGTGTCCGAAACGGTCGGCGAGCGTGACGAAATCGCCCTCTGGGTCGATCACCACCTGCTGCACCCAGGGTGCGCTCTGTTCGAGAAGACGGCGCAGGAGATGCGACTTGCCGGAGCCGGAATTGCCCTGCACCAGCAGACGTGTCGCCAGCAACTCCTCAAGATCGAGCGTGGCGGCTGCGCCAGACGCCGTCCCCATCTCGATGGCTACCTTCATTCAAAACCCCGGCCGAATTCCAGAGCAGAGCCCGATCACGATGAACCGGCAACCCGCTCTATCTCTTGTTGCGCGTATGATTCTTGTCCGAAAAGTCTGCAACTTTTCGGCGCCACGCTCCAGACATTTGGAGGCGACGTCTAGCATCTCGCCGGCCGGGATGCAGCGGCCGACCGGCGAAACCCACAGAAGAGGTGCCCTACCCCGTCAGCACCGAACCGTCGAGATCACTTGCCTTGGTCAGCCCGGCCAGAGCGAGTGTCAGGTCGAATTCGGCAACAATGTTGCGGATCACTTCGCGCACGCCGGTTTCGCCGGCGAGCGCCAATCCGTAGACATAGGGCCGACCGATCAGCGTGGCCGTGGCGCCGAGCGCCAGCGCCTTGGCAACATCGCTGCCCGAACGGATGCCGGAATCGAGCAGGACGGGCAAGCCACCGGCCGCGGAAACGATACCTGGCAAGGCATCCAGCGTGGCGATTTCCCCATCGACCTGGCGACCACCATGATTGGAAACGATGATGCCGTCGACCCCGTGCTCATGCGCCAGCCGTGCGTCATCGGCGTGGCGGATACCCTTGAGCAGGATCGGCAGCTTCGTCATGCCGCGCAGTCGCTTGATGTCACCCCAGTTCAGGTCCGGCCGCGAATAGGTGGCGGTGAAATGGGCAACTGCGGCACGCATCTGCTGCATCGACAGGCCAAATTGCTTACCCTTGCGGCGCAGGCTGAGCGCGGTCGAGATCAGATCGAAGCCACGTGGCCGGACGCCGGTCTCTGGCGGACTGGGCGGAATTTTGGACCTGAAAACGGGATCACTGAGATATTGCCCGAGCCCCAGCCCACGCAGGAACGGCAGGTAGGCGGCATCGAGGTCGCGCGGGCGCCAGCCCAGCAACGTGGTGTCGAGCGTGACGGCGATCGCTTCGCAGCCGCATTTCTCGGCACGCCCGACCACAGAGCGGACAAAATCGTCGTCGCTGGACCAGTAAAGTTGAAACCAGCGCGGCGCATCGCCCATGGCTGCAGCGCATTGTTCCATCGGCACGGATGCCTGGTTGGAGAAGACATAGGCGATGTTTTCCGCGGCTGCCGCGCGGGCAACAGCAAGATCGGCCTCGGGATGCACCATCTCCAGAACACCGACCGGATCGAGCAGGATCGGCACCGTGTGGCGGCGGCCGAACAACGTCACGGAAAGATCGCGCAGGGAAACATCCCGCAAGACACGCGGCACGATTTGATGGCGTTCGAAAGCGCTGCGGTTGGCGCGCATCGTCGCCTCACTGCCAGCTCCTCCGGCAATGTAGGCTGCGGCCTCCTGCGTCATCTTGCGGATCGCCGCCTGTTCCAGCAGATCCGGTGCGACCGGAACGGTCGGACGCCTGCCGCCTGCGCCGGTTACATAAATCTGCATCTGGCGCAGGCGACCAGGCGCATTGCCGGCCTGTGTTTGGCTCATTCCTCTCTCCGACCAACTCTCTCGCGGGCTTGGGCGTCAACAACGCCCCGCAGATCAGTTTCCTGCCGCTTCGAACAATTCGATCATATTGCCTGAAGGGTCCATGCACAGGATCTGTCGGCCGCCCGGACCCTCGACCATGGTATTGCGAAACGACACGCCGCCATCCTGCAAGGCTTTTACAAAAGCAGGCAGATTCGTCACCTCGAGGACGAACCTGTTCCAGCCACCTGGCTCGGGTATGCTGCCATCCGGCATCGGTCGAGAAGCGGAAGCCTGGCGTCCCGCCAGCCATAGCGTGAGGTCACCCCGATCAAGGATCGCCATGTTGGGACCGAACTGCTGTCGCAAGGCGAAGCCCAGATGCGTTGTATAAAAGGAGACTGAGGCACCGACGTCACCGACAAAATACCGGACGGTAGCCACCTACTTCTTCTCGTAGCTCTGCCGGATCTCGTCCATAGCGTCCTTGATACGAGCCCGCAGGATATCGACGGATTCCGTACCCGACTTCTTGACGATTTCGGCAACTTCGCCGGCGTTCTTCACCGCCGCTTCGAAAGACTTGCGCGCGAAATCGGCCTGCTTGGCGATCAACTCCTGCGGATTGCCGGGCGCACGGTAATTCTGGCCGAATTCGGTGATCTCGCGCAAGGACTCCTGCAGAACCTCGCGCTGCCTGGCCATGATCGAGGATGCACCGGTTGCGGTCGCTCTCGCCGATTTCTCCAGTGCCTCGAGGTTCTTGCGGTGATGGCTGAGGATTGCGTCGACATCCACCGCGGGCATCTTCAGGTCGCGGCCGAGCTTGCTGAACATGTCCATGAAGGATTCGGGGTCGGGCTGCTTTGCCATGGTCGTCATCTCCTCCTTTAGAGCGCCGCGCGTCCGTTTGGTCGCGCAAAGGACGCTCCAACACCTTGATTTGGCGCATGATCCTTTCCGAAAATCGAACCCGATCTTCGGGGGTCATGCGCTTGCTGGCGCCATTGCCGCAAGAGCGAGAATAGACCAGCGAACACAACCGTCAATTGACGAGAAACAACCGTTCTACCGTGTAGAGCGCCAGGCCGGCCAAGCCGCCAATGATCATGCCGTTGAACCGGATGTATTGCAGGTCGCGGCCAATGTTCATCTCGATCAGGCGGGTAAGCTGCGCGAGATCCCAGCGCTTGACCTGATCGGCGATGAATTTGGAAACCCCGCTCTTCTGGCTTTCCACGAAAGAGGCCAAGGCAACGACAAAGCCCTGGTTCATGTCCGCCCTGATCTGCGGATCACCCGCGAGGTGCCGTCCGACCTCGATGAACATGCCGGTCAGGTGTTGCCGGATCATCGAGTTCTCGGCGACCGCATCCTGCTCGATGAAACGACGCAGGCTGTCCCACATGTCATGCGCCAGATCGCGGATTTCCGGCCGAGCCAGGAAACCCCGTTTCAACCGCTCAGCGCGACGGGCATATTCCTTCGACTGGCGCAGCCGATCGATGAACTTGGCGACGAAACGGTCGAATTCCTCGCGCATGGGGTGATCGGGATCCGCCCTCACCTCCTCCAGCAGCGATCCGGCGGAAGCCACGATCTTCTTCAGGAGATAGGCATCGGCGCGAAACAGATTGAAAAGCGAAGGCAACTCCTCGCGGATCTTCTCGCGCATGGTGGCCAGCGCCTGTTCGTCGTTGAGAAATCGGCCGATGACCCGGGTGAACTCATCGAACAGCTTCTGGTGACGACGATCCTCGGTGAAAGCCTCCAGCAGTTCCGCCGCCAGCGGTGCAACCTGGACCTTTTCCATCTGTTCCAGCATGCGCTGGGTGACGAAGCCGCGCAGGCCGGATTGCTCGATGGCGCCGAGCGTCTGCGGCACCAGCCGCACGACGAAACGCGACAGACCCGCAGCGCGTTCCTCATCGGCCAGCCAGTCGGCGACCAGGGAGGCAAAGTCGACCTCGTTCAGTTTTTCCCGAACCGGGCCAGGCGCCAGGAAATTGACTTCGATGAAGCGGCCGAGATTGTCTGCAATGCGGGTCTGGTTCTCTGGAATGATCGCTGTGTGCGGGATAGGCAGGCCAAGCGGTCGCTTGAACAGCGCCACCACTGCGTACCAGTCGGCCAGACCACCGATGGTCGCGGCCTCGGCGAAGGCGGCAATGAAGGCCAGCCACGGATAGCTTCCCTCCATGGACTTCGAGACAGCAAATACCACCACGCAGAGCGCCAGTGCGGCGGCGGCGACGAACTTCGTGCGCCGCAGTGCGGCAAGTTTTGCCTCGGCATCCTTGTCAGAACTCAAGAACCCTGCGGCGGTAGCATCCTGCTGCGACATTTACGGTCCGCTCCTGCTGCTGCTCGAACAAAGCTTAGCATCGGAAAGTAAGGTTTGCGCATGCCGATTGCATGAGCTTTTCGGTCGCGCACCGAACCAGTCAACGACGCTCTCGGTCTCACATCGCTTAGCCAGCGACTTTTTAAATGCTTTGTTGACAAAGGGTTAGATGAAATATCGCATCGCAACAAAAATCCATGTTGCAATGCACAATAATCAACTCTATATGCTCGCTATGCTCCGGGTCGATCCTGAACGGAGCGCAACCCATAGCTCCTTTATGAGGATGGAGAATCGCCATGACCAAGACCGCCAAGACCACCACGCCTGCTTCCAACTATTTTTCCTCGATCAAGAACGTTTTTGATGGCGTTCAGTCGAAGCTTGAAGTTCCCGCTGCCGCCCGCGATTTCGTGAAGCGTGGCGCCTCGACCGCCAAGGAGCGCGCCGAGACCGTTCACGGTGGCGCTGCCAAGCTGACCGACGGTGTCGAGAAGTTCGCCGCTTCCTTCGTTGCCGGCTATGCCAATTTCTCCCGTGGCCTGCTCGATGCGACGCTGGCCAATGTCCAGCACACCCTGAGCACGGTCGAGAAGATTGCCGGCGCGCAGTCGTTCAATGAAGCTGTCCAGATCCAGGCCGACTTCGTGCGTGAAAACGCTTCGGCCAACATCGAACGTGTCCGTGGTGCTGCCGAGACCGCCAAGACCACCGTCGTCGAAGGCGCCAAGACCGTTCAGGCCGAAATCGGCAAGCTCTACACCTTCGACAAGAAGGCTGCCTGATACCAGGCCCGACACACCGGCCTGCATTGAAAACCATCCGCGCGGAAACCCCGCATAAAAGGTTCTGATTTTCTGTACGAGTGCACGTCGCGCAAGATGTTGGCGTAACAAGGCCCGCTTTTCGGCGGGCCTTTTTGTTTTCGGACCTATGGCAAGCAAAAAGGCCGGGTCGTCGACCCGGCCAATTCGCGGCAATTACCAAGACAATTTCAGCCTGAGGCGCCGAAAATGGACGCCCGTGCTGCTTATTTCGACGGCTTGATGCTCTGCACCGTGGTCTTGCCCGCGGCGTCCGTCGAGTAGGTGACCAGCACCTTGTCGCCGGCCTTGAGGCTGGCGGCCTTGACACCGGCCGGCAGCTTGACCGTCTGGCCGTTGTCGAGCGTCACCGAGCTCGTCAGCGCGTCGACCTTCTTCACGGTGGCCTTGAGGTCCTTGGCGAACGCGCCATTGACGCTGGCAAGTGCGAGCACGATGGCGGTGGCGGCGATGTACTTCCTCATGGGGGCAACTCCTTTTGTTGAGGCACCACCACATTGAAGGCCCGATCTCACCGGCACATTGCCGCTACCATACGGATCGGTAAAGTTGCGAAAGCCTATTTCACCACCAGAACCGGAATGGTGGAGTGGGCCAGCACTTCGGCTGTCTGGCTGCCCAGCAGCACGCGCTCGACACCACGCCGGCCGTGCGAAGCAATCACGATAAGGTCGGCTTTATGCACCTTGGCGGCCTCAAGGATCGCATCGGCGGCGCGCTGGTCAGGCACATGGACGAGATCGGCATCGACGCCGGCCTTCGCTGCTTCCGCCTTGACGGCAGCCAGGATTTTCTCCGCATCCTCTTTCTGCGCGGCACTGAACTCCTGCATGTCCGCTCCGGACGGAACCCAGCCCGCACCGAGCGCGAAGCCGGACACCGGGAAAGGTTCGGTTGCAGTCACCACCGTTACCTTGGCGCCCAATGCCTTGGCGAGTGCCAGGCCTTGCTGGACTCCCTTGCCGGCGAGATCGGAACCGTCGGTCGGAACAAGAATATGTTTGTACATCGCAATCTCCATTGGTCAGTAAAACCTCCCACAAAGAAAGTGGGCATGCGTTGACCAAGATCAACCGGACAGCGGCGAAGCGAGGATGGGCCAGGAACGTCGGACAGGTGCCACGCCATTGGGCGTAGTTACCGCCTGTCGTGTTCGTGCAATGAAACCGTGATCGAAGCGTCCGACAGGCTCGCAAGTCCCTTGGCCGAATCGAGACATGGGACCTGCTCGGGCTCGGGCAGTGTCCTGGAGCGCGGGCACCGCAAGTGCAGCAAGCGTTCCCGTCTCGTGACTGGCAAAGCTCTTGGCGGTCCGTTATGTGTCGCTGCCCGAACAACCGTAGGAACATGTGATGGCGAACAAGAACATCGACCACGCTTTTACCGCCCGCGGCAAAACCGGCCACTCTTACGAGCCGACCTATGCCGGTGCCCTGTCCTTCATGCGGCGCAAATACACCAAGGATGTAAGGGGGGTGGATGCCGTGGTGTGGGGTATCCCGTTCGATGCGGCCGTCACCAATCGGCCTGGGGCGCGCTTCGGACCGCAGGCAATGCGGCGCGCCTCGGCCATCTTCGACAACGATCCACAATATCCGTTCTCGCGGGAGTTCTTCGACAACCTCGCCGTGGTCGACTACGGCGACTGCCTGCTGGACAGCGGAAACCACCAGAAGACCCCCGGCATCATCGAACGCGAAGCCGCCAAGATACTGAAGAGCGGGGCATTCCTGCTTTCGCTCGGCGGCGATCATTTCGTGACCTATCCGCTGCTGAAGGCCCATGCCGCCGTGCACGGCCCGCTGGCGTTCGTGCAGTTCGATGCACATCAGGACACCTGGCCGGATGACGGCAAACGCATCGACCACGGCTCGTTTGTCGGACGGGCCGTCAAGGAAGGCCTCATCGACCCCGACCGTTCGATCCAGATCGGCATCCGCACGCATGCACCCGACACCTTCGGCATCAGGATCCTGCACGGCTATGAAGTCGAGGAGATGCGCGCCGCCGATATCGCCTACGCCATTGTCGAGCGTACCGGCGGTCGCAAGACCTACCTCACGTTCGACATCGATTGCCTCGATCCCGCCTTTGCGCCCGGCACCGGTACGCCTGTTTCGGGTGGCCCGAGCTCGTCCAAGATCCTGTCGACACTTCGGCTGCTCGGCCAGATCGACCTGGTCGGTGCCGACGTCGTGGAGGTTGCGCCGGCCTATGATCATGCCGATATAACGGCCATCGCCGGCTCGACCATTGCCATGCACTATCTCGGCCTGCTGGCGGAACGAAAGGCGAGAGCCGAAGAGAACACCAACCAGACCCATACCGGTCAGGACATCTGACGTCCCGGCCAGAAAGATCGGACCAGACAAGGCAATGAAACCGAAAATCTTCATCGATGGCGAACACGGCACCACCGGCCTGCAGATCAGGGCCAGGCTGGCGGACCGCGGCGATCTCGAAATCATCTCCGTGCCGGCAGAGCGCCGCAAGGAGACCGCTGCCCGCGCCGAGTTCCTCAACGCCGCCGATGTCGCCATCCTGTGCCTGCCGGACGATGCGGCAAGGGAGAGTGTGTCGCTGATCAAGAACGACACCACCCGTGTCATCGATGCCTCCACGGCCTACCGCGTCGCCGCCGGCTGGGAGTACGGTTTTCCGGAAATGGACAAGGAGCAGACGAAGCGCATCGCGGCTGCGAAGCGCGTCGCCAATCCCGGCTGCTGGCCGCAAGGCCCGATCGCGACACTGCGCCCGCTGGTCGAAGCTGGTTTGCTGCCGGCTGATTATCCCGTCACGTTCAACGGCATCTCCGGTTACTCCGGCGGTGGCCGCACCATGATCGAGGACTATGAGGCCAAAGGCGAGAACGCTTCGGAGTTCACGCCCTACGCACTCTCGCTGAAGCACAAGCACCTGCCCGAACTGAAGGCTTATGCGAAGCTGAAGCACGACGCGTTGATGCAGCCGGCAGTCGGTAATTTCGCACAGGGTATGATCACGGTGGCACCGCTGCAACTGGCCCAGCTCGACCATATTCCGACGGGTGCCGAGCTGCATGCGGCGATCGCGGACCATTTCGCCGGCATTCAAGGCGGCGTGGTGGAGGTGGCCCCCTACGAAGCCGTCGACCGCGTGCCGGAGCTCAATCCGGAGCAGTACAACGACACCAACCGCATGAAGGTCTATGTCTTCGCCAACGATGCGCGGGCACAGGCGCTGCTGGTTGCCGTCTACGACAATCTCGGCAAGGGCGCATCGGGAGCGGCCGTGCAGAACCTCGACCTGATGCTCGGCCTCAACAGCTGATCATCGGATACCAGAGCTGGGCCGCGCCGTAGCGCGGCCCTGATTCCAACAAACCGGAAACATGTCATGCACCCGCCTGCCCTGCCGGCGCGCTGGAACGTCAGCGAGCCTGTTCTTGTCACCGAAACCTTCTCCAGTCGCATCTGGAAAGTGCGTCAGGCTGACGGCACGCCGGCCATCGTCAAGGCGTTGAAAGATTTCGACGACGTGGAAGACGAATTGCGCGGCATTCACCTGCTGTCCTGGCGGCGTGGTGAAGGTCTCGTCCGCCTGTTCGACGGCGAAGACAAGATGATGCTAATCGAATATGCCGGCGAACGTCACCTGCGTGCCGTCCTGGATGATGCGAGCGATACCGCCGCCACCGAGATCTCCGCCGAGGTGATGGCGCGGCTGCACTCGCCATCGCGACACCCCGCGCCTGGCGATCTGCAGCCGCTTCGCGATCGTTTCGTCAGCCTCTTCGACAAGGCCAAGGCGGACAGGAATGCCGGTGTCGAAAGCCTCTATGTCGACGCTGCCGAAATCGCCGAGCGCCTGCTCTCCGATCCCGTGGATGTGCGCCCTTTGCATGGCGACATCCACCACGACAACATCATCCAGTCGCCGCGCGGCTGGCTGGCGATCGATCCCAAGGGCATATTGGGCGATCCGGGCTTCGACGCCGCCAACATGTTCTTCAACCCGCTGGACCGGCTGTGCACCGAGCCAGAGCGTATCGCGACGATGGCCACGATCTTCTCGCGCTCGATGGGCCAGGATCCGCGCCGCCTGCTCGACCATGCCATGGCTTATGGCTGCCTGTCGGCCTCGTGGCACAGCCAGGACAAGAACGACGTCGACGAAGAACGCGAATTGTCGATCGTCGAGGTCGTGCGATCCGTACGGGACAACAGCTTCTGAGGATCTACGCTGGTCGCTAGTTCCTGACGACCACTTCTGTCTCAAGTGGATACGCACCTTTGGTGCCGCGCCAGTGCGCTGTCGCGAAAACCAGCACGATCATCGCAAAAGCCTGGTGGGTCAACGCCACGTCGATCGGCGCCTGCAGCAGCAGCGTGGCGACACCGATGGCAGCCTGGCCGACGACAAGCCAGAACAGAACCCAGGCCCGGCGTGAATGCGTGCTGCCCGGCTTGGCACGTGCTGTGGAGAGTGCATGCCAGAAGGCAATGATCAGCACCGTGTAGGCAAACATACGGTGTACGAACTGCACCGTCTTCGGGTTCTCGAACAGGTTGATCCAGGCCGGATCGAGTATGAACAGGTCGCCGGGAATGATCGCGCCGTCCATCAGCGGCCACGTGTTGTAGGTAAGGCCTGCATGCAGGCCGGCAACCAGGGCGCCTAGATAGATCTGGATCAGGACCAGCAGCACCATGATGCCGGCGAATCGCTGGGTGCCACGTCCGGCTGGCGGCTCGCTATAGGTGGCCAGCCCGCGCGCTATGTAGGCGACTGCCGTGATGATGATGCAGGCAAGCGTCAGATGCGTGGCCAGCCGATACTGACTGACCGAAACACGCTCGCTGAGACCGGAAGCAACCATCCACCATCCGATGGCCCCCTGCAGTCCACCGAGCGCGAGAAGGCCGACCAGACGCGGCTTCAGGCGGCTTTCGAGCCGACGCGTCGCCCAGAAGAAAACGAGCGGAATGGCAACCAGGAAGCCGACACCGCGTGCCAGCAAGCGATGCGCCCATTCCCACCAGAAGATACCCTTGAACTCCTCCAGCGTCATGTCCTTGTTGATCTGCTGGTATTGCGGGATCTGCTGATATTTCTCGAACTCCTCCTGCCATTCGGCCTGGTTGAGCGGCGGAACGACACCGTGGATCGGCTTCCATTCGGTGATCGAAAGGCCAGAGCCGGTCATGCGGGTGGCACCACCCACCATGACGATGACAAACAACACCAGCAGCACGACATACAACCAGCCGCGAACCAGTGCACGATTGCGCAATTCGCGATTCTGTTCGGCAACGGGTGCGGCAATTTCGGTCGTGGCTGCCATGGCTGGTCCGAGTATTGGTCTTGCGGTCTCAAGTGAACCATAGCACCAAAACTGGCAAGGTGACGCGGCGCGGCACGCCGTCGCGCCAGCGTTGTCCGGTTGCACGCGGCTGCCATTCGGCTTAATCCGAACGTCACAAAGGATTGCGGCCATGCCCATGCGTCTAAAGAAACTGATCGGAACCGTTCTCCTGGTGGCGCTCGTCGTCGTCTACGCGATTGTCGCGACCATTGTCGCCGTCGCGCAGCTGTCGCAATCCGGTCCGCTCGCCCACCTCGTCTTCTTCGCACTCAGTGGCCTGCTCTGGATTCTGCCGGCCATGGCCATCATCAAGTGGCTGATCCTCGAGCCCCGCCCGAAGAACTAGCAAGCAAGACCAAGATTCATTTATCTTTTTAGTCTAATATGTTGCACCATGACGTGTCCGTCTGATGCAGGCTCACTGCATGGTACCAACAGGACGATGCAGGCATGGTGGACGCGACGGCGTCGGGGGATAACAGGGCTTTCGCGTCAACGGCAGTGCCTTACGGGGCACCGCCAAGCACGCAGTTTTTGTCTTCCGTGCAGGCAGCCACTGATGAAGTGCTCGCTTCTTATGCCGAATTCGCCCGAACCGCCGTCCATGCTCCACCGCAGGACCCGCTCTGGGTACGCCACTGGATAGAACATCTGCGCCCCGACGCCATCATCGCCTCAGTGGCGGTTGACGGTCATATGGTGTTTGCCCTTGCACTCGAAATCGAACGCTCCGGTCCATTCCGCATAGCCCGCTTCCTTGGCGGACGTCATGCCAACGGAAATTTCCCAGCAACTTCAATTGCTTCCGGAAGTGACTTCGCATCACTGCACCTACCAGCGCTGTTTGCAGCCATCCGGACGGCACGTCCAGATATCGATCTCATCGCGCTGCAGCGACTTCAGCCCGACCTCAACGGCACGAACAATCCATTGGCAGGGCTTCCGTCCTTTCCCAGCCCCAACCTGGCCCTGGCGGTCGACCTCGATGGTGGTTTCGACAGTGTTCTCGAACGCGCCAGCGGCAAACGCAAACGCAAGAAGCACCGCTCGCAGGCGCGCAAATTCGAGGCCGCTGGCGGATTCGCCAGGATCGAAGCCGGCACCCGAGACGAGACAGGACGCCTGCTCGAAGCCTTCTTTGCCATGAAGGAACAGCGCTTCCGCAAGATGGGCATCATCAATGTCTTTGGCGACGAACGGGTGCGCGGCTTTTTCCAGGCCCTGTTTGCAAGCGCCCTCGAAAGCGACACCCCCACCTTCGTCCTGCATGGGCTGGAAGTTGGCGGCAAGCTGCGCGCCGTGACGGGGTCCAGCCGCTCGCCAAAGCGACTGGTCTGCGAATTTGGCGCGATCCTGGAGGACGAGCTCTCTTTTGCCAGCCCCGGCGATTTCCTGTTTTTCGACAACATCCAGGAAGCATGCCAGCAGGGCAATCTTCTGTACGATTTTTCCGTCGGAGATGAGCCGTACAAGCGTCAGTGGTGCGACGTCGAGATCAGGCAGAGCGACGCGCTTCTCCCGCTCACGACAAAGGGCCGCGCACTGGCCAGTGCCCTGCACCAGGGGGCGCGTGCCAAGGCCTTCGTCAAGAACAGTCCAATGATATGGAAGATCACAAAAGCCCTGCGACGCAGGACACAGGGCCAGGAACAATCGTCGCGCACCAACGAAGACTGACAAACCATCCACCTGGTGCGTCCCCGCTTTCGCGGAAATACTCCAACTTTGGCGCAGTTAAGGACGTAAAACCGCTGCGCACGTTTGCTGGAGTGCTCCTAGGCTGCAGACCGACCAAGCGGAGCGCCAGGCCTGCCATGGCTCGCCGGCGTCACAAGAACCAGATCCGGATACCCCCCTTCGATCAGCTTGACGGCTGCATCGGCGACGGCATCGCTTGGCTCCAGCGCGCTGACGAAGACTTCCGTCGCTTCACCGACAAGCCGACGGATGCCATCGGCATCTGCCGGTCCACACTCCACCACCACGAGGTCATAGGCGGTGGTCAGCGACTGCATGATGATCGGCAGACGGTCTGCCGCCCGCATGGCACGTACCGGATCCGCCGTGCCTGCCGGGATCACGTGGCAGTCCGAATAGTGATCGGCATGGATGACATCGCTGAACTGAGCCTCGGAGGCCAGCAGATTGGTGATGCCAGCCTGGCTGATTCCATCAAGCATCGGGCGAGAAGCGGCTCCAGATGCGGTGAGATCCAGAAGCAATACACGCAAGCCGGCATCCGCGACGTCACGAGCGACCAGAATGGAGCTGGCGGCGGCCTCATCGCCTTCCGGCGAGATGAAGATAGCGCGCGCAGCCCCGCTGGTGATCAGCCTTTCGGCGGCTTTTTCGATATCGATCTCGCCAAGTCCCAGTACGGATTGTTCCAACACGGGCTCGTCCGCCGGCACCGGCTCCTCCGCCGGCAATGGCTCCTCCACCGGCACGTGCGCGTGTCCGGCGGAAACATTCTCGATCAGCGCCGCAGCCTTGCGTACCGCCTCGGCGCGCTCATCGTCCTGCTGCCGCGTCGTTGCCGCAGGAATTTCTGCCGCAGGACGACGATTCTCTTCAGACGCATCAGCTTCTACTGCGGGCATTGGCACCGGTACTACCGGCATAGGTACCTGCCTCACAGGTTCGGGCCGCGGTCCCGGTGCCGGGCGCATGGCGCGACCCGAGAATAGCTCGCTTAGCAGGGTGAAAATCGACATCACCAGCAACGAGGCGACGAATGCCGCAGTGACGATAGGGATGACTTTGGGGAAATATGACTCCGTAGGAATCGTCGCCCTCGAAACGATGCTTGCGACGACCGGCAGATAGTTGCGATCCTGACGTGAGTTCGCCTCCTGGAAGCGGGCCAGATTATCTTGAAGCGCCTGGCGTTTCGTTGCGGCGTCAAGCTCCAGGGAGCTGAGTTCGACCCGTGCTTCCTCGGCGCGTGCTGCCTCAGCCTTCAATTGGTTCAGATCGGTCAAAAGCTGACTCTCGCGCTCCCGCGCGGTTTGCGCTTGAGTGACGAGACCAGCCAAGACGTTCTGGGCTTCCCCGCGAAGCTGCCGATCTATGTCGGCGAGCTGGGACCGAAGCGAGCGAATGCGCGGGTGATTCTCAAGCAGGGTGGTCGAGAGATCCGCGATGTCGCTTTTGATCTGCCCTGCCCGGTCGCGAAGGCGCTGGATCGCCGGTGATGCCTGCACCTCCGGGAAGGAGTCCAGTGATCCTCCTCCCTGGAGCGCCTTCCGCACAGCTTGGGACGTTGCCTCGGCAGAAGCCCGGTTGGCCTGCACCCGCGAGTATTCGCTCTGCATCTCGGAAACCCGCTGCGACACGAGCGCGGTGTTGTTCTGGCCAGTGAGAAGATCCGACTGCGCCCGATAGGTCGCAACCTTGGCCTCGGCCTCCTTCACTTGCTGGGAAAGCCTGTTGATTTCCGGTTCCAGATAGCCGGTCGCTTCGGCCCCCGACTCTCTCTTTGACCCCCGCAACATTGCAACATAGGCGTCAGCGATCTCACCGGGCACCGCGACTGCCAGCTTGGGATCACGAGACGAAAACTCGATGCCGATGATGCGCGTCCCTTCAACGCGATAGACGTTGAGTTTCTCGCGCATTCTCTTGAGCACGCGCTCTTCAGGGGGAATCTCGCTCGGATCGCTCTTCAAACCAACCAGGATGAGAAAATGGCTGACCGCAGACATGTCCACGGTCTCATCAAACTCCGCCCGTTTCGCCAGATCGAGCTTTTTCGCAACCTGACTGAGAACGTCAGTCGACGAGATCAGCACCACCTGGCTGGCGACCGCTCCATCATCCAGATTTTCACGATTCGCATCGGCACCTGCATTTGGGCGCGTGAATGGAGATTCGCGGTCCGCGATTTCCAGTCGCGTCTCGGCTTTGTAAAGCGGCGTAACAAACGAGGTGATGGCGAATGCCAGGCCCGCCACGAGCAGGGAACCCACAAGTATACGCAGCCAGTTTCGGCCAAGACTCGCGAAGAGCTGCCTCAGGTCAACATCAACATCCGCCGCGCTAGATTGTACGCTCGACATGCATCCTGCTCCCACTTTGGGTTGCGGGCATGGTAAACAAGCATGGTAACTTAGCCGTTAAAAAAGCCACCCCTCAAATAAGCTGACGGCAGAATCCCTTACCGCCAGTCGCTACGGATGCAATTGACAGCGCCGAAACCATAAAATCAGCATCTGCTCATATTTCGCGACACCGAATTTTACCGGCCATTAACCCTAACAGACCGATAACGAGACTCGATCCTGAACGTCTGCCGATCATCCGGCGACCAGTCGAAGGCATGTACCTGGTGATGAGAAAATCTGCCCCGCTCCTTCGCGCATTGCTTGCAGTATCGCTGCTGGCGGGCTGCACCAGCTACCGGCCGACACCGCCGGCTTTCCATGACGCGCTCACGCAGCCCTACCGGCTCGGCGCCGGTGACCGCGTACGGGTAACCGTCTTCGAGCAGGACGGCCTGACCAACACCTACAATGTCGACCAGTCAGGCTTCATCTCCTTCCCGCTCGTTGGCCCGGTTCCGGCACGCGGCAGCACGGCCCAGCAGCTCGAAAAGGCCCTCGCCGTCAAGCTGCGGCAGGGCTATCTGCGCGATCCCGATGTCTCTGTCGAAATCGACCGTTACCGTCCGATCTTCGTCATGGGCGAGGTCGGCGCTCCCGGCCAATATTCCTATGTGCCCGGCTTGACCGTGCAGAAAGCTGTTGCCATCGCAGGTGGCTTCTCGGCTCGCGCCAACCAGTCGGATGTCGATGTTACACGCGACATCAATGGCAAGGTGATGACCGGGCAGGTCGTGACATCCGACCCGCTGCTGCCAGGTGATACCGTCTACGTTCGCGAACGCCTGTTCTGATCACGTGGCATCCCCTTCTTCGCTCCGCATCGTTCATTGCTTCCGCTCACCGGTCGGCGGTATTTTCCGCCACGTGCGCGATCTTGCCGATGCGCAGGCCGCTGCCGGCCACCAGGTGGGCATCGTCTGCGATTCGACAACCGGGGGTGCGTTCGAGGAAGCACTGTTTGACGACATGAAAGATACGCTGGCGCTTGGCGTGCATCGCACTCCCATGCAACGGCACATCGGTCCAGGGGACGCCGCTTCGGCCTGGCGAACCTTCAAGATCATCAAGGAATTGCAGCCGGACGTGCTCCATGGCCATGGCGCCAAGGGCGGTGCCTATGCGCGCCTGTTCGGCTCACTGTTGCGGGTTTCAAGGTCTCGCGTGGCCCGCCTCTATTCGCCGCATGGCGGCAGCCTGCACTATGACGAGCGCACGGCGACAGGAAAGCTGTTCTTCGCAATCGAGCGGACGATGGCTTTCTTCACCGACTACCTGCTGTTCGTTTCCGACTACGAGAGGCAGGCTTACCGGCGCAAGGTTGGGGAACCGCGTGTGCCGAACGTGCTGGTCTACAACGGGTTGCGCGATGGTGAATTCGAACCCGTCGCCGCAGAAACGGATGCCGCCGATCTTCTCTACATCGGCATGATGCGTGACCTGAAGGGTCCGGACATCTTCATCGATGCCCTCGCCCAGGCAGAGATTCGCTCCGAACGCACCATCAGCGCCGTCATGGTCGGCGATGGCGACGACCTGCCGCGCTATCATGCCCAGGTGAAGCGGCTTGGGCTGGACAACCGCATTCGTTTTTTCCCGCCGATGCCAGCCCGCAGGGCTTTTGCGCTGGCTCATGTTGTCGTGGTGCCTTCGCGCGCCGAAGCGATGCCCTACATCGTGCTCGAGACACTCGCGGCGGGAAAACCGATGATCGCCAGCGCGGTCGGTGGCATACCGGAAATCTTCGGCCCTGATTCCCCTGCCCTCGTGCAGCCGGACGCCATCGAAATCGGTGAGAAAATGGACCAGGCGCTGACCGATCTGGATGCCTATCGCCAGGCGATGCCGCAAACCAGCGTCCTGAAGTCACGATTCGGCGCTGATGTCATGGCAGCCGAAATCGAAAAAGCGTATTTCGCGGCCCTGGCTGGGTAGCGCTCCAAGGAACAATTCCGGCAAAACGCGTTGCAGCCTTTGCATCTGCAACTGCGTAAAACAAAAGAGTCGCAAACGCTCTGGATCAGGCGGCGGCCTCGGCGCTCTTCTCTTCGATCTGGCCAATCGCATCCACGACGGCGTCGAAGGTCAGCATCGTGGAAGCGTGACGTGCCTTGTAGTCGCGCACCGGCTCCAGATACTTCAGGTCAGCGAAACGACCTTCAGGCGGCGGCCCATTTTCCTTCAGCATCTTCCACATCGCCTCGCGCACCGCGCGCAGCTCCTGTGCAGTCGCGCCAACGACGTTGGCAGCCATGATCGAGGACGACGCCTGACCGAGGGCACACGCCTTCACGTCATGCGCGAAATCGGTAACGACACCGTCCCGCATGGCGATATCGACGACCACGGTCGAACCACACAGCTTGGAATGAGCCTTGGCTGTCGCGTCGGGATGCTCCAACCGGCCGATACGGCCGATATTTCCGGCAAAGCCAAGAATTTTCGTGTTGTAGACGTCGTCGATCATAATGTTTCAGCCCGCCGTGCTGGCACGATCATCGAATACTGCTGGCGTATCTTTCATTCGCTCGGCACGACCATATATAATGCTGGAGGTCCGGTGACGACAAGGCGACGGGCAGTCGCTTCAGCCGGCCTTTTTTCACGCCGCTTTCGGGCGGGAAACCGGGTGGGTTTCCGCTACCGCAAAAGGCAGTGGTCCGTTCAACTCGTTCCCTCTATGAAGGGAACTACGGGAGATGCCTTTCATGGATGCCGCCATCAAGAAGATCATGCCGCAGTCGGCCTATATGGACAAGCCGGTCACCGACCGGCCGAGCCAGGAGGAAGTCGAGGCGGCAGTCCGTACGCTTTTGCGCTGGACCGGCGACAATCCGGACCGCGAAGGACTGGTCGACACGCCGAAACGCGTCGCCAAGGCTTACCGCGAGATGTTCGGCGGCTATGATATGTGCCCGGCCGAAGAACTCGGGCGCACCTTCGAGGAAGTCGCAGGCTATGACGACCTCGTCATCGTGCGCGACATCAAGTTCCATTCGCATTGCGAGCACCATATGGTGCCGATCATCGGCAAGGCACATGTCGGCTATCTGCCGGATGGGAAGGTCGTCGGGCTTTCGAAAATCGCCCGCGTCGTCGACATCTTCGCACATCGTCTGCAGACCCAGGAGGCGCTGACTGCGCAGATTGCCGGTGTCATCCAGGACGTGCTAAATCCGCGTGGCGTTGCGGTGATGGTCGAGGCCGAACACATGTGCATGGCCATGCGCGGCATCCGCAAACAGGGATCGACAACCCTGACTTCCACTTTCACCGGCACTTTCCGGGACAATCCCGAAGAGCAGATCCGGTTCGTTACCATGGTGCGTGCCGGCAGCGGAATCTGATCCGCCTCGCCGGTTCCAGATTTCCAGGACCCGGCGATGACCGCTTTGCAATTTCCCGCGCCTTCCAGCGACAAGCTGCAGCTGGAGGAAGGCGAAGACTTCACGCCGCGTTTCGACGCCAGTGGCCTTGTCACTGCGGTCGTCACCGACGCCAGCGACGGCATGCTTCTGATGGTTGCGCATATGAATGCGCAGGCGCTCGCCCTGACGCTGGAAACCGGAATCGCCCACTACTGGTCGCGTTCGCGCAACGCGCTTTGGAAGAAAGGCGAAACGTCGGGCAATTTTCAGCATGTCGCTGAAATCCGGACCGATTGCGACCAGGACGCGGTGTGGCTTCGCGTAAATGTGACAGGTCATGATGCAACCTGTCACACTGGCCGGCGTTCCTGCTTTTATCGAACGGTGGAACTTGTCGACGGCAAGGGGATGCTCGCCGGGGACGGCAGCGCTCCGCTGTTCGATGCGCATGAGACCTATCGGAAGCCTCGTTGATTATCCCCCTGGGACGCAACTTTGCCCGATTCACGATTTCGATACGGCCGTTGTATAAGATGGTCGTGGGTTAAGGGAGACTGTGATGCTCGAATGGGCGTCATTGCGTGGCAGGGGGATCGCTCGCGAAGCGAATGACCCGTCGGCGTCCGACGGAGCACCGACGCTCAAGCATCCCAGCAAATGCGGCATAGCACTCGCCCTCGGCGGGGGTGTAGCACGCGGCTGGGCCCATATCGGCGTATTGCGTGCACTCGACGAGGTTGGCCTCGAGATCTCGATGATCGCCGGAACTTCGATCGGAGCGCTGGTTGGCGGTTGCTATCTTGCAGGCAAGCTGGATGAACTGGAAGAGTTCGCACGTGGTCTGACCCGGCGGCGTATCTTCGGCCTGCTCGATATCAATCTGCGCGGCAATGGTCTGTTCGGCGGCATGAAGCTGGACGCGCGACTGCGCGAACATCTCGATGGCATTCGTATCGAAGGGCTGCCGAAACCATTCGTTGCCGTCGCAACGGAAGTCCGTACGGGCCATGAAATCTGGATCAACCAGGGTTCGATGGTCACGGCGATGCGCGCATCCTATGCCCTGCCCGGGGTCTTCGAACCGGTCAACTGCAACGGCCGTGTCCTGGCCGACGGGGCACTGGTCAATCCGGTTCCCGTGTCGGTGTGCCGCGCCTACGAGCAGCCGATGGTGGTGGCGGTGAACCTGCACTACGATCTTTTCGGTCGCGCTGCCGTGATCAAGCACAATGCCGGTGAACTCGTCATACAGAAGGACGCGAAACGGCCAACCCGCTTCGACCCCAATACCACGGAGCAGGGAACACGCCTCGGCATCACCGGCATGATGGTGGAAGCCTTCAACATTATCCAGGATCGAATTTCGCGTGCCCGCATGGCCGGCGATCCGCCTGATCTGTCGCTGCAACCCAAGCTCGGCCATATCGGGCTTGCCGAATTCCATCGTGCCGACGAGGCCATCCGCCTTGGCTATGAGGCCACCATGGCACACATCGACGAGTTGAAACGGCTGCAGGCAGTCCTTGCCTAGTCAGCTCTTCGGATCAGGCTATTGCGGCGTCGGTGATGCGGAACTGCACGCTGCGATTGCCATTCCAGTAATTGCCGGAAACGGACCCCGCAACATGCAGGGTCTTGCCCCTGTTCTTGAACAGGAATTCCCCCAGCGTCGTGTCGACAGCACGGAAAGCCATCGCCTGGATGCGTCCTCCGCTTTCGGAGGTCAGGTCGACACGGATGTGATTGGTGCCGACCGCCCGCGCATCGGCCAGCCGATGGCGCGGCAGCACGAACAGCGGCGGCACATGGCCTGTACCATACGGTCCCGCCTTCTCCAGTGTGTCTAGCAACGTCAGCGTGGCCCCTTCCGCCGCCAGGGCACCATCCACCAGGAGGGTTTCCTCGTCACGCAGCCGGAACACGTCGGCCGCCGCCCGATCCTCGAAGAAGGCGCGCAAGGCACCGAGCTTCTCGCGCTCTACGGTGATGCCTGCTGCCATGGCATGACCTCCGCCCTTGACGATCAGCCCTGCCTCCGCGGCCTCACGCACCAGCCTGCCGAGATCGAAACCGATAACCGAGCGTCCCGAGCCCGTGCCAGTACCGTTGGCATTGAAGGCGATGGCAAAGGATGGTCGCCGTGCATGCTCCTTCAAACGCGAGGCGATCAGCCCGACAATACCGGGATGCCAGCTGTCGGAAGCCGTGACGATCACCGCAGGTCCCTCCCCGCCGACCAGTTCAGCGTCGGCCTCGGCGCGCGCCTGGGCAAGCATCTCCTGCTCCATGGTCTGCCGTTCCTGATTCAACCGGTCGAGCGTTTCGGCGATGGTACGAGCCTCGACGGGGTCATCCGTCGCCAGAAGACGACTGCCCAGGGCGGCATCGCCAATGCGGCCGCCGGCATTGATACGCGGGCCGATCAGGAAGGCGAGATGGAAGGTGTTGACGGGTTCGCCGATGCGCGAGACACGCGCCAGCTCGGCCAGACCGACATTTCTTTGCTGGCGTATGACCTGCAGACCCTTGACGACGAAGGCGCGGTTGACGCCGACGAGGGGCACGACATCGCAGACTGTTGCCAGCGCGACGAGATCGAGCATGGCGAGCAGATCTGGCTTCGCTGCATCCGGCACCCGTTCGCGCAGCAGCCTGGCAGTCTGCACCAATGTCAGAAAAACCACGCCGGCCGCACACAGATGCCCCTGGCCGGAAAGATCATCCTCGCGGTTGGGATTGACGATTGCCGTCGCAGCTGGCAGCGCGCCGCCGACCTGATGGTGATCCAGCACCACGACATCAGCGCCGGCCTCCTTGGCGGCATCGATGGAAGCCGCACTGTTGGTGCCGCAATCGACGGTGACGATGAGGCTCGCTCCTCGTCCGACCAGCTCGCGCATCGCATCGGGATTGGGACCGTAGCCCTCGAAGATGCGATCCGGAATGTAGATTTCCGACGGCACCGAGAAATGCGCCAGGAAGCGCTTGAGCAATGCCGAGGAAGCCGCGCCGTCGACGTCGTAGTCGCCGAAGATGGCCACCCTTTCGCCACGGATGACCGCTTCGGCAAGGCGCACGGCTGCCTTGTCCATGTCGGTCAGCGATGCCGGATCCGGCAGGAGATCGCGGATGGTGGGATCGAGAAAACGTTCGGTACCGACGGCAGTCACGCCGCGCCCTGCCAGAACACGCGCAACGATGTCCGGCACGCCGTGGCCCTGGGCGATGGCCAGAGCAGTCATATCCTGCCGTTCGGACAGCCGATGCACCCAGGCAAGTCCGGTCGCCGATCGCCGGACATCGAGGAAGAACCGCTTTTCACCGGTCATGCGGGGCTACCATTCACAGTATTGAGCCACATGACGGCTCAATACGGTGAAACCGGCAAAAATCAAAACTTATCGAGGTCCTGATGGCGCGCCTTGATCTCTCGCACCGTACGCGACGAGGAACGCAGCACGATTGTGTCGGTGGTGATGTAGTTGCGGCCGAACTTCACGCCTGCGAGCATGTTGCCGTCGGTGACGCCCGTAGCCGCGAACAGCACGTCACCGCGCGCCATCTCGTCGACGCGATAGACCTTGTTCGGGTCGGAGATGCCCATCTTGGCGGCGCGAGCGACCTTCTCGGGCGTATCGAGGATGAGACGGCCCTGCATCTGGCCGCCGGTGCAGCGCAAGGCCGCAGCGGCAAGAACGCCTTCAGGCGCGCCACCCGAGCCGATATAGATGTCGATACCGGTCTCTTCCGGATCGGTGGTGTGAATGACGCCGGCAACATCACCATCGCCGATCAGGCGGATGGCCGCACCGGTTGCACGCACCGCCTCGATCAGCTTGGCGTGACGGGGCCGGTCGAGAATGCAGGCCGTGACCTCGTTCACCGGCACACCTTTCGCCTTGGCAAGGCTGGCAATATTGTCGGCCGGGGAAGCGTCGATGTCGATGGTACCTTCCGGATAGCCGGGTCCAATGGCGATCTTGTCCATGTAGACGTCCGGCGCGAACAGCAGGCTGCCCTTTTCGGCGATCGCAATGACGGCCAGCGCATTCGGCAGGTTCTTGGCGCAGATCGTTGTACCTTCCAACGGGTCCAGCGCGATGTCGACCGCCGGTCCCTTTCCGGTACCCACCTCTTCGCCGATGTAGAGCATCGGCGCTTCGTCGCGTTCGCCCTCGCCTATCACCACGGTGCCCTTGATGTTGAGGCGGTTCAACTCAGACCGCATGGCATCGACCGCGACCTGATCGGCCGCCTTCTCATCGCCGCGCCCGCGCAGCCTGGCTGCAGCAACGGCGGCACGCTCGGTGACGCGCACCAGCTCCATGGTGAGAATCCGGTCAAGGCCGGCGATCGTGTTCGAAACAGCATTCATGAAGTGGAGATCCTCATTTGCAACGCGCCAAGGGCGCAGGCGCGCTTCTTGTGTCAAAGCCTCATGACAACAGCAAGACCCGGAGAGAAGCTTTCCTGGCCAAGAAACAATATCAATCGATTGAAAGAGATAACGGCATTTTCTGCCGCGAACGGCGGCATCGTTTGTCCTGGGCAGCACGTCCGCAGCGGCAGCGCAATGACGTTGCCCGGGATGCGGCGAATATTTGATCTTCTGAAAACTCCCGTGCGATGGCCGCAACGTTGACAACACCCTCATTGAGCAATATTGGATACAATCATGACTTCGGATACAAACAAGACGCAGTCGGATTCGGCTGCAGCAAAAATCAGGACGTTGATCCTGAACGGGACGTTTCAGCCCGGTCAGCCGCTACGGCAGGAGGCATTGTCGGAACAGCTGAGCATCAGCCGCACGCCGTTACGACATGCCCTGCAGTCGCTTGCCGAAGACGGGTTGGTCGAGGCAACCGACTACAAGGGAGCAAGGGTTGCGGCGCTTGACCCGGGCATGGTCGACGACCTGTTCGAGATGCGGTTGCTGTTGGAACCACTGGCACTCAGGTCCGCCTTCGGGAGCCAGACCAAGCTTGATTTTGCGAAGGCCGAGATGGCGCTCGATGCTGCCGAGATGGAAAGAGAACCATCGAGACTATCGGCGTTGAACTGGGACTTCCATCAAACCCTGTACAAACCATCAGACCGGCAGACCCTGCTGAAAACCATCGAACAGCTCAACCGAGCGTCGGCGCTCGCAGAGGTTATCGCGAGTTCCATTGTCGCCCGCCCCGAGAAATCGGCTGCCGAACATCGAAAACTGCTTCAAGCCTGTCGCAATGGCGACGAAACAGGTGCGATCTCGATTCTGGTCGAACACTTGCGGCTGGCCCATCACGACATAAAAAATCGGAGGGAGTGACCATGCCCATCATAAACAGGATCGCCGAGTTTCATGACGACATGGCGCAGTGGCGGCGTCACCTTCACGCCAATCCGGAACTTTCTTTCCAGGAACAGGAGACCGCAGGTTTCGTCGCCGAAAAACTTCGTTCCTACGGAATCGAAGTCACCGAAGGCGTCGGAGGAACAGGCGTAGTCGGTATCCTGCACGGCAATCGGAGGGGCTCACGCTCCATCGGATTGAGGGCGGACATGGACGCGCTTGCCATAGAGGAACGCAACGATTTTTCGCATCGCTCGATGAACAAGGGCGTCATGCATGCATGCGGGCATGATGGGCATACCGCAATGCTCCTGGGTGCTGCCCGCTACCTCGCCGAGACCAGAAATTTCGAGGGCCGCGTTGTTTTCATCTTCCAGCCGGCCGAAGAGATGGGGGGTGAAGACGGAGGTGCCGCGCG
>WPCJ01158648.1_pt1 | contig 37526 bp, 42 predicted proteins | sample 5399831 | NCBI WGS metagenome assembly WPCJ01 (sample SAMN12869470, study PRJNA574797) | sludge metagenome | isolation source: wastewater treatment of pH10 | place: China:Beijing | collected 2019-05-20 | reverse complement strand
CAGATGCGTCTCGCCGGAGCCGTTGTCCTTGTGGCAAGCAGCACATGCATCCTTGTAGATCGCGGCGCCGGTTCGCATCGCCGCATCGCTCGCCGCAAGCGCCTGCGGCTTGCTGCCGTCGCTCGGCTTGCTGTCCTTCAGATAGGCGGCGATGGCGTTGAGATCCTCATCGGACATCTGCGAGGTCGAATTGGTGATCGCTTCGGCCATCGGCCCGGAGGCGAGCGTATGCCTGTTGGCGCCGGTCTTCAGATAGGCGACGAGCTCTTCTTTCGTCCACGCGCCAATGCCCTTGTGATTGTTGGCAGTGATATCAGGCGCAAACCAGCCCCGCAGCGTCGCGCCGGACAGCGCCACGCTGGTCTTGTCGCCGCCGAGCGCCGTCTTCGGCGTGTGGCAGGTGCCGCAATGCGCGGGCCCTTCGACGAGATAGGCGCCGCGATTCCATTCGTCGGATTTTTGCGGGTTCGGCTGGAAGCGGCCGGGCGTGAAGTTGAGCCAGTTCCAGAATGCCATCGACAGGCGGATGTTGAACGGGAACGGCAACTGGTTCGGCTCGACTGCATTGCTCACCGGCTGCACGGTCCTGAAATAGGAGCGCAGCGCCAGCACGTCGTCGCGCGACATTTTGGTATAGGCCGGATACGGCATCGCCGGATAAAGCCGGCGTCCATTGTGGCCGCGGCCGTCATGCAGCGCCGCGACGAAATCGTCGTCGCTCATCTTGCCGATGCCGGTTTCCGGATCCGGCGTGATGTTCGGCGCGAGCAGTTTGCCGAACGGCGTTTCCAGCGCGAGGCCGCCGGCGAAAGGCTTGCCGCCCGGCGCGGTGTGGCAGCCGGCGCAATCGCCGAGCACCGACAGATAGCGCCCCTTCTCGATGCGATCAAAGCCGAGCGGATCCTGCTGCGCGAGCGCGACGCCCGTGAAGGCCAGCGAGACGATAGCCGAGAGAATGAGAGAACGTGTCATGATGCGCTCCCTCAGACCAACGGACCGGGATTTTTCAGATAACGATTCTTGATCGCATCCGCGGTCCAGTAAGCCAGTGCGCCGACAGTGCCCGTCGGATTGTAGCCGGCATTCTGCGGAAACACCGAAGCGCCGCCGGGCACGAACACGTTGGAGACGTCCCAGCTCTGGCAATAGCGATTGACCACGGAGTCCTTCGGATCGTTGCCCATCACCGTGCCGCCGGTGTTGTGCGTGGTCTGGTAGATGGTCGAATTCCACGGCCCCTTGCGCGGGCTCGCCGTCAATTCCACCGGATCGAGCGTCTTCATGATCTCGGCGGTCTTGTCGGTGAGGAATTTCGACATGTTGAGTTCGTTCTCATGGAAATCGAACGTCATGCGCATCAACGGCCGGCCGAGCCGATCCTTGTAGGTGGGATCGAGATCGAGATAGCAGTCCTTGTAGCTGTAGGACGAGCCATGGGTGCCGATATTGTAGGCCCGGTTATAGGTCTCCGCAGTGGCCTTCTTCCACTGCGATCCCCAGCGCGGCGTGCCCTTCGGCACCGGACGCGTGGTGATCGGGCGCGCGCCGGTCTGCCCCGAACCGATATAGCCGCCGCCGATGAAATCGAGATCCTTGTGATCGAAATTGTCGCCGTTGAAATCGTCGATCATCATGCCGCCGGAGCCGGTGGCGATGAAATTGTTGAGCACCTTGTCCTTCAGGATCACTGAAACGCCCGACGTGGTCTGATAGGCGTAGTTGCGCCCAACAACGCCCTTGCCCGACTGCGGATCATAGGGCGCGCCGATGCCGGACAGCAGCAGCAGCCGGACATTGAACAGCGAGAAGGCGCAGACCAGCACGAGATCGGCGGGCTGTTCCCACTCTTCGCCCGACGTGTCCACATAGGTCACGCCGGTCGCCTTCTTGCCGGTGTTGTCGAGATTGATCCTGGTGACTTCGGACTCGGTCTGCACCGCGAAATTCGGCAGCCGCATCAGGGCCGGCAGCACGCAGACCTGCGGGCTGGCCTTGGAATAGTTGCCGCAGCCGAAGCGTTCGCAGAAGCCGCAATAGGTGCACTGCCCCATGGTGACGCCGAGCTGGTTGGTATAACCCTCGGAGATATTGCCGGACGGGCGCGGGAACGGCGAATAGCCCATCTTCTTCGCGGCCTCGGCGAACAGCGCCGAACCGTAGTTCTGTTTCAGCGGCGGCGTCGGATATTCGGCACTGCGCCAGCCTTCGAACGGATTGCCACCCACCTGGATCTTGCCGTTGAGATTGCCGGCCTTGCCGGAAATGCCGGCGAGCTTCTCGAAGCGATCATAATAGGGCTCAAGCTCGTCATAACTCACCGGCCAGTCCTGAATGGTCATGTCGTCCGGGATCTTGCTCGAGCCATAACGCTCGGTGATATGCGTGCGCAGCTTGAAGTCGCTGGGCAGGAAGCGCCAGGTCTGGCCGTTCCAGTGCAGGCCTGCACCGCCGACGCCATTGCCCGGCAGGAAGCCGGAGAATTTGCGTATCGGCAGCGCCGTTTCGCTCATCTTGTTGCGGACGGTGAGCGTCTCCTGCTCCGGTCGCAGGAACATGTCGAGACGGACGCCATAGCGCAGCTCGTCCTGGCCATAGCCCGGCGGGAAATCGGAGGCCGTATCGCGCCACGGGCCGCGCTCGATGGCGACGACATCGAGGCCTTGCTTGGCGAGTTCGTAAGAGAGAATGGAGCCGGTCCAGCCGAGGCCGACGACGACAACGTCTTTGCGGGGAAGTTTGCGTGCCATCATTCAGTCTTTCGCTGTCCAGTCGGCGCGGCCCATGATGCTCACCGGCGGCAGGGGATATTTTTCGTTGTAGCGTTCGACCCAATCGCGGAAGTCGTAGCGGGCGCCCGGGAAGCCGACGAGCTTCCAGCCCGCCATGTCGCGATTGCCGCCATAGATCGGATCCGCGAAGAAGCCTTCCTGCGTCGTCTGCAGCAGCAGCGAGAAGAAGCTGACGCCATTGACGTCCTTGAGCTTCGCGGCGCCCTTCTCGATATCGGTGAGCACCTTGTCCTGATCGGCAGGCGTGAGGGCATTGAAAGTCTTGCCGCCGAAATTCGCCTTCACATAGTCGGCGATCGCAGCGAGTCCCTTGCGATAGCGCGCAGCCGGTGCATCGGCGCCCTGATAACCTTGCCCCGGCGTGCCGTTCATGAAAGGCGGCCGCATATAGAGGCCTTCACTGCGGCCATAGGGACCTGCAAGCTGGCGATCGAGATAAACGGCGCAGCCGGCATCCTTGCCACCAGGGCCGAGTTCATCAGAGGGAATCAAGCGATCGACGATCGCTTCGACGGCGGCAGCCTCATCGGCGGTGAAGAACTGCCAGGGTCCTGGACGCGCCGGGACGGGCGGAGATGCAGTGCCTTTTTCCCACGGCATGGCGCCGGACAGCGTGCGCGCACGCGCAGATGTTGCCCCTGCAACAAGAAGCGCCGCGGTGGATGCCAGCAGCGAGCGCCGAGACAATTGCACTTCCCGGAGTCGATCGTTCATCGTGACTTTTCCGAATTGGAATTATTCCAATCCTAAATCACGACAATTTGTCGCAGGGCAACGATCCTGTGATCACAATATCGGGAGACACAACCTGACATTCATCGCGGAAACATATGCGCGCCTGATCCTGGCCGAGGACGCGCGTCAGCTCCGCTTGCCGAACCTGTCGAGCACGTTGCGCGTGATCTGCTGCGTGTAGCAATCGCCCTCGATCAGGCCATTGACCCATTCGCAGGTGCCCGCGGTGAATACCTTGCCGGCACCGCGTGCGAAATGCACGACCATGCCACTGCCGCGCTTGTGACGTTCGAGGCTCTCGCTGCTGGGCTCGCCAAGCAGGGAATTGCGGAACTGGGCGTCGCCGTCGCCCAGCATCAGCGAGCTTTCGAATTCCGGCAGGCCGCTTTCCGCCAGCGTGGCAAAGCCCATGGCGAGGATGCTCAGCCCCGCCGGCGCGCCGTCTTCGCCGGTCGGCACCGGCAGGCCATCCGCGAATGTGTATTCGACGCCATCCATTTCGAAACCGAAGATATTGGCCTCGTCGCCGAACATGTCGGCATAGCCGAGACCGGTGCCCGCAAAGGCCCAGTGCTCCGGCCGGAACACGTTGAAGCCGCGTGCGGCACGGCGGGCCATGCCGCCGAAGGCCGCATAGATGCCGCGCAAGGCATTGACGCCGAAGGTCCTGGCGCCGGGGTGATCGATCTGCGGATCTTCCCACGCGCTCGTCATGCGCGACGTACCGACTTCCGGGTCGAGACGCCGCGCATCGTATTTCCAAGCAATCTGCTTCTGGGCCGCGCGATCCAGCCGGATCTGCCAGAGGAAGTTTCCGGCGAAACGCGCGACGCGACCGCCGCCGTCGACATAGGCGTCGACGGCATCGCGCATCTCGCGCGACCAGTATTCGTCATGGCCGACAAACACCGCACACGGATAGCCCTTCAGTGCGTCGGGATCGTCATGCAACTCGTCCTGCGTGATCACATCGAACGCATAGCCGTTGGCCTCGGCCCATTGCAGGAACGGCCGTTCATAGGACGCCCAGCCGGCCAATGCGTAATAGCGCGTGTAGCCGTGGATGAAGGCCCATTCGACGCTGTCATAGCGCGCCGGCCCAGGCTTGCCGGGGCGGACCTGATTGACCGAGCGCGGCGCGCCCTTGGGCAGCGCGACCTGGCCGCGTGCCCAAGGCCGCAACGCCGATAGCTGCGCCGAGCGACCGCGCGGCAGTGCCGGGTTGATGCCGTAGTAATGATTGGCGCCGCCCCAGTCGTTATAGGCCGACCATGTGGATGTCGCGGCCACCAGCACCAGCGCGCCGGGCATGCGCGCTTTCTGCCGGTTGAAAAACAGGTGATGGCCGATCACCTCGCGCTCCGCCGTGGTCTCGTCGCGGATCTCCACGACATAGCCGCCGGATGCGAGATCGTCCGGGATCGTCCAGCTCAGAAACGCCGGCCAGCCGCAGCCGGCCGCATAGACCTGCTCCGGCACCGGATGAAACGCAGCATCCCTGATGCCCGAGGTGAACGCCGCATCGCTGCCGCCGGGATCGCGCTTGATCGTCAGCGAGACACGCTCGACCGTCGCCGACAGATGCAGGGTCACGGTGTCGCCCGGACGATAGGCACGGCGGTCCGAATAGCACCACGCGGCCTTCTCGCCGTCGCGGGACGGGATTTCGACCCATGTCTCGCGCGCGCCCCGGCGCGGCCCGGAGATCACCGATGCCAGCCGGTTGCCACCCGGCCGCTGACCGCGCGCATTGTCGAAATCGGAATCGGCCATGGAATTCTCCCGTCAGAGCGTCAGTTCGAAGCGTTGCGCGCTATGCGTCGCGGATGACGTCGGTGCGATGAACGCCGTCGCGGTGCATCTGCCAGTAGGCGTCCCTGATCCGCAGCGAGATCGGCCCCGGACTATCGTTGCCGAGGATCGTGCCATTGACGCGCGCAGCAGGCATGACGCCGCCGGCCGTGGTGGCGAGAAACACTTCGTCGGCCTCTTCCAGTTCGTCGCGCCGGATCGGAGCCACCGCAGCGTCGATGCCGATCTCGCCGCATAGTTCAAGCACGGTCCTGCGCGTGATGCCATGCAAGCTGCCATGACCGGACGTCCTCACCCTGCCGTCCTTCACCACGAACACATTGAAGCCCGGCCCCTCAGTGACGAAGCCGTCGGCATCGCAGACGATGGCCGAGTCGACGCCGTGATCCTGCGCCTCGAATAGTCCGCTGGTGAGATCGCTCCACTGATAGTTCTTCACGGTGGGATCGACCGAGGCATCGGGCACGCGCGGTCTGGTCGCGATCCACAGATGCGCGCCGCGCGCCTGAACGTCCTTCGGGATGACATCGATCCACGGCACCGCATAGGCCATGAAGTGATTGTCGCAATCCTCGATCCTGCGCGAGCCGGCAATTCGCGGCCGCCCGCGCAGCGCCACCATCGCCACATAGGCATCGTCGAGACCGGCCAGCGCGACGCAGCGGTGCAGGATGGCTTCCATCTGGCTGCGCGTCTCCGGTGGCGCCAGCCGGCGCGCGCGCATCGACGCCTCGAAGCGGTCGAGATGATCGGCGAGCCGGAAGAAACCGCCCTCAAACACATGCACGACATCGTAGACGACATCGGAACGCGTGAACGCCCAGTCCAGCGGGGACACGCTGGCCTCCGCAATCGGCACGAACGCACCGCGCGAAAAGGCGGCTCCGCTGCGAAACCGTTCCTGCATCCGATCGCTCCCCGGCTATGGCTTTCGTGATCGCGATGATTGCCGGTTCGCGCTGCGGCGGCAATAGCGCTTCACCATTATGTCTATTATAATAGACGATCCATTGCCGGTTGAAAGGACGCCGCGTGACCAAAATCGGATCAAAGCTCCGCGAACTACGCGAGCGCCGGAAGCTCGGCGTACGCGAACTGGCCGACCGCTCCGGCACATCCCATTCGACCATCTCGCTGATCGAGCGCGACCGCACGAGCCCGTCCGTGGGCACTTTAAGTGCAGTGCTCGACGCATTGGGCACGACACTGATCGGTTTTTTCTCCGAACTGAAGGCAGAGACGTCGAGCCCGTTCTACCGCAAGGCAGACTTCGTCGAGATCGGCGACGGCAACGCCATCTCCTATCGTATGATCGGCGCCCGTTTCCCGAACCGCCAATTGCTGATGTGCCACGAGACCTACGGTCCAGGCGCTGGCGGCACGCAACCGATCACCCATGCAGCGCAGGAAGCCGGCATGATCATTCGCGGCGCGATCGAACTGACGGTCGACGGCGAGACGCAGATCCTGCGCAAGGGCGACGGCTTCTATTTCGACAGCCGCCTGCCGCATCGCTACCGCAATATCGGCAACGACCCCTGCGAGATCGTGAGCGCACTGACGCCGCCGACATATTGAAGTCGCTTCCTGCGAGGCCGAACACTTTGCCGTGTTCCAAACCGCCTCCCTGACCAACTCACATTTGCGGCACCGCCACATCGGCAAATGACACCACCCCATTGTGCAAGGTGTTGCTGCATGCGCATCCGACATGGCCGGGCTGCGCCTGATTTTTATCGCAGGGCTGTACAAGCTGCGATGTTCCGTCGCAGTTAAGTCAGATAGTCTTCGCAGGAACGCGGCGCGACTTGCGCCTCGCAACGGGATGGAAACGACGATGACCAGACAGCCCTGGTACAAGGTCCTCTATATCCAGGTGATCATCGCCATCATCATCGGTGTGGCGCTCGGTTACTTTTATCCCGATGCCGGCAAGGCGCTGAAGCCGCTCGGCGATGGCTTCATCGCGCTGATCAAGATGATGATCGCCCCGGCGATCTTCTGCACGGTGGTGCATGGCATCGCCTCCATCGGCGATATGAGCAAGGTCGGCCGCATCGGCGGCAAGACGCTGCTCTATTTCGAGGTGGTCTCCTCGCTCGCGCTGCTGATCGGACTTCTGGTCGGACACTTCCTGCAGCCCGGCGCCGGTTTCAACATCGACCCCTCCACGCTCGATGCGAAATCGGTCGCGAATTACGTCACGCGCGCCAAGGAAGAGAGCTTCGTCTCGCATCTGCTGGCGATCATCCCGACCTCCTATTTCGACTCGCTGGCCAAGGGCGATCTGCTGCAGGTGCTGCTGGTCGCGATCCTCTCGGGTTTCGCCATCGCCCATATGGGCAAGCCAGGTGAGCAGATCGCCGCCGGCATCGATCTGGCCGGCAAGATGTTCTTCCGCATCATCGGCATGATCGTGAAGGTCGCGCCGATCGGCGCTTTCGGCGCCATGGCTTTCACCATCGGCTCGTTCGGGCTCGGCGCGCTGGTCAATCTCGGCTATCTGATCATCACCTTCTACGCGGCATCGCTGCTGTTCGTGCTGCTGGTGCTCGGCGGCATCGCGCGCGCCTTCGGCTTCTCGATCCTGCGCTTCATCGCCTATATCAAGGATGAGCTTTTGATCGTGCTCGGCACCTCCTCGTCGGAGACCGTGCTGCCGCGCATGATCACCAAGATGGAAGCGCTCGGCGCGTCGAAGCCGGTGGTCGGCCTCGTCATCCCGACCGGCTACAGTTTCAACCTCGACGGCACCAATATCTACATGACGCTGGCCACGCTGTTCCTGGCGCAGGCGACCAACACGCATCTCACCATCGGCCAGATGGCCGCGGTGCTCGGCGTCGCCATGCTCACCTCGAAGGGCGCATCGGGCGTCACCGGCGCAGGCTTCGTGACGCTGGCGGCCACGCTGTCGATCATTCCCGACATCCCGATCACCTCGCTCGCGATCATTGTCGGCATCGACAAGTTCATGAGCGAATGCCGCGCGCTCACTAACCTGATCGGCAACGGCGTCGCCACCATTGTCATCAGCCGCTGGGAAGGCGAACTCGATCGCCACAAGCTGCATGAGGCGATGGCGCATCCGATTGCGTTCGGCGAGGAGATGGAGCGCGTGCCGCTGGATGGATTGCCGGTCAAGCCGGCGGCTTGATCTTGTAGCCCGGATGCAGCGAAGCGTAATCCGGAGTCCGGCGTTTCATTTGGCTCGACTGCCCCGCATTGCGCTCCGCTCCATGCGGGCTACGGCTGTGTGTCCGGCATCAGCGCCGAGATCGCCTCTGCGCTCGCGTCGGCCTCCGACAGCAGCAGATATTTGCCATCCCGCAACGTCGCCGCGCTTGCAACGACCACCGCGCGCTTCGGGCAAATGCCAAGGCAACTCGTCATCACCACGCGGGGCGGCTTCACAGCCTGCGCGGCGCTGCGGTCCTTCGCTTCTGACTTGAGCGCCTTGCGCAGCTTCTTGCCGTCGTCGATTCGGCCGAGGCACTTCTTGCAGACAAGGATCGGCGGCGCGCGGCGCAGCCTTGCGGCGATAACGGGTTTTGGAGCCATGGGGTTTATATAGACGCGGGCTTCTCGATTGCGATCACCCGGAACGGCGGCTGGACGTATTCTGGACGAGATTGCCGTGCGCGGCCTGTTCGCGGATATTGTGCTTCTCATCGTCGCGATGGCCCTTGGTGTCGTCGAGCTGCACCTTCGGCACATTCGACGGCCCTTTGTCGCTACGGTTCTGTGCGGGGACGGGTTGGATATGCTTGGTCATATGTCACTCCGTTATGGGAGAGAGGGATAACGCAGCAGGGGCCGTCCGCGTTCCTTTGCGCGATCGGCCACTTCGACCGGAGCGCGCTCCAACCTTTGAACCTTCAAATGCCTTGGCCGGACGCATTTAGGTCGTTGGGGGGAATCTGCATGAAAGTCGTTTTGTTAATTCTGCTAGGCCTAGTCCTCGGCCTCCTCGGGGGCGGCGCTCTCGGGCTCGGTGCCGGTGTCGCATGGGTCGAATTGTTCAAAACCAGCAATTTCGAAGGTTACAGCGCCATGCTGGTGTTTTTCACCTTCATGCCCATCGGCGCCCTGCTCGGCGCCGTCGCCGGCGCCATTCTGTTCGGCATCGCCGCTGCTCGCCCGCGGGAGCTGAGCGTTGAGCATCTCCAGCAACAGACCCCCCTCCGCCCCCGGCAGGACATCTGACCGTCAAAATAGCAATTGTGCATTGCAGAAAGTTATCTTGCAATGCACAAGAAATTTTATTACTTTAAGTTTCAATTGATTACCGTTCGTCGCCCGACGTCGCTTTTTCCGCGCGGGCCCTTTCGCTGCACCCATTCCGGAATTTCCACAAAATGACAGAGCATTGCCTCTGGCGTTTGTCGCGTGCGTTGCATCGCGCGATCAACGACCAGCATTTCGACGATCTTGCCGCCATGATCGATGATCACATCGACTGGGCCGTATTCGGCCCCATCGACATGTTTCCGTTTCTCGGCTCGCGCCATGGAAAGATGGCCGTTCTCGAAGCCTGCCGGCAGATTTCGCAGAATGTCCGCGTACATCGTTATGAGCGCGAATCCGTGATGCTCGGCGAGAATTCCGCCGCGGCGATGGTGCGTTTCTCGCTGACCGCGCTGGACACCAATCGGCCGATCAGCCTGCGCCTCGCGCAGTTCGCGCAATTCCGTGCTGGACGGCTGATCAGCATGCGCGTCGTTGTCGATACGTTCGATCTGGTAGAGCAGGCACTCGGCCGCGCGATCCATTTGCCGAAGATCGCGTGAACGTGGCTTGCAGCTGAATGCTGCGATGCCATAATTCTGCCCGTGGCGGCGGTATGATCTGCGGACCAACGCGATCTGCTGGGCATGGGCATGATGGCTGCGATAACGGCTCCTTTTTATCGACTTGGCTTCATTGTGGCGGTCTGCACAGGCACCGCCATGGCGCCCGCTTACGCGCAAAATCCGTGGGCCGGCATCAACGATGTCGAGCCCCACGATCTCGCGCCACCGCCCGGCGAGATCGAGCCGGTCGATACGTCGCCTGTTGCGAAGAAGGATACGACGGAGCCCGACTGGAGTTCGCTCAGCGTTAACGACTCGCCGATGGCCAAGGGCTCGCTTCGCGAGAAGAAGTCATCGCTGATCGTTGGCAAGCAGACATCGTCCTGGACTTCGAATGACGGTAACGGCGCATCGGCCGTCTCCGTGAAGCAATCGGTGCTGCCGTTCTGGGACACGCGCATCGGTGCCGACATGAATGTCGCGCATCAGGACGCTGCTCGGAGCGCACAAGACGCCTATCGCAACCAGTTCGGTGACGGTACGCAGGCAAGCTCGAACGGCACCGCCTGGGCTGCAATGACAGCGCCAGGCGTGGGCTCGATCTGGGATCAGACCGCCATCGAAGCGCGCGTCGATCCCTATGCGGACCAGACCAAATTCGGCACCTCGATCAGCAAGTCGGTACCGCTGGCAGGCAACCAGTATTCGCTCACCTTGCAGAGCGGCTACAATGTCATCCAACAAGGCAGCATTCCGATGGTCGGCTATAACGGCCGGCCGACGCGGACCTATGAGACCGACCAGCTCGCACGCTTCAATATCCCGGAAACCGGCACGAGCTTCCTGGCAGGGCAGTCCTTGGCGACCACCGACGACAAATGGCTGCGCAAGGTGGGCGCCGAGCAGAAACTGTTCGGCGGGATCAATGTCACCGGTTCGCTCAGCGAGACCACGACCGGCGTGACCAACAAGAGTCTTACCGCCGGGTTTAAACACAGCTGGTGATTTAATTTTACATACACTTTACCGGCGAATTTCAGACAAAGAACCGGTACCCGCCGCAGATTGGCCGCTATCCTGTCGGAATCGACTGCGCAGATGACAATGTTGTTACGCCGTGCGGGGGACAGTCCGCGCGTCATGCGTCGATCAGGAGAAAGCCTATGAACGCACGTCCCGAGCAGACCGAAACCACCGCCACCGAAGACAGCAACCTCGCTGCCGTCTCGGAAGTGGAAGCCGGTATCCGCGACTTCGTCCGCAACGACATCGCCTATCTCCGCCGCCCCGGCGCGACCGCTGCCAGCGGTACGACCGGCGAAACGCCGGCTGCTCCAGAGGCTTCGCTCGATTCCTCGGCCGAAGCGACCGTGAACAGCGTCAATTCGCTGATCCAGCGCGTCGCCGGCACCTCGCTGGCCGAGATCGAAAACCTGATCGGCGAGCTGGAAAGCCTGCGTGACCTGCTGCATGCTGAAGGCCAGCGTGTCCAGCGCGAGATTTCGGGCTACGCACAGCTCAGCCAGGCGGCCATGAAATCCACCCGCCTGATTGCGGATAATGTCGCCCAGTGGAAGCGCGCGGCGGACAACCTCCGCCACGACTGATCGGTAAATAGCTAGTGTTTTCGAGCGCCGCCCTGGCTCAGGGCGGCGTTTTTCATTGAAATTTCAGTTTCTTGGGCACAATTTCAATTGAACTTTAACCACCTCTCCCCGACCAAGTTCTAGGCAGAAAAAATCTGTCAGGGGTCTGGGGAGACATCCGTGCAAACGATTCGTCCGAATACCGCCGCGCCTATTCCGGCACGGGCATCCGCGCCCAAGATGGGCACGATCATCGTTCGATTTTCGGGTTTGCTTCTGGTGGCTGTGGCGCTGATGGCCTTCGCCTGGAGCCGCTGATTTCCGCGGCAAGTCTCACGTCGAAATTCAGTCCTGCTGCCCGCACCATGGTGCGGGAGGCAACGCGTCATTACTCGCTGACGACCGCGCTGTTATCCAGCGTGTAGGCGCCGTCAGCATAGCCCTTCACCACCATGCAGGTGCCAAACATCACCGCAAGCGTGACGCTTGCGAAGATGAAGCCGACAAATTTCAATCCGGCGCGATCAGCCATTGTAGTCCCCAGTCAGTCCTAAGCATCCGTTGTGCGTCTGTCGCACATCACGCTCACAAAGTTCAAAACACATTAACGTTGAGCCGGTTCCACCGACAAAGTTGGATTGGGTTAATTGCGGCCGCTGCGCTGTGGCAGAAATACCGAGCCGAGAAAAGAGTAAACCTCTTCTCCCCGCTGATTGACGGCGACGCTCTTCGATTGAACGATACCCCAACCAGGCCGTGATGCCGTAGCACGTGCCGAAACGATTTCACTGGAATAAGTCAACGTATCCCCCGCGAAAACGGGTTTCAGCCAGTTGAGATCGCGAAAGCCGGGCGAAGGGCCGCCGGTCCCGAATTCCTCACCGCGCGCTTCGGCCTCCTGACGCGCGCGGACACCGTCCGCAACGATCAGTTTCATGCAGACCGATGCGACGTGCCAGCCGGATGCGACGAGCCCACCGAACAGCGAATTGCGGCCAGCTTCTTCATCGAGATGAAACGGCTGCGGATCGAATTCGCGCGCAAACGTCTTGATCGCTTCCGCGGTGAACGTGAACGTGCCGAGTTCGCGGCGATGGCCGATTTTCATGTCTTCGAGAAACGGCATGTCACACCTGCTCCGCAGTCACGCGGCGGCCGATCATGATCGGTACAGTCATGTCCGACACCATCTGCCCCTTCGCATTGCGCGTGCTGAACCGGAAGGTCACGAGACCCATCGACGGACGAGACTGCGATGCGCGCGTCTCCAGCACCTCGACATCGAGCGTGAGTTCATCGTTCGGACGAAACGGCATCAGCCATTTCATTTCGGTGACACCAGGCGCCCCGAGCGATGCGGTTTTGTGCAGAAAGCCGTCATAGATCATGCGCATCATCAGCGAGCACATGTGCCAGCCCGAACCGGCGAGCCCCTTCAGCATCGATGCCTTGGCGGCTTCTTCATCCAGATGCATCGGCTGCGGATCATATTCTTTGGCATAAGCGATGATTTCATCGCGAGTGACCAAACGGGGACCAAAACTGCCGAAATGTCCCGGCTGAAAATCTTCGAATGTCAGGGTCATGATGGGGAATGCCGTCAAAGGAGCCTGATTGTGGCCGTTATTTGGAGCAATCTCAACCCGGTCACCTGCATGGCTCGCCCGTAACTTACGGGAGGGGAAACGAGCCCATGATGCGGGAGGCCTTGAGACTTCACGCGTAGTACTGGGGGAGATTTTCCGAATGTTCGAATTTCGCGACCTGTTTCAGTGGGACCGTTTCATCACGCCCACGATCATCAAGACGTTTTATTGGCTGGTAATCGCCCTGATCGTCCTGTTCGGGATCTCGGGCATTTTCTCTGGCCTGGCCACAATGGCGATCAGCCCGTTTGGCGGCTTCATCTTGCTGCTGTCGAGCCTCGCCAGCGTCATCGTCGGCGTCATCGCCGCGCGCATCAGCGCGGAATTCGTGCTGATCGTGTTCCGGATCAACGAGCACCTGGGCGCGATCCGCGATCAGGGTGAGCAGCGGGGCTTGTAGTATTGGCGCCGTAGGATCGCTGTGTCGTGTCCCAATCTCAGGTCCCTCATGGTGAGGAGCGCGCATCTTGCGCGCGTCTCGAACCATGAGATGGCTGGACTCCGAGCCCTGCCGCCATCCTTCGAGGCCGTCGCAATAGCGACGGCACCTCAGGATGAGGGCAGCGTAGGTGGTGATGTCACTTAGGTATTGAACCGGAAATGCAGCACGTCGCCATCGGCGACGATGTATTCCTTGCCTTCCAACCGCAGCTTGCCGCCGTCGCGAGCGCCGGCTTCGCCATTCAGCCTGACATAGTCGTCATAGGCGATGGTTTCGGCGCGGATGAAGCCCTTTTCGAAATCGGTGTGAATGACGGCGGCCGCCTGCGGCGCCTTCGTTCCACGCGTGATCGTCCAGGCACGCGCCTCCTTCGGACCGACGGTGAAATAGGTGATCAGCTGCAGCAGCGTGTAGCCTGCGCGGATCAGCCGATCGAGACCAGCCTCTTCAAGGCCGAGCGTATCGAGGAATTCGGTGCGTTCCTCGCGTGACAGCGTCGCAATTTCGGATTCGATCTTCGCCGAGATGACGACAGCTTCGGCGCCTTCCTTCTTGGCGTGTTCGAACACCTTTTCGGAGAACTTATTGCCGTTCTGCGCCGAACCTTCCTCGACATTGCAGACATAAAGCACCGGCTTCGAAGTCAGGAGGCCCAGCATGCGGAATGCGCGCTCTTCTTCCGGCTTGCGCTCCATACCGCGGGTCGGCTTGCCGTCGCGCAACAGCACCAGTGCACGCTGCACGAGTTCGAGCTGCTCCTTGGCATCCTTGTCGTTGCCCTTGGCCTTCTTGGTCAGGTTATCGACACGCTTTTCGAGGCTGTCGAGATCGGCGAGCATCAGCTCAGTCTCGATGATTTCGATATCGGCGAGCGGATCGACCTTGCCTTCCACGTGGGTAATGTCGCCGTCCTCGAAGCAGCGCACCACATGGGCGACGGCATCGACTTCACGGATGGTCGCCAGGAATTGATTGCCGAGACCTTCGCCCTTCGACGCGCCCTTCACGAGGCCGGCGATATCCACGAAGGTCAGACGGGTCGGGATGATCTGCTGCGACTTGCCGATCTCGGCAAGCTTGTCGAGCCGCTTGTCCGGCACCGCCACCTCACCGACGTTGGGCTCGATGGTGCAGAACGGGTAGTTCGCGGCCTGCGCGGCTGCGGTTTCGGTGAGCGCATTGAACAGCGTCGATTTGCCGACATTCGGCAGCCCGACGATACCGCATTTGAATCCCATGACCCTGTCCTAATTCTTCGACGGCTTCTCGGCGGAGCCGTTGTCGTCCTTCGACGTGAAACCCTTAGCCTGCATCGTCAGATGCACCTTGTTCTGGAACGACGAGTCGCTGCCGCCGACGAGCAGCCCGACATGGTCGGACACCGCGTCGTTGAAAGCTTCGAGCTGCTGCCGTTCGGCTTTGGCGAAATCGCTCAGCACGTGACCATGCACGAGTTCCTTGGCACCGGGATGTCCGATACCGAGACGCACGCGACGATAATCGTTGCCGACATGGGCGGAGATCGAGCGCAGACCGTTATGCCCGGCAATTCCGCCGCCGACCTTCACGCGCACTTTGGCGAAAGGCAGTTCGAGCTCGTCGTGAAACACGGCGATATCGCCGAGTGAAATCTTGAAGAACGCGGCAGCTTCCTGCACGGAGCGACCAGACTCGTTCATGAACGTCATCGGCTTCAGCAGAATGACACGCTCGCTTCCAAGCGTGCCCTCCGAGGTCTCGCCCTGAAAACGACGGCGCCACGGTGCGAAACCGTGACGCCGCGCAATCTCGTCGAGAACCATGAACCCGATATTGTGCCGGTTGCCCTGGTATTTCGCACCAGGGTTTCCGAGGCCAACAAAGAGGCGCATGACGCGGTCTCCCGCGCTGGCTTACTTCTTCTTCGCCGGAGCGGCGGCAGCGGCCGGAGCCTTCGCACCAGCAGCCGGCGCCTTGGCGCCAGCAGCCGGAGCAGCAGCGGCAGCCGCAGCACCTGCAGCCGGCGTCTCTTCGCCGTAGCCCGACGGCGGCACGATGGTGACCAGGGTCATGTCGGCATCGCGGGCCAGCGTCTTGACGCCCTTCGGCAGCTTGACGTCGGTGATGTGCAGGGACGAGCCGATGTCGAGCGTCGAGACGTCAACTTCCAGATACTGCGGAATGCTGTCGGCTTCGGCTTCGAGTTCGATCGAGTGGGCGACGATGTTGATGGTACCGCCACGCTTCACGCCCGGAGCGACTTCACCGCCATTCACATGCAGCGGAACGCTGACGCGGATGGTCGCGCCTTCGCCGAGGCGGAAGAAGTCGACGTGGATCGGGAAATCCTTGACCGGATCGAGGTGGTAGTCGCGCGGAATCACGCGGTGCTTCTGGCCATCGAGTTCGATGTCGAAAATGGTGGTCAGGAAGCGGCCGGCCTGGATACGCAGGCGGAGTTCCTTGTCGTCCACCGAGATCGCCAGCGGGGGCTTGTTGTCACCATAGATCACAGCCGGAATACGGCCGGCGCGACGCTCTGCCCGTGCGGCCCCCTTGCCGCTCACCGGACGTGCGGTCGCCTTGAATTCCTTCACGGTCGCCATCGTCTAAGTCCTTGTTTTTGAAAAAGTTAAAGGCCGCCTGGGCGGCCTCGTTGTCACGTCACGGCAAGCCTCCAGGGGTGCGGGGGCCGCAGACGTGGCCGGCTTTTAGCGCCATCGGGCCGAAATGACAAGGAAATGTCAGGCTTTTCGGCGCCTGTATCGACGGAACCCGGACTGGACCCAGGCCTTAACTGCCGAGTTTCGCCTCCAGCGCCGCGATCCGCGCCTTCAGGGCCTCATTTTCTTCGCGGGCGAGCCGCGCCATGTCTTTTACCGCCTCGAACTCCTCGCGCTTCACGAGGTCGAGATCGCGGAGGATCTTCTCGGCCTGGGTGCGGACAACGGTGTCGACCTCGCGCTTGACGCCCTGGGCGGCGCCGGCGGCCTCGTTCATCAAGCGGCCGATCTCGTCGAATAACCGATTGTTGGTCTGGGTCATGGCAAGAACTCCGGTCGGATAAACTCAAACAGCCGCGTCGCGCAGCGCGCGGACAATGGCGATCTCACCCATTTAGTTCAAGCCGCGCCCGGCTTCCACAGTCACAAACGCGAATATCCCTTAATTCGTCATGGCCTTGTGCTTTACTGCGGTCATCGGGAGCCGTAAGTCCACGCCATGCCCTTCCTCGCGATCGATTTTCCCAACTTCAATCCCGTTGCCGTTGCGATCGGCCCGATCGTCATTCGCTGGTACGCGCTGGCCTATATCGTCGGCATCGTGCTCGGCTGGGTCTATGCGCGTGCGCTGATCAAGCGGGAGAGGCTGTGGGGCGGCCCGGCGCCGGTCTCGCTCATCCAGTTCGACGATTTCATCCTGTGGGTCACGCTCGGCATCATCATCGGCGGCCGCACCGGTGAAGTGCTGTTCTGGAATTTCCCGTATTATTACGCGCATCCGCTCGAAATCTTCCAGCTCTGGAACGGCGGCATGTCGTTCCACGGCGGCTATCTCGGCTGCGCCGTCGCGGTGATCGCATTTGCGCTGACACAGCGCATTTCGATCCTCTCGCTCGGCGATCTGACTTGCGCAGTGGCGCCGATCGGAATCTTCCTTGGTCGCGTCGCCAATTTCGTCAATGGCGAGCTGTGGGGACGCGTCACGGACGACAGCGTGCCATGGGCCGTCATCTTCCCACATGCCGGGCCGCAGCCGCGCCATCCGAGCCAACTGTATGAAGCCGGCCTCGAAGGCTTGCTGCTGTTCGTCGTCCTCGCCATCATGGTTCGCATGGGTGCACTGAAGCGGCAGGGCATGGTGCTGGGCGCGTTCACGGTCGTCTATGGCTGCGCGCGGATCGTCGGCGAACTGTTCCGCGAGCCGGATGCGCCGACCGGCTTCGTCTTTGGCCAGGTAACCATGGGGCAATTGCTGTCCGCCCCGATGATCATTATCGGCATCGTTCTGATCGTGCGCGCATGGCGCCTGCCCGACCGTCGTGCACTCAATCCGGGTAAGGCCTGACCGTGAACGATCAAGCATCACTGCTGCTCGACGAGATCAAGCGCCTGATCCGCTCCACCGGTCCGATGCCGGTGTGGCGCTATATGGAACTGTGCCTGACGCATCCGCGCCATGGCTACTACATCGCGCGCGATCCGCTCGGTCGCGAAGGCGATTTCACGACCTCGCCGGAAGTCAGCCAGATGTTTGGCGAATTGCTCGGCCTGTGGGCCGCATCCGTCTGGCGCGGCATGGACTCGCCATCGAAATTGCACCTGATCGAACTCGGCCCTGGCCGCGGCACCATGATGTCGGACGCACTGCGCGCGATGCGCGTGCTGCCGGATCTCTATCAGGCGCTGCATGTGCATCTGGTCGAGATCAATCCGGTACTGCGCGCAAAGCAGAAAGCATCGCTGCCGGCGCTGCGTAGCCTGACATGGCACGACAGCCTAGCGACCGTGCCGGAAGGCCCCTCGGTCATCCTTGCCAACGAATATTTCGACGTGCTGCCGATCCATCAGGCCATCAAACGCGACGGCGGCTGGCACGAACGCACTGTCGATATCAGCGCCGACGGGCAACTGATCTTCGGCGCATCGGCCGAGCCGATCCCGCGCTTCGAACTGCTGCTGCCACCCCTGGTGCGCGCGGCGCCGATCGGCGCCATCTTCGAATGGCGGCCGGACAGCGAAGCGATGACCATCGCACGGCGTGTCCGCGATCACGGCGGCGCTGCCGTGATCATCGACTACGGCCATGTGCGCAGCGATGCCGGCGACACGTTCCAGGCCATCGCGAAACACAGCTACACTGATCCGCTGAAGAATCCCGGCCAGGCGGACATCACCGCACATGTGGATTTCCAGGCGCTCGCCCGCGCCGCCGAAGATGTCGGCGGTCGCGTGCATGGCCCGGTGACGCAAGGCGAATTCCTCAAGCGCCTCGGCATCGAGACGCGAGCCCTCACGCTGATGGCCAAGGCAACGCCGGAAGTGTCCGAAACCGTCTCCAGCGCACTCAAGCGCCTGATCGACTCGGGCCGCGGCGGCATGGGCTCGATGTTCAAGGTGATCGGCATTTCCGATCCGAAGATCGAAACGCTGGTGGCGCTCAGCGATACGCCGGAGCTTTCTGCATGAAGACTTTTGCCTCTGCTGCGCTCTCCGACCTTCCCGGCCTGCGCCATGCATTCTTCACCCGCGACGGCGGCGTCTCCAAGGGCATCTATGCCGGCCTCAATGGCGGCATAGGCTCCAACGACGATCCCGCTGACGTCGCCGAGAACCGCAAGCGCATGGCCGCGGCCATGGGCGTCGATGTCGGCCATTTCCTGACCGCGCATCAAATCCATTCGCCCGATGTCGCCGTGGCAACCAAGCCGTGGGATCTGGAATCCCGCCCGCGCGTCGATGCGATGGTGACAGCGACACCCGGCCTCGCCCTCGGCGTCACCACGGCCGATTGCGGCCCGATCCTGTTCGCCGACTCCAAGGCACGCGTGATCGGCGTGGCGCATGCCGGCTGGAAAGGCGCTTTCACCGGCGTGCTGGAAAACACCATCGATGCGATGGAAAAGCTGGGCGCCAACCGCGCCGACATCACCGTCGCCATCGGCCCACTGATCCGGCAGCCGAGCTATGAGGTCGGCGCAGAATTCGTCGAGCGTTTCACCGCAGCCGATCAGGACTTCGCGCGTTTCTTCATCCCGTCATCGCGCGAAGGTCATGCCATGTTCGATCTCGCCGGCTTCATCCGCATGCGCCTAGCTTGCGCCGGTATCGCCCGTATCGACGACACCGGCATCGACACCTATCCGGACGAGCAGCTGTTTTCCTATCGCCGCACCGTGCATCGCAAGGAGCCGGATTACGGCCGCCAGATTCACGCCATCGTGCTCGCACGTTAACCATAGCCGGCATTCGGCACAGGACGTAACTATTTAAAATTTAAAGAAAATTGCCCAAAACCCGGCATCGAGCCGTCTACCTTGGTAATATCTGCGACGGCCCCGCCCTAGACCTTAACGCATTTTAACGATATCGCTCGACCATCCGGCGGCGTTCACGCGCCGCTCCACGTCGGACGACATCGCATGCGATTTCCTGCCGTTTTTGCCTCCCGAACCAGGTTGCTGCCCGCACTTGTCCTGCTCGGCGCGACGCTCGGTCTCGGTGGCTGCGTCAGCAATTCCGGCGGCGGTCCGATGAATGCCCAAGCCAGCATGTCTCCGGCCGGCGGCCCGACCGTAGCCTTTGAATCCATCGATGGCCCGCCGCCTCAGGTCTTCGAACGCATGGTCAATGTGCTCGACAGCGAAGCGAAATTGCGCAGCCTTGCGGTGGTCTCCCGCAAGGACAGCGCTGCCTTCCGCATCCGCAGCTATCTGTCGGCACAGGTGCGTGGCCCCAACACTTCCATCGCCTGGGTCTGGGACGTTTATGATCGCGACCAGAACCGCGCCTTCCGCCTTAGCGGCGAGGAGGCTACCGGCAAGGGCAGCCGGGATGCCTGGGGTACCGCCGACGATCTCACGCTGCGCCGGATCGCCCAGGCCGGCCTCACCGGTCTCGGCGGCATGATCAACGGTACGGCTCCCGCCGAAAGCGTTCCCGAGCCTGCGCCCGCCGTGCGCGGCCCCGCCATCGCCAGCACCGATGAGTTGCCGTCGCAGGCGACTGCATTCGCTGACGTGCACTAAGTTCAGCGCGCGTTAAGCAGCGACCCGATTTTGCGCAGGAAAAACGTCATCTGCGGGTTGCAAACTGTGACATCTGCTTGATATCACCTCGCTCAGCTAGACTAGTTCTTGTGGGTAACCCGATATGCTGAACGTTGTATCCACCAAACCGCGGGGAGACGCGTCGATGTCGGGCAAAAACGGTTCCATCAAGCTGGTCGCCGGCAATTCCAATCCGGCCCTCGCGAAGGAAATAGCCGATTGGCTGAAGATGCCGCTGACCAAAGCCAGCGTGCGCCGCTTCGCCGACATGGAGATCTTCGTCGAGATCCAGGAAAACGTCCGCGGCTCCGACGTATTCATCATCCAGTCGACGTCGTTCCCCACCAACGATCATCTGATGGAACTGCTGATCATCACCGATGCGCTGCGCCGCGCTTCCGCGCGCCGCATCACTGCGGTGATCCCCTATTTCGGCTACGCCCGGCAGGACCGCAAAGCCGGGGGCCGCACCCCGATCTCGGCCAAGCTGGTGGCCAATATGATCACCCGCGCCGGCACCGATCGCGTCATGACGCTCGACCTGCATGCCGGCCAGATCCAGGGCTTCTTCGATATCCCGACCGACAATCTCTATGCCGCGCCGCTGATGGTGCGCGACATCAAGGAAAAGTTCGACCTTGCCAATGTAATGGTGGTGTCGCCCGACGTCGGCGGCGTCGCCCGCGCGCGCGGCCTCGCCAAGCGGATCAACGCCCCGCTGGCCATCGTCGACAAGCGCCGTGAACGCCCCGGCGAGTCCGAAGTCATGAACGTCATCGGCGACGTCGCCGGCTACAACTGCATCCTGATCGACGACATGGTCGATTCCGGCGGCACGCTCGTGAACGCGGCTGACGCGCTGCTCAAATACGGCGCCAAGGAAGTCTCCGCCTATCTCACCCACGGCGTATTGAGCGGCGGCGCTGCCGCACGCATCGCCAATTCGCGGCTGAAGGAGCTGGTGATCACGGATTCGATCCAGCCGACCGAGGCAGTGATCAACACGCCGAACATCCGTACCCTGTCGATCGCCGCCCTGATCGGTGAAGCCATCGAGCGCACCGCGGCGGAAGAGTCGGTGTCGAGCCTGTTCGACTAAAGCTCAGGTCCCTTACGCCCGGATGAAGCGCAGCGAAATCCGGGGACCTGCGTTTTATTAAGCTCGACAGATCCCGGATTACGCTACGCTTCATCCGGGCTGCGAGGCCCTACACAATCCCCGCCGCCACCTGACCGCGCAGCCGCTCCAGGCTGAGCAGCGTCTCAGCGCAAGCAGCCGCGACCTCAACGCCCTTCTGCGCGAAGTGCTTGCGGAAGAACGCCGCGCCCTCATCCGTGTCGCGGAATTCGTTCGGCGTAACCACCGCCGAGAAGACCGGGATCTCCGTCCGCAGCTGAACGTCCATCAAGGCCCGGATCACCGTATCGGCGACATAGCTGTGCACGCCGCTATCGACGACGAGGCCGGCCGCCACGATCGCCGTATAGCGGCGGGTCTTCGCCAGCACCTGCACATGCAGCGGAATTTCGAACGAGCCGGGCACTTCGAACAGATCGACCTGCGATGCATCGACGTGACGCGCCGCGATCTCGGTGCGAAAGGATTCCCAGCACGGCGTAACGATGTCGCGGTGCCAGGACGATTGCACGAAGGCGACGCGCTGCGGCCTGGCGAATGGCGGATGGCTAACAGCTGGGGCGGATGTCTCGGTCATGGCTACTGTTTCCGTGTGTTGCCAAACTATGCCGGAGCACCCAGGCGCCAGCAAGGGCAAGCCCCAATCGTAGCTTGGATTGGGCGAAGCCGTAACCTGCCATCCTTCGCCCCACGGAGTCGGTCGGCAGATGACGCCTCGCTCATCCGCCTTACTGAATCCCCCGCTCCGGACTCTTCCTGCGCGCAACCGATTCAAGCGGACTCGCATTCCGGGAATCCGATTCCGGTTTGTTCTCATAACGACACGATCAACTGTGGATGAAATCCGGTTTGTCTGTGGACGGAGTCGAGGCGGCGTTGCGCGGATTCCGCAAATCACATCACTTCGACTTCGCAAGTTCTGGACGATTTAAGTCTAAAGCCACGCAACGGCGCTCCGACAATTTCGCGTACCCGGCCAGTCGTTTGCATCACGAATTTCCAAGGCAAGGTCGCGACCGCATGTCACTTCTCGAAGGCACTCTCGATTCACGCGCCAATCCGCTCGCGGTCGTCGAGGACATTGCCGCCGATCACAACTGGGCATTCGAGCGCTCGGGTGAAGACGAAGTCACGATCGTGTCCAAGGGCGACTGGACCGACTATCAGCTCTCCTTCACGTGGATGGGCGAGATCGAAGCGCTGCATCTCGCCTGCGCCTTCGACATGAAGATTCCAGCGGCACGGCGCAGCGAAGTGCAGCGCCTGATCGCAGCGGTCAACGAACAGATGTGGGTCGGCCATTTCGATATCTGGACCACGTCCGGCATGATCATGTACCGGCAGGCGATCCCGCTGCCGGACGGCCTGACGGCTTCGACTGCGCAATGCGAGTCCATGCTCGTCTCCGCGATCCATGCCTGCGAGCGCTACTATCCGGCGATGCAGTTTGTGGTGTGGGCCGGCAAGACCGCCGAGCAGGCAATGAGTGCCGCGATGTTCGACACTGCAGGCGAAGCGTGAGCGCCGAACCGAAGATCACGGTTCCGGACGCGCCGGGTGAAGCCGAGCGGCTTGTCGTTGCCAACGCCCTGCTCGCCTACAACACCGAACAGGTCGGACCGAACGACTACAAGCCGCTGTCGATCCTGATCCACGACCCAGAGACCGGTGAGCCGGCCGGTGGCATCTGGGGCAAGACCGCGTTCAACTGGTGCTTCGTCGAGCTGTTCGTGGTGCCGGAAAAATTCCGCGGCCAGGACGTCGGCAGCAAGGTATTGAAGCTCGCCGAAGACATCGCGCGCGAGCGCGGCTGCACTGGCCTCTGGCTCGATACCTACTGGTTCCAGGCACGCAGCTTCTACGAGAAGCAGGGCTATGAGGTGTTCGGCGAACTCCCGGACTATCCGCGCGGCGGGCCAAGATATTTCCTGAAGAAGAGCCTGGCGTGAGCTCCGTCCGTAGCCCGGATGGAGCGTAGCGAAATCCAGGGACCGGCGCCTCAACACGCGCGACATCCCCGCAATACGTTACGCTCCATGCGGCTACAGTTCACCGCGCGCGATCGGCTGCATTGCGCCCGTGACGCACAATGCTAAGGTCCCGCGCCTCCAGACAAGCCGGGACTTCCAGAATGACCACCACCTCACTTCTCGCATCCCTCGACGGCCACATCATCCTCGCCGGCGCAGGCAAGATGGGCGGCGCAATGCTGACGGGATGGCTCAAGGGTGGGCTCGATCCGAAGCGCGTGGTCGTGCTCGACCCCTACCTTTCCGACGAGATCAAGGCGCTCGGTGCGAAAGGCGTACGCCTCAATCCGGACGCCGCTGACATCGCCAATGTCTCCGCGCTGATCCTTGCCGTGAAACCGCAAATGTTCGCCGAGGCCGGCCCAACGCTGCGCGCCATCGCGAGCGATGCGCTGGTGGTCTCGATCATGGCCGGCACAACCATCGCCGGCATCGCGAAGGCCTGCGGCGGCAAGGTGGTGCGCGCGATGCCGAACACCCCGGCCGCGATCGGCCGCGGCATTACCGTCGCCGTTGCCGCAAGCGACGTGTCGAAGCAGCAGCGCGATCTCACCGACGCATTGCTGCGCGCCACCGGTTCGGTGGAATGGGTCGAGGACGAAAGCCTGATCGATGCAGTCACCGCCGTCTCCGGCTCCGGCCCGGCCTATGTATTCCTGCTCGCCGAGGAAATGGCCCGTGCAGGCATTGCCGCGGGCCTGCCGCCGGAACTCGCCATGAAGCTGGCACGTGAGACCGTGTCAGGCTCCGGCGAACTCCTCCGCCAATCCGATCTCGACGCCGCGACCCTGCGCAAGAACGTCACCTCGCCAGGCGGCACCACGGCGGCAGCGCTCGGCGTGCTGATGGCCGAGGATGGGTTCGAACCGCTGCTGACGAAGGCGATTGCAGCGGCGACGGCACGGTCGAAGGAACTGGCGAAGTAACTAGACCGGCACACGCACCACGGCGCGGAGCCCGCCCATAGGGCTGTCCGCCAGAGTGATATCGCCGCCATGCGAGCGCGCGATGTCACGTGCGATCGCAAGGCCGAGGCCCGTGCCGCCTTCGTCCTGATTGCGGGCATCGTCGAGACGCAGGAACGGCTTGAACACTTCCTCACGCATCGCCATGGGGATACCCGGCCCATCATCGTCCACCGTCACGGTGAGGTAACGATGATCGCGATGGCCGGTGATGGCGATGTCATTGGCATAGCGCGCCGCGTTCGACACGAGATTGGCGAGGCAGCGCTTGAACGACGCCGGCTTGACCGTGACGACCGGCAGGCCGTGGAACGTCACCGTAGCCCGGTGGCCGTGGCGCTCGGCATCGGAACGCAGCTCTTCCAGAGCCGCAGACATATCGGTCGGTTGCGCAAATTCGCCGCTGTCACCTCGCGCGAAAGCAAGATAGGCCTCGAGCATCGCCGACATCTCGTCGATGTCCTTGCGCATGCCCTCCACTTCCGGCCCATCCTCGAGCAGCGCCAGTTCAAGCTTGAAGCGCGTAAGAATGGTGCGCAGATCGTGCGACACGCCGGCGAGCATCGCGGTGCGCTGTTCCATCGCGCGCTCGATGCGCGCCTTCATCTCGATGAAGGAATTGGCCGCGCGCCTGACTTCGCGGGCGCCGCGCGGCCGGAAATTCGGCACTTCGCGGCCTTTGCCGAAGCTCTCGGCGGCATCGGCAAGTTTCAGGATCGGGCGGATCTGATTGCGCAGGAACAGGATCGCGACGATCAGCAGGATCGACGAGGTGCCGACCATCCAGAACAGGAAGATTTCGGAGTTCGACGCATAGGCCGCGCTACGCTGTGCGAAGATGCGCATGACCGCATCGTCGAGCTGAATGCGAATCTCGACGAGATTGGAGCGACCGACAGTATCGATCCAGAACGGCCGCGGTATCTGCCGGCCGATCTGCACCGACAGCGTCTGGTCAAGAAGTGAGAAGAACGGTTTCGGCCCCGGCGGGGGCATGTCACCGAGGGGCAGGAAGTCAACGACAAGGCCGAGCCGTTGCTGCGCGATCGCCTTGATCTGGGTGCGGTCCTTGTCCTGCGGATAGATCTTGTAGACATCAATCAGCGCCGCGATGTCCTGCACCACCGCCGCCGACAAACGACGCGTCACCGTGTTCCAGTGACGCTCCATGAACACGAAGGCGACCACCGACTGCAGGATCACCATCGGCACGATCATGATCAGCAGCGCGCGGGCATAGAGGCCCTTCGGCATGATCTCGTTGAAGCGCCGGCCCATCACGCGATTGGCCGACGCCATCCGCTCGGAAGCGGAGCGCAACATGGTGATGCCGGTGTCGAAGCTGCTCATGCGCTGGGTTTCATTGAACTAGGGCGATGCCACCAGCCGATAGCCGATGCCGCGCACGGCCTGCAGGAACAGCGGATTGGCCGGATCGACCTCGATCTTGCGGCGCAGCCGATTGATCTGCACGTCGACCGCACGCTCGTTCACCGTGCCGTCGCCGGTCAACGCACCGCGGGGCACGGTCTCTCCCGGCGTCTCGGAGAGAATGCGCAGCATGTCGCGCTCGCGGTCAGTGAGGTGGATGATCTCGTCGCCCTGACGCAATTCGCCGCGCGCGAGGTGATAGATGTAGGGCCCGAACTGCAGCTGCTCCGCGCGTTCGACCACGACCGGCGCGCTGCGCTTGAGGATATTGGCGATACGTAGCGCCAGCTCGCGCGGCTCGAACGGTTTCGACACATAGTCGTCGGCGCCGATCTGCAGCCCTTCGATGCGATCGTTCGACTCCGCGCGCGCGGTCAGCATCACGATCGGCACATGCGAAGACGTGCGGATGAAGCGCGCAAGATCGAAACCGGTCTCGCCGGGCATCATCACGTCGAGGATCAGCAGGTCGAAATGCAGCCCCAGCAGCTTGGCCCGCGCTTCCTTGGCGCTCGGCGCGGTGGTCACGCGATAGCCCTCGCTGGCGAGGAAGCGCGACAGCAGATCGCGAATGCGACGGTCGTCGTCCACCAGCAAAAGGTGCGGCGCATCGTCGGCCGGCTGCACCGGTATCTTCTTGGCGGCCTGGGCGAGTATCATGTCTTGGTCCCGTTATCCGTGCCGAGGATCACCTGCAGCACCTTGTCCGGATCGTCGCGATCGATCATGGCGCCGAGAAAGCGCGTGATCGCAGCGGTCTCGTCCGGCGTGAAATCCTTGAGCGCACGCTCGATGCGCGTGGTCTGAAGCCCCGCCATTTGAGCGACCAGAGCCTCGCCCTTGGCCGTGGCGAAAAGAAGCCGTTGCCGACGATCGATCTCGCCGGATTTCTGCACGATATAGCCCTCGTCGAGCAATTGCTTCAGCACGCGGCCGAGCGACTGCTTCGTGATGCGCAGCACGTCGAGCAGATCGGCCACCTTCAGCCCGGGATAGCGATGCACGAAGTGCACGACACGGTGATGCGCCCGGCCGAAGCCGAATTGGTCCAGCACATGGTCGGGATCGCCGACAAAATCGCGATAGGCAAAGAACAACAGCTCGATGATGTCCCAGCGCAGCGGCTGAGCCGCCTGAGCAGGAACCTCCAGCGGCCGCGACATGGCAGCATTGAAATTTACGTCAGCCATATTGACATATTTTCGGTTCAATCTTACAAACTTGGCCATCCGGACGAAATTTTATAACCTTCTCCGGAGGGGCCGATAGGTCCGATTTGAGAACCATACCGGACTTCGGCAGACGGCCATAGCCCAGCTTTGGGCAATTGGCCGCGCATGACAGTCAGCTTTTGCGGCCCGTCCGGACTCGACGTAGAACAGCACACGCCGTCGCCGACGCACGGCGGTTGTTAAGCAGGAGATAGGTCCATGGGCGTTTCATTCGACAAGGTCGATGGCGCAGTCTGGCTGGATTTCGACATCCGCCACAGCCAACACCCCGTTCCGGAAGCGGAGCGCGTGGCCAAGCTGAAGGACCCCGGCTTCGGCCGTGTATTCACCGATCACATGGCCATCGTGCGCTACAGCGCCGACAAGGGCTGGCACAGCGCACGCGTCGAGGCCCGCTCGAACTTCCAGCTCGATCCGGCCGCTGCCGTCCTGCATTACGCCCAGGAGATTTTCGAGGGCCTGAAGGCCTATGTCCGCGACGATGGCGGCGTGAACCTGTTCCGCCCCGATGCGAACGCCAGGCGCTTCTGGAATTCGGCCACGCGCATGGCGATGGCGCCGCTGCCCGAGGCCGTCTTCATCGAAGCCGTCGAGCAGCTCGTCCGCATCGACCGCGCCTGGATTCCCGGCGGTGAAGGCAGCCTCTATCTGCGCCCCTTCATGATCGCCAACGAGACCTTCCTCGGTGTGAAGCCCTCCTCCGAATATATCTTCGGCGTCATCGCCTCTCCGGTCGGATCCTATTTCAAGGGCGGCCCGGCTCCGGTGTCGATCTACGCATCGGAGAACTACACCCGCGCAGCCGTCGGCGGCACCGGCGCCGTCAAGTGCGGCGGTAACTACGCGGCCAGCCTGCGCGCGCAGGCCGAAGCGATCGAGCAGGGCTGCGACCAGGTCGTCTTCCTCGATGCGGTCGAGCGCAAATATATCGAAGAGCTCGGCGGCATGAATGTGTTCTTCGTGTTCGATGACGGCTCGATCTCGACACCGCCGCTCGGCACGATCCTTCCGGGCATCACCCGCGACTCCATCATCACGCTGGCGAAGGCTGCCGGTGTGACCGTGCGCGAGGAGCTCTACTCGCTGGACCAGTGGCGCGCCGATGCCGCCAGCGGCAAGCTCAAGGAAGCTTTCGCCTGTGGCACCGCCGCGGTGATCTCGCCAATCGGCAAGGTGCGTGCGACCTCGGGCGAATTCCTGATCAATGGCGGCGAGGCCGGCAAGGTCGCCATGGGCCTGCGCAAGCAGCTGGTCGATATCCAGTACGGCCGCGCACCGGATTCGCATAACTGGATCCGCAAGGTGTTCTGAGACAAAAAAGCCGCAGCTTCACCGCTGCGGCTTTTTTGTTTATTCGTAGGATGGGTTGAGCGAAGCGATACCCATCACCTCTTGCGTTGGTGGTGATGGGTATCGCTCCGGCGCGTTGCGCCTGCGCTCGACCCATCCTACGAACGTCACACTGCCCGCGGCACCAGCCCCAACCGCTCCCGCCACGTCCAGCGCCACAGCATCACCGGCGCGACAACAGCAAGCCCCGCGGCCAATCCGATCCAGATCCCCACGCCGCCGAAGCCGAGCTTGAATGCGAAGAGCAGGCTCAGCCCCATGCCGAATCCCCAATAGCCGAGGCCGGCGATGATCATCGGCACCCGCGTATCCTGCAATCCGCGCAGCATGCCCGCGCCCACCGACTGCGCGCCATCGGCAATCTGGAACACCGCCGCGCAGAACAGAAACGACATCGCCGTATTGATCACCAGCGCATTGGCGGGATTGCCGAGATCGATGAAGGCACCGATCAGCACGCGCGGCATCGCGAGAAACAACACGCTCATCGATGCCATGAACAGCACCGCAAGACCGAACGCGGTCCAGCCTGCCCGCGTGATGCCGTCGCGGTCGAGCGCCCCCTTGGCAAGACCGACACGCACGGTCGCTGCCTGACTGAGGCCCATCGGCACCATAAAGGTGATCGACGCGATCTGAATCGCGATGGCATGCGCAGCGATCGCCGCCGTGCCGAACTGCCCCATCAGAAACACCGCTGCATTGAACACGGTGATCTCGAAAGCGAGCGTCACGCCGATCGGCAAACCGATCTGCCACAGCTTGACGAAGCGTGGCCAGTCGGCACGCCAGAAATTTCCGAACAGCGAATAGCGCCGGAATTTCGGATGCCACGCCACCGCGGCAACGAAAATCGCAAACAGGAACGTGTTCGACAGCGCTGTCGCCAGCCCTGAGCCGGGCAGCCCCATGGCGGGAAAGCCGAGATGGCCGAACACCAAGACCCAATTCGCAGCCGCGTTGAACAGGATCGCAACCGCCGTCACCAGCAGCGCCCACAGCGGTCGCTGCACCGCAGCCACGAAAGAGCGCAGCACGATGAAGCCGAGCGCCGGCAGGAAACCCCATTGCAGCATATGCACAAAGCTCTGTGCATCGGCAGCCGCCCGCGCCTCCTGACCGAACAGCAGCAGGATCGCTTCCGTGTGCCACAGCACGATCCAGGCCGGAATGGAGATGACCACCGCGGACCACAGCCCTTGTCGGAACGTCCGCCGCACATCGCGCACCGCATGCAGCTTGCGTCCGATTGCCTCCGCCATCATCGGCGATGTCGCGGTGACCAGACCGATGGCGAAGATCAGGATGGCGAGATAGACATTCGCCCCAAGCGCCGACGCGGCGAGTGCCTCGGCGCTGACGCGGCCCAGCACGATGATGTCGGTCGTGGTCAGCGCTATCTGCGCGAGATTGGTCAGGATCAACGGCCAGCCGAGCGACAGCGTGGCACGGAGCTCAGCAAGCCAGGGATTTCTCGTCGTCATGTTTTATGTCGTCGCTGCGACAAGCGCCGCAGCCGTAGGATGGGTTGAGCGTAGCGAAACCCATGCTGCCAATCGATTGCGGCAAGCTCGGCCGATGGGTTATCGCTTCGGCGCGTTGCGCCCGCGCTCAACCCATCCTACGGCACCGAGTCTAGATGCCACTGCGACCTTGCAGCGCAGCCGCCGAGACCCAGAACACTTCGCCTTCGGAGTCTTCCGTATCCAGCCAGATCAGCGGCAGATCAGGGAATGCCGCATCGACATTCGCACGCCCGCGACCGACCTCGCATAGCAATCCGCCATGCGGATTGAGATGATGGCCGGCCCGTTCGATGATCTTGCGCACGATATCGAGACCATCCACGCCGCCATCGAAAGCCATGCTCGGCTCGGCCAGACATTCATCTGGCAGATCGGCCATGCCCTGGGCATCCACATAAGGCGGGTTGGTGATGATGAGATCATAGGTGTTGTCGCCGAGCGGCTCGAACAGATCGCCCTTGTAGAGCGTCAGCCGCTCATCCAGCCCGTAATCGATGACATTGCGCATCGCGACGGCCAGCGCCGCCGGCGACAGATCGACCGCGTCGACCTGCGCATTCGGGAACGACTGGCTGGCCAGGATCGCAATACAGCCCGAGCCGGTGCAGAGATCCAGTACACTGTCGATTTCCATGGGATCGTCGATCAGTGAGGCGCCCTCACCGTCATCGCCCGCAAAATGAGTATCAAGCAGCTCGCCGATGAAGGAGCGTGGCACGATGGTGCGTTCGTCCACATAGAACGGCAGTCCGCGCATATAGATCTTGTTGACCAGATAGGCCGCCGGCTTCCGCGTCGTGACGCGGCGATGGATGACATCGAGAATCTGCTTGCCCTCGGCGGCGGTGACGCGCGCCATTGCAAAGCTCTCGAACTGATCGGGATGCAGATGCAGCAATTCGCAGACGATGAAGGCGGCTTCAGCAACAGGGTCGGTGGTGCCATGGGCGAAAGCGAGCTTGGCCTCGATGAAGCGGCTGGCGGCATAGCGCACATAGTCGAGCAGCGTAACGAGCTCGCCCGGGCCAACCTTCGGCAGCGTTGCCGCCGCCAGCTTCGTCACGGAAGCCTTGGCCTTTGCCGAACCTGCAGCCTTGCGCGCAGTCGTCTTGGCCGCCTTCTTCACAGTCTTCTTTGCCATCATTTGCCCCAGCGCGCCGCAGCGTCGTCGTCGTCACTTTTCGCCGCGATCCAGTTGGTGCCTGCGGCAGTTTCCTCACGCTTCCAGAACGGCGCGTGAGCTTTCAGATAGTCCATCAGGAATTCGGCAGACTGAAATGCAGCCTGCCGATGCGCCGAGGCCGTCAGCACCACCATGATGTTCTCGCCCGGCAGGATACGGCCGGTGCGGTGAATGATGGTGAGGCCGGTGAGTGGCCAGCGGGTCATCGCGTCCTCGGCATGGCGGCCGATCTCGGCCTCGGCCATGCAGGGATAGTGTTCGAGTGTCAGCGCCGTGGTCCCATCGCTCCCGTCCCCGCCACGACAGATGCCGGTGAAGGTTACGACCGCGCCGATATCGGTTCGACTGGCCGTCAGTGCCGCGATCTCGCTATTGATGTCGAAATCAGCGGTTTGGATCCGGATGGTGATGTTGTCGCTCATGACAGTCGGCATCAGCCGCCGGTCATCGGCGGAAAGAACGCAATCTCGCGCGCGCCGGCAACAACCGTGTCGGGGCGCACATGCGTATGATCGATGGCAGCGCGGATCACCTTCGGTGCCTCGAACGCATGCGCATATTCCTCGCCGCGCGAAGCCAGCCACGACATCAGATCGCCGACGGTGTTCACCGTCGCGGGAAGCTCGACGGTTTCTTCGGCCTTGCCGATCCGCTCACGGACCCAGGCGAAATACATCAGCTTCATGCATCCTCCTCGAAGAGGTGCCGGACGCCCGCCCGGAAATAATCGTACCCCGTATAGATGGTCACAAGCGCCGACAGCCACAACAGGACGACGCCCGTGAAAGTGACGTAACCCAGCAGCACATCGCCGGCTTCGCCTGCGAGCAGAAAGCCGATCGCAACGAGCTGCGCCGCAGTCTTCCATTTGGCGAGCTTGGTGACGGGGACGCTGACACGCAAGCCGGCAAGATATTCGCGCAGGCCTGAAACAAGAATTTCGCGGCACAGGATCACGATGGCCGCCCACAGCGTCCAGCGATTGATGGTGGCGTCGGAGGCCAGCATGAGGAGACAGGACGCCACAAGCAGCTTGTCGGCGATGGGATCGAGCATGCGGCCGAAGGACGACTGCTGGTTCCAGATGCGGGCATAATAGCCGTCAAGGAAATCGGTGATCGCCGCAGCGAGGAAGACGGCGACGGCCACCCAGCGCAGCCATAGCGGTCCGTCCATGGACGACTGCCAATAAATGCAGCCAACCACCACCGGCACGGCGGCAATCCGGGCATAGGTCAGGATGTTCGGCAGGGTCATTGCTGAAGTCCCGGCCCGTCGCGTGGTCACTGTCATGCGTCTTACCAATACTGCCGCGGCAAAGAGGTCAACCGGGCGTCACTCAGTTTACGTCAAAACCCTCAGCGGTCGTAGCCCGGATGGAGCGCAGCGCAATCCGGGGACCGGCGAACGCCGAGGCTCTGAATCCCGGATTACGCGAAGTTTGTCATCGGGCCCGCTACCCACGATCCGTTGGCTCCATCCGGGCTACACCCTTTTCCTGTTACCTTGCCCCCGGCTGCGGATGGAAAAAATCGAAGATCTTCCGCGCATTCTCCGTGGAAATCCCCGGAACCTTGCCGAGATCGCTGAGCGAGGCCCGTTCGATCTCTTTCAGGGTACCGAAATGGTGAAGGAGGGCCCGTTTGCGGGTCGGCCCGATGCCGGGAATTTCCTGCAGGCCGGCCTCGCGGATGTCTTTCTTGCGGAGTGTGCGGTGCGAACCGATCACGAAACGGTGCGCTTCGTCGCGCAGCCGCTGGATGAAATAGAGCACGGGATCGCGCGGTTCGAGCTTGATGGCGTCGCGGCCGGGAAGAAACAGCGTCTCCCGGCCGGCATTGCGCTCCGGTCCCTTGGCCACCGACATCAGGGTGACATCGGTCAGCTTCAGCTCCTCGAAAATCTCTTTCACGGCATTGAGCTGACCGCGGCCACCGTCGATGATGACGAGATCGGGCCACAGCGGCACATCGTCATCCCGTCGCTTTGGCGCTTCGCCTTCGGCCTGTGGTGCCAGCAGGCGCTTGAAGCGGCGCTGCAGCACCTCTTTCATCATCGCAAAGTCGTCGCCCGGCGTCGTGGTGTCGGACTTGATGTTGAATTTGCGATACTGGTTCTTGATGAAGCCATCCGGCCCGGCGACGATCATCGCGCCGACGGCATTGGTGCCCTGGATGTGGCTGTTGTCATAGACCTCGATTCGCTGCGGCACCTTTGGCAGGCAGAGTGCCGTCACCATGCCTTCCAGCAGGCGCGTCTGCGTCGCGGTGTCGGCGAGCTTGCGGCCAAGGGCTTCGCGCGCATTGGTAAGCGCATGAGCGACCAGTTCCTTCTTCTCGCCGCGCTGCGGCGTGATGACCTCGACCTTGGAGCCAGCCTTGACGCTGAGCGCGCTGGCAAGGAGATCGCTCTCCTCGATGGCATGGGACAGCAGCACCATTTTCGGCGGCGGCTTGTCCTCGTAGAACTGCGCGAGGAACGAGCCGAGCACTTCCTCGGGCGTGAAGGACTTTTCGGCCTTCGGGAAATAGGCGCGATTGCCCCAGTTCTGGCCTGTGCGGAAAAAGAAGACCTCGACGCAGGAATAGCCGCCTTCCTGATGGATGGCGAACACATCGGCCTCTTCCACCGTGCGCGGATTGATGCCCTGCTGCGACTGGATCGCGGACAGCGCGGCGAGGCGGTCGCGATAGAGCGCCGCAGTCTCGAACGCGAGTTCTTCCGATGCCTTCTCCATCTCGTCGGCGAGCAGTTTCTTCACCGCACGGCTTTTGCCGGACAGGAAGTCCGTCGCCTCGCGCACCAACTCGGTATAGCCGGGAAAATCGATTTCGCTGGTGCAAGGGCCGGAGCAGCGGCGGATTTGATAGAGCAAGCACGGCCGCGTGCGGCTCTCGAAGAACGAGTCCGTGCAGGAGCGCACGAGGAACGCGCGCTGCAGGGCCGTGATGGTGCGGTTCACCGCGCCGACCGATGCGAACGGGCCGAAGTAACGCCCCGGACGCGACTGCGCGCCGCGATGCTTGAGGATCTGCGGCGCCCAGTGGTCGCCGGTGATCAGGATATAGGGAAACGACTTGTCGTCGCGCAGCTGCACATTGAAGCGCGGCCGCAATTGCTTGATCAGGTTGGCTTCAAGCAGCAGCGCCTCGGTCTCGGTGGATGTCGAGATGATCTCCACCACCGATGTCGCCGCGATCATGCGCGCGATGCGCATGACCTGCCCGGTCGGGCGCGCATAGGACGACAGGCGCTTCTTGACGTTCTTGGCCTTGCCGACATAGAGCACGTCATGGGCCGCATTGAGCATGCGGTAGACACCCGGCGAAGTCGGCGCGAGGCGCACGGCCTGCTCGATGGCCGCCCGGCCAACCGCCAGCGTGCCTTCGAGGATTTCCTCGGCAACATCCTCGGCCTGGTCCGGAAGCCCGGCCTCCTCCTCATCGTCGGCCGGATCGAGCTCCACATCCGGCGGCGCCTGCAGGCCGGACTGGACCTGCGGCGCTGCCACAGGCACGGAACCGGGCTCGGTCGCCGCCTCGTCCGGCGCCGTCTGGGGATCGGTGGGGTCTGGAATCATGCCGCCAATCTAAGCGTTACGGCTGGCTGCTGCCAGCATTCGGCGGGATTTCGTGCGGCAGGCCTGGGGCAGACTTGTGGCGATCCTGAGATGGCGCCGCTTGCCTCAAGTAAGACAATTTTAACGCCAATACCGCGCCGATCCCGCGCGTTAAGAGCCGCTTAATCTAAAACTCTCGATAAATCCTCACGATTAATGATGGAATTCCGTAACCCTAAGCCTTTGTGCAGCGCATCGCAGGGAAGCGGCAGTAACGCGTTGTGGAGAGTTGAGATGAGCAAGTATGCGTTCGCGGCAGTCGCGGTCATTGTGGCTGGCACGACGGCGGCCCAGGCGGCGGACCTGCCCTATCGGTCGCGCGCGCCGTATACGGTGAATCAGCCGCTGAACGCCTATAGCTGGGCCGGCCCGTATCTGGGTGCCACCCTGGGCTATGAATGGGGCAGCGTCTCCAACAATCCGACCAAGCCGTCGGGCATCGTCGGTGGCGTCACCGCCGGCTACAACTGGCAGAGCGGCCCGATCGTGTTCGGTGTCGAAGGCGACATCTCGGCCACCGGCGCCAATGACCGCTTCAGCGACTACAAGTTCTCCAATCCGTGGTTCGGCACCGCGCGCGGCCGCCTCGGCTACGCCTTCAACAACGTCCTGCTCTACGGCACCGCCGGTCTCGCTTTCGGCAGCCTGGAGCTGGAACGCGGCGGCCTGCAGCAGTCGCAGACCTCGCTCGGCTGGACCGCAGGTGTCGGCGCCGAAGTCGGCATCTACCAGAACTGGACCGCCAAGATCGAATATCTCTATGTCGATCTGTCGAAGAATTCCTACTCGCTGCTGCCGACCCCGACCGACAGCGCCCTGTCCTTCGGCACCGTCCGCATCGGCGTGAACTATCACTTCTGATCCGACCGGATCGGACCAAGCTCCAAGTGACAAGCTCCAAGTGAGAAGAAACCAAGACGACCCACTCCCGGCCGCCCTGCGGCCGGGATTTTTCTTGGGCGTATCCTTGGGCGTATCTTTGGGCGTATCCTACGCCACCGCCGCCGCTACCCCGTAATCACCAGATTGACCGCCTTGGGGCCCTTGCCCTTCTTGTCGGGCTCGACCTCGAACGTGATCCGCTGTCCTTCGATCAGGTCTTTCAGTCCCGCGCGTTCGACGGCGGTGATGTGGACAAACACGTCCCGCCCGCCATCGTCCGGCTTGATGAAGCCGTAGCCGCGCTCGCCGTTGAAGAACTTGACCGTACCACTCATGCCCATCGGGAAACTCCCTCCCCGCAATGCTCCGCCACGGCGCATTTGCACCGCGACCGACCGGACATTCACTCCACAGAAGGCTTGGCCGTTTCTTTTTGTAGTCTTCTTGTCGTCGTTCGGGCCTCGTCACTCCGCCGCAACCATTCGCGGAAGCGGAACGTAAAGCCAGTCACGATCGCCAGCTTAGTACGGTTCCATTGAGGTGACTACCGTTTTTGGGAACACGCTCGGATAGTTGCCGTTTGGGTAGTTGAGTCCGCAACGTCTCGTTGGCGCACGATCCGATCCGAAAACCGGTATCCACTTTTCGGGATGATGCTCTAGGCCTTGGCGTTTTCGAGCCGGAAGCGCGCCACGCCGCCGAGGCCGAGCGGCTTTTCCAGTTGCGGCAGGATCGCCCGCAGTTCGTCCTGCAATTTCCACGGCGGATTGACGATCAGCAGTCCGGTGGAGGTCAGCGGGCCGTCGGGACTTTGCGGCGCAATGCTGAATTCGAGGCGCAGGCATTTGCCCGGCGTCGCCGACGACGCCACCGTCGCGGCAACGCTGCGCGACAGATCGTCGGTGGCGCGGCGGCTTTTGGCCGGATACCACAGCATGTAGATGCCGGTCGGCCATTTCGCATAGGCCTGCGCAAACACCGTCGTCAGCCGGGCGAATTCGTCCTTCGCCTCGAACGGCGGATCGATGAGCACCAGACCGCGGCGCTCCTTCGGCGGCACATAAGCGGGCAAGCCGACCCAGCCGTCGATATCGACGACACGCGCCTGCTCATCATTTCGCAGCGCCGAGATCAGTTGTTTTCGCGCGGTCGGCTCCAGCTCGCAACACACCATGCGGTCCTGCGGCCGCATCAAGGCACGGGCGATCAGCGGCGAGCCGGGATAGGCGACAAGATCGCGCCCGGGATTGAACGCGCGCACGATGTCGAGATAGGGCGCGACCAGCGGCTCGGTCGCCTCGGTGAAGCGCGCCTGCATCATGCGGGCGATGCCGGTGGTCCATTCGGCCGAGCGTGTCGCCTCATCGCCGGTGAGATCGTAGCGGCCGGCGCCGGCATGACTGTCGATGATGCGAAACGGCGTCGGCTTCTCGTGCAGATGGACCAGGATGCGGACCAGCACGAGATGCTTGATAACGTCAGCAAAATTGCCGGCATGGAAGGCATGGCGATAGTTCATGGGCTGGTTGTAGACATGTAGGGCGGATTAGCGAAGCGTAATCCGCCGTTCATCGCTACACACACTCGGCCGGCGGATTACGGCTTCGCCTAATCCGCCC
>WPCJ01337736.1_pt1 | contig 37694 bp, 24 predicted proteins | sample 5399831 | NCBI WGS metagenome assembly WPCJ01 (sample SAMN12869470, study PRJNA574797) | sludge metagenome | isolation source: wastewater treatment of pH10 | place: China:Beijing | collected 2019-05-20 | reverse complement strand
GGTCGCGCCGCTACCGCCCGCCTTCAGGAACTGGCCGCCGCCGCCCAGGTCGAGATAGAAGCCGAACGCCAGCCGCTGGAGGCTGAACTGCGCGCGCTGGAGGCCCGGCCCGACAACGCCGCCCGTCGGCAGCGCGCGGAGGCCTTGGCCGGTCAGTGGCAAACCCTGCAACAGAAGGCCGCCCACGCCAGTCAGGAGATCGAGGCCACCCGCGTCAAGGCCATGCAGCGCATCGCCAATGAGGCGCAACCCGCCATCGCTCAAGTTTACGCCGCCAAGTCCTGCGGCCTCCTTCTGGATCGCAACTCTGCGCTGGGCGGCAACTTCTCCAATGACCTGACCGTTGATGTGGTGGAGGCTCTGGATGCACGCATTAGCGCCATTTCTTTCGAGCGCGAACGCCTGCCTCAGGCGGCCGCTGTACAGGAACGCTGAACGGGTGGCTGGTTTCAAGAAGCGTTCGCTCGGCGGGCTCTGGCGTTCTGCGGCGGCGATCGCGACGGTTCTGGGATTCTCGACGCCCGTCGAGACGCAGGCCCAGACCCAGGCGCCTCGCCTGACGCCACAAGCTGCGCCTGAGGCCTGGGTCGTCTACGCCGAAATGGCGACGGCTGCGGTTACGGCCTGGTTGGAAGAAGACGTTGCCTCGTCGGTGCGTCTGCATTTGGATCAGATGCGTCTGGAGCCGGATCAGCCTTCGCTGCCTTTGGAATTGAAGCTCTGGATTGATGATGAAGGTCGGGTGTCCCGGATCGGTTTTACGCCCTTCGATCAACCGCAAGTGGATGAGGACATCCGCACCGTCATTATGGGACGCCGTCTGGCGCCGCCTCCGCACGGCATGCTTCAGCCGCTTCGCCTGGAAATCCAGCTGTCGGATTGAGGCCTGCATTCGCTTAAGAGGCGCGCTCGCCATACTCAGCAAGCGCGTCTTCAGGAGAGAAGCGTTTACAGGCAGGGGAGCAAAAGCGGACTTGGCCATAGCGGCACGGAATTTTACAGGCGGGCGCTGCATGATGAAAGGCAATTGGCGGACCTCCATCTTCTTGGTTGATGAGTCCGGAGCCTTATCCCAGCTGATTACGTGATGTGCCCCTTAAGGCCGCGTGGCGCAGCTACGTCATGAAGCGAATCGCAGGTGTGAGGTATCGCCCAAATCCTGCTCCCGCACCCACTACAATAGTACAATCGCCGTCCTGGCCTACCAGGGCGGCGATTTGTCCTTTGACGGTTAGTCCATACTGGCCCCGCTCCGGCAGCGGCGTGACCACGACCGTCTCGATCAGCCGGCGCACCAAGTCGCGCGCCTCGGCCGCCGCTTCGCTGTCGCTGCGGTGAAGCGCCTGGGCGAGGTCGCCCACCACGCGCCGATAGTGCTCGGCGATCCCCGGATGCAGGGACACCGGCGAAGGGGCTTCCTCAGCCGCCAGTTCCGCCTCCAGCGCCGTGCGCTGGGCCTCGAGCGCGGCCAGTTTGTCTTTGATCGCCGCGCCGCTCAGGACGCCGTCGGCGACCTGGTCGATCAGGCGCTCCGACCGGCGTATGGCTTCGGCCAGATCGGCTTCCTGCTTGCCACGCCGGCTTCGGACCTCCCGATTACGTTTCTCCATCTCCAGTCGCGCTTCCTCCATGGCGGAGGCGACGATGTCCGGCGCCAGCAGGCGATCCCTGAGGGCCGCCAGAACCCGGTCGGCGATGTCGGCGCCCTTGACCCCGCGCCCGTTGTCGCAAGCGGTCGGGCCGCGCTCGCGTCGCCACGAACAGACGAATCTCTGTTCGGATCCGCTGCGGATCATCGGGCCGCCGCAGCAGCCGCAGGTCAGCTTGCCGCTGAGGAGATGCTTCGGGCGCACCGATGCCAATGGCGATGTCTTCTGCGGACCTAGCCGATTTTCTTCGTAGCGGGTGCGGGCCCTGAGCCAGAGTTCCTCGGGAACGATCCTCAGATCGGGCACTGCCTGGCGGACAATGGCGGCGGGATCGCCTTTGCGCGCACTGCGGGCGCCGGTGCTGCGGTCCTTCAGCCAAGTCTGGCGACCGAACACCAGGAAGCCGCGATAGAGCTCGTTGTGGATGACGCCATTCCCACGCTCGGCGTTGCCGTTGATGGTTGAGGCGTTCCAGGCCTTGCCTCGCGGGCTGGGAATGCCGCGCGCGTTCATGTCTGCCGCTATGGCGCGTGGGGAGGCGCCCGCAGCGTACTTGCGAAAGATCTCCACAACGACTTCGGCCTCGGCTGGGACGATATCGCGAAGACCTCTGATGGGTTCACCTGCGGCGTCGAACTCGCGGCGGATGGCGTAACCGTAGACCCGTCCGCCGGTGTGGCGGCCATCGCGAACCACGCCTTCCAAGCCCCGCCGGGTCTTTCGGCGGATCTCCTGGAGGAAGAGGGCGTTCATCGTGCCCTTGAGGCCGACGTGCAGTTCATCGACGGCGCCCTCCGAGATTGTGTGTATGGCGACGCCGTTGAACCGCAGGTCTTCATAGATGGCGGCGATATCGGCCTGCGACCGCGACAGGCGGTCCAGGGCTTCGCAGATCACTACGTTGAATGCGCCGCCCTTGGCGGCGCGTTCCATGGCCAGGAAGCCGGGGCGGTTGGCGATCGAGGCGCCGGATATGCCGGCGTCCTCGAAGGCGCCGACGATCTCGATGCCCTGACGGGCGGCGAAGGCGCGGCAGGCGACAAACTGATCCTCGATCGAGGTCTGCTTCTGCAGATCGCTGGAGAAGCGGGCGTAAAGGGCCGCCCGCATCAGGGGCCGGTTTGCGGTTGAAGGGGCGGCGTTGGCCATTACGCGGCCTCGGGCTCGGGTGCGGACGGGCTGGTCTCTTCGCCCTGGTGTTCGGTCATAGCCTTGCGCTGCATCGCCTTGAGCCGAGGGGTGTCCGACGCTCCGTTTTCGCAGACCTGCATCCCGTCGACGCGGTTGACCTCCGGCTTCAAGGCATGGGATTCGATGGACCCGTGCCGATGGAGCTGAAGCTCGCCGATGCTTGGACCGGCCCGAGCCTGTTCGAGCGTCTCGAGGTCCAGCTTTCGGGCGACTACCTGCGCGACGTCCGGTCACGCAGGGCTCTGTTCGTTCTGGTCCACCGGGGAGATGAGAGGAAAGCGCGATGGCAAATCCCGCCGAGCATGGACCCCGTCGACTTCATGGGCCTGATCCAGGCACTTGAAGCACATTGGACGAGGCTCGCGCCTCAGTATCCTAACGTGGAAAGCATTAGGATCATCGGGATTGATTTGACGGCTCGCGACAGCGCTCCGAATGGAGGTCGCTGAGTTGGAGAGGCCGCCCAACACGTCTGACTCAAAGGCGAAGTTTGGAAGGTCCGCTCAGGGCCAGTGACCATCGCATTGGGGCGACGTCGTCCGTGGATCGGGCGCGCCGTCGTGTTCCGCTTCCGGCGCACCGCAGATGGTCACTGCCAGCCGGCGCTGGCTGCCGTTTTGCGGCTCTACTGTCGATGGGGGCGGAAAGCGCGAGATCGTGTCTTGATGCAGGGTGCCTTCGCGCGCCTCGGGCTTGGCGCCGATCCGGGGTTAGTGCGCCCCCGCCTGCGACGGCAGGTGGTTTTTTCCGAAGCGGCCCAGCCGATCGACCAGGGCGCTTGCGGCGGCGTTTAGGCCCGTGACTTCGACGACGGCGCCTTGCCGTCGGTAGCGGAAGACGACCTTGTCCAGGGCGGCGACGCCGGTCAGGTCCCACAGATGAGCGTCGCTCATGTCGATCTCGACCCGTGCGGGGCGTCCATGATGTTCGAAACCGGCGGCGAAAAGCTCGGCGGAGGCAAAGAAGAGCTGGCCTGAAACCCTGTAGCGCAGCACGCCGGGTTCAGGCGTAGGGATCTCGGCCACGATCAGGGTCTTGCCGACCTTGCGCATGAAGAAGATCGCCGACAGGATCACGCCCAGCACGACGCCCTTGGACAGGTCGTGGGTGGCCACCACCGTGCCGGTCGTAGCGATCATGACCACGGAGGATTGCAGCGGCGTCGAGCGCAGGTTGCGAATGGAGCCCCAGTCAAAGGTTCCGACCGAGACCATGATCATGACCGCCACCAGGGCCGCCATGGGAATGCGCGCGACCCAGTCCTGAAGGACCAGGATCAGGAACAGCAGGAAAAGGCCGGCCCACAGGGTCGAGAGCCGGCCGCGCGCGCCGGAGGTGACGTTGATCATCGACTGGCCGATCATGGCGCAACCCGCCATCCCGCCGAACAGCGAAGACGCGATGTTGGCGATGCCTTGACCGCGCGTCTCACGGTCCTTGTCCGAAGGCGTGTCGGTGAGGTCGTCGATCAGGTTGGCGGTCAGCAGGCTTTCCAGCAGCCCGACGAAGGCCAGGGTCGCGGAGACCGGGGCGATGATGGCGAAGGTCTCCCAGGTCAGGGGAACGCTGGGAAGATGGAACATCGGGAGTGTTGAGGGCATCTGGCCCATGTCGCCGACCGTCCGCACGTCCAGGCCGGTCCAGATCACGAAGCCGCTCAGCAGGACGATGGCCACCAGGGGCGAGGGCACGGCTCTGGTCAGGCACGGCAGACCGTAGATGATGGCCAGAGCTGCGCCCACCAGGGCGAAGGTTTGCCAGTTGGCCCCGATCAGTTCGGGCATCTGGGCCAGGAAGATCAGGATGGCCAGCGAGTTGACGAAGCCGGTCATGACGCTTCGGCTGACGAACTTGATGTAGCGGCCCAGCTTCAGCAGCCCGATGATGATTTGGAAGACCCCGCAAAGCAGAGAGGCGGCGAACAGGTATTCCAGGCCGTGGTCGCGCACGAGCGTGACCATCAGCAGGGCCATCGCCCCGGTGGCGGCTGAAATCATGGCCGGGCGTCCGCCGACCAGGGAGATGGTCACGGCGATGACGACGCTGGCGTAGAGGCCGACGGCCGGGTCGACCCCGGCGATGATGGAAAAGGCGATGGCTTCAGGGATGAGGGCCAGGGCCACGACGGTCCCGGCCAGCAGGTCGCGGCGCGGACTGGCGAGCCATTGCTGACGCGCGGAAGCGATAAGGGTCATAGAGGTTCGTCTTCAGGTCGGCTGCAAGACCCGGCGCTCGGCCTATGGCATGGACAGCCTCGAAGTTTCCCGACGGATCGGCGGACGGGATAGCCACCCGTCGCCTGCAGGCAGGTCTGGGTCCGAGGTGAGGACGTCTGATGCGGGCCGCCGCAGAAAAAGGCAAGTCTGCTGCGCCAGATGGCCGGCGGCGGCCGTTTCACTCAGGGCAAGGGCAGGTGCGTGAAGCCCGCGACACTGCTCATAGGGCGGGCGTCGCGGCCGATCTCCACCTCGCTTTCGACATAGGCGATCAGCAGGCGGGCCAGGTCGCTCAGGGCGCTTTCGTGGATCCGCTCATAGCCGTGGCTGGCGTCGATGCCGAAGGCGAGCAGGGCGGTGCGGATGTCAGCCCCGGATTCCAGAGCCGAAGCGGAGTCGGACCGATAGTAGCGGAAGACGTCCTTCTGATGAGGGATGCCGTGATCTCGCGCCAACTGGACCAGCTTGCGCGACAGATGCCAGTCGAAGGGACCGGTCTGGTCGGCCATGGCGATGGTGACGCCGAACTCGGAGGAGTTCTGGCTAGGGGCCGTCGTGCCGTTGTCGACCGTGACCATGGCGGCCACGTCCGGAACCAGGACCGAGGAGGCGCCCAAGCCAACCTCTTCGGCGATGGTGAATAGCCACCAGGTGTCCACGGTCGGCCTACGCTCTTCGCGGATCAGGCATTCCAGCGCCGCCAGAAGGACGGCCACGCCCGCCTTGTCGTCCAGATGGCGCGAGACGATGTAGCCTGTGTCGAGGAACTCGGGCTGCGGGTCGATGGCGATGATGTCGCCGATATCGACGCCGAGCTTCAGCGTGTCGTCGCGGTCGTGGGTGACGGCGTCGATGCGCAGCTCCACATTGCGCCAGTTGACGGGCTGGCTGTCGATCTCGGTGTTGAAGGTGTGACCCGAGGCCTTGAGCGGGAGGATGGTCCCGCGCCAGGCGCCGCCTTCGGAGAAAATGGTGCAGCGGGCTCCTTCGGCGAAGCGCGAGGACCAGTGACCGATGGGGACGACCTCCAGCCGGCCGTTAGCCTTCACCTGTTTGACCTGGGCCCCCAGGGTGTCGATATGGGCGACGACTGCGCGAGCGGGCGTCGCGTCTCGGCCCGGCAGGCGGACGCGGATCGCGCCGCGACGGGTCATCTCATAGTCAAGGCCGAGCCGCTCCAGTTCGCGGCACAGCAGACGGACGGCCTCGTCGGTGAAGCCGGTGGGGCTGGGCGTGTCTAGCAGGTCGGCGAGGCGCGCCTTGAGGTAGGCGAGGTCGATGGCGGGATCGGGCAAGACGTGTCCTTCTTGTGGCGTTCAGGCGTTGCTGCGCGGGGAGCCGGACGCGGAGGCCGGGAAGAGCAGGTCGATGAATCGCTCGGCCGTCGGCTGGGGTTCGTGATTGGCCAGGCCCGGGCGTTCATTGGCTTCGATGAAGGCGTAGTCGGGCTGGTCGGGCGCCTTGACCATCAGGTCGATGCCGGTGACCGGGATGTCGATGGCGCGAGCCGCCTTGATCGCAGCGTCCACCAGGACCGGGTGCACGATGTCGGTCACATCGTGAATGGTGCCGCCCAGATGAAGGTTGGCGGCCTTCCGCACCATGACCTCGACTCCCTCCGGGGCCACGTCGTCGAGGGCGAAGCCGGCTTCGGCCAGCGTGCGCTCGGTTTCGGCGTCGATGGGAATGCGGGACTCGCCGCCGGTGGCGGCGCTGCGGCGGCGGCTCTGGAGTTCGATCAGTCGGCGAATGCTCGTCTGCCCGTCGCCGATCACACGGGGCGGACGGCGCACGGCGGCGGCGGCCAGCTTGAAGTCGATGATGACCAGGCGCAGATCCTCGCCCTGGACCTGTTCTTCGATCAGGACATCGCTGCAGATCCGCCGCGCGCCGATCAGGGCGCTCTGGACCTCGCTCATGGTCTTGAGGCCCACGGCCACGCCCTGGCCCTGCTCGCCGCGTGCGGGCTTGACCACTAACCGGCCATAGGTCGCCAGGGCGGCGTCGATCGCAGAGGGGCTGTCGGCCCTGATGGAGGCGGGGATGGTCACTCCAGCCTCAGCGACGATGCGGCGCGTCATCCGCTTGTCGTCGCAGATGCTCAGAGCCACGGCCGAGGTCAGTTCGGACAGGCTCTCACGGCATCGCACGCTGCGGCCGCCCCAGGTCAGGCGGAACAGGCCGCCTTCGGCGTCGATGACCTCGGTGGCGATGCCGCGCCGGCGGGCCTCGTTGACGATGAGGCGGGCATAGGGATTGAGGTCTTCATCGTCCGTCGGGCCGGTGAAGAGAGCTTCGTTGATCGGGTTCTTGCGCTTGACCCCGAAGAAGGAGACGCGGCGAAAACCCAGTTTTTCGTAGAGGGCGATGGCCTGCACGTTGTCGTGCATGACCGACAGGTCCATGTAGGCCAGCCCCTGCGTTCGGAAGTGTTCGGCCAGACGCCGGACCAGGGCTTCGCCTATGCCGGGCTGACTGGCCTGAGGCGCGACCGCCAGGCACCACAGCGAAGATCCCCCTTCCGGATCGTTTAAGGCGCGGGCGTGGTTCACGCCCGTTACAGTCCCGATCACATCGCCGGTGACGGCGTCCTCGGCGACGAAGTAGGTCAGGCTTCGGTCGTCCCGACGAGACCAGAGAAAGCCCGGCGGCGTCTGGACCATCCGCCGGGCGGCGTAGATTCGGTTGATCGCCTCGGCGTCTTGTTCAGAACCCAGGCGGCGGATGGAAAAGCCGCGCGGCTGGCGTCGGCTGGGTCGGTAGACAGCCAGGTCCAGCCGATAGGTGTGCGAGGGATCCAGGAAGACTTCTTGTGGGGCTTGGGCCAGCAGGACGTGGGGGTTGCGGACATAGAAGGCGATGTCGCGCCGGTCCGGGGCCTCGGCGCGCAGGGCGTCGATCAGGGGAGGGGCTGTCTCGAAGGTCTGGGCGAAGAGCAGGCGGCCCCAGCCGCAGTCCAGAACCGCATTGGTCTGGATCGGGGCCTCGTCCCCGCTCTCAACCCGGGGCTTGAGGCTCTCGTGGCGCAGCCGCTTCAGGCGGTGGGCCAAGGAACGGGCGTGCCGAGGATCAGAGGCCGTAGGTCTGCATCCACATTTCAAGGACTGCGACCTGCCAGAGCTCGGACCCCTTCAAGGGAGTGAGGCGGTTGGTCGGGTCGGCGAGCAGGGTGTCGAGATAGGCCTTGTCGAACAGACCGCGGTCGCGCGCCGCCTGATTGGTCAGGGTTTCGCGCACCATCTCCAGATAGGGGCCCTGGATGTATTTCAGGGCGGGCACGGGGAAGTAGCCCTTCTTGCGGTCGATGACCTCCGAGGGGATCACCAGACGCGCGGCCTCCTTGAGCACGCCCTTGCCGCCCTGGGCGAGCTTGTGTTCGGGCGGGATGCGGCCCGCCAGCTCGACCAGTTCGTGGTCGAGGAAGGGCACGCGCGCCTCCAGGCCCCAGGCCATCGTCATGTTGTCGACCCGCTTGACGGGATCGTCCGCCAGCATGACCTGGCTGTCGAGGCGCAGGGCCTTGTCGACGGGCGTGTCGGCCCGACCTTGCGCGAAATGGGCCTCGACCAGGGCGCGGCTGACGTCGGAGTCGGCCATATAGGCGCCGTTCAACTGAGTTTTCAGGACAGCGTGGCTGCGGTCGAAGAAGGCCCTTGCGTAGGTCTCGACCGGGTCGGTCGTCGACAACATCGGCGGGTACCAGTGGTAGCCGGCGAAGATCTCGTCGGCCCCCTGGCCGGACTGAACCACCTTGATGTGTTTCGAGACCTCCTGGCTCAGCAGGTAGAAGCCGACATTGTCATAGCTGACCATGGGCTCCGACATGGCGTCGATGGCGCCGGGCAGGGCCTCCATCAACCGGGCGTGCGGCACGAAGATCTGGTGGTGGTTGGTTCCGTAGTGTCTGGCGATCAGGTCGGAATAGGCGAACTCGTCGCCCTTCTCGCCGTTGGCGGCCTCGAAGCCGACGGAGAAGGTCATCAGATCCTTCTGACCCAGTTCGGCCAGGAGCCCGACGATCAGACTGGAGTCCACACCCCCCGACAACAGAACGCCGACCGGCACGTCGGCCACCATGCGGCGCTTCACCGCCTCGCGCAGGGAAGCCAGGACCTGGTCGCGCCAGTCCTCGGCTGTCATGCCGGCGTCCTCGGGGCGACGGGTCATGTCGGCTTGCCAATACAGGCGATCACGCGGCGTTCCGTCGGCCTCGATGACGCGGATCGTCGCGGGAGGGAATTTCTTGACGCCCTTGAGCAGGGAGTGGGGCGGCGGCACCACCGCGTGGAAGGTCATGTAGTGGTGCAGGCCGACCGGGTCGATCGTGGTGTCGATATCGCCAGCCGCCAGCAGGGCGGGCAGGGTCGAGGCGAAGCGCAGTCGCTTGCCTTTCTCGGCCAGATAAAGTGGTTTGATGCCGAACCGGTCACGCGCCATGACCGTGCGGCCGCTGTCACGCTCGTGCAGCACGAAGGCGAACATGCCCTTGAAGCGATCAACGCAGGTCTCGCCCCAAGCCTTCCAAGCCTTGATGATGACCTCGGTGTCGCCCTCGGAAAAGAAGCGGTAGCCGAGACCCTGAAGCTCCTGGCGAAGTTCCGGATAGTTGTAGAGGCAGCCGTTGAAGACCAGGGTGATCCCGAGCTCGGGATCGACCATGGGCTGCTGGGCCTTTTCAGACAGATCGATGATCTTGAGGCGGCGATGACCCAGTCCGACGGAACCCCGCAGAACGATCCCGGAGCCGTCAGGCCCTCGGTCATGCGTTGCAGGGCGTCGGCGTCTACGGGACGCCCGTCGTGATTGATCTCGCCGCTCAGGCCGCACATAGGCTGTCCTTGTACTGTGAATGCAGCGTGCACAAATAGTTAGCACACTAAGGAATTCAACCCTGATGGATCCGATCCTCAGCCCGCACTCGGTTCCCCGACCGGAACGCCCCGCCGATCCGACCGCCTCCCTGGTGCGGTCCATGCGGCGCATCGCCCAGGCGATTGACGTCCGCTCGCGCGAAATCGCTCGGCTGTCGGGGCTGACCTTGCCGCAACTGATTGTGCTGCAATCCGTGCGTTCCCTTGGGGAGGTGACCACCCAGGCCATATCGCGAGATGCGGCCATGTCGGCGCCCACAGTCGTCGGCGTTCTGGACAAGCTGGAGGCGAAGGGGCTGGTGGTCCGCTATCGCTCGACGCGGGATCGTCGCGTCGTGCATGTTCGCACGACCGAGGCGGGTCAGGCGGCGCTAGAGGAATCGCCCGACCTCCTGGGCGACGGCTTCATCGCCGCCTTCGGCCAAGTGCCCGTCGAACGGCGCAAGGAACTGGCGGAGGCTCTGGATGTTCTGGCGGGCTTCATGGTCGGAACAGCCCCCCAGGGTTGAGAGCGGGGGGCGGCCTCTTTTGTTGAAGAAGCCGCCGAGCCTTGAGGTTGAGATCGTTCTTGGCTTCTGGGCTCGATTTTCGAGTCAAGCGGTAATCTTGCTTGAGCTCCGGTCAGCGATCATATCAGAGTATCTTGATCGGCCTCGTGATAGCGTGAACGTCGGGCTCAAAGACAGGCCTTGCCGTATTTTGAGGGTCGCGCCGTCGGCGCGGAACATCTGGCGGATGGGCGGATTTTACTGCATTGCACAATAAGTTTATCTCAGCTTCGCCTTGCCCAAACTATAGTTTCGCTGCGGCCTGTCTTGAGACGGCTGCATAGGCACCGCATCGGCGGAGCCGCCATCATCGCGCCTGGCTGGGGTCGGGCGTCTGCGCACCTGTGAAACGATCGTCCGTCGGCGCCTGGCGCGGCGCGGTCTGATGCGGCGTGCGCCCAGGGCGGCGCGCCTGGCGCGTCATAGCAAAGACAGGAGCGCTGACTGGCGTGGATGAAATACAGCTTCACCAATTGGGCGGACCGCTGACGGTCGCCCTTCTGGCGGTCTTCTTCGGCGGGACCATGGTGGTCTCCATGGCCATCAGCCGCCGCAAGGAAAATGCGGACGACTACATGACCGCCGGCAATAGCATCGGACTGGGCATATCGGCGGCCTCGATGACGGCGACCTGGATCTGGGCTGCCTCGATGTACGCCTCGGCTACCTCCGGCTACACCTATGGTTTGTCCGGCCCTATCCACTACGGGCTGTGGGGCGCGTTGATGATCCTGTTCATCTACCCCTACGGCAAGCGGATACGGGCCGTGGCGCCCAAGGCCCATACCCTGGCCGAGGTCATGTACGCACGGCACGGACGCTCCAGTCAGTTGATGCTGGCCAGCTCGAACGTCCTCGGCAGTCTGATCAGTCTGACGTCCAACTTCATCGCCGGCGGGGCCCTGATCGCCATGCTCTCGCCTTTCAGCTTCAGCCAGGGGATCGCCGTGCTCGCCGGCGGGGTCCTGCTCTATACGCTGTGGTCGGGGTTCCGGGCTTCAGTGCTGACAGACTTCATTCAGGTCTGCGCCATGCTGGGCGCTGTGGTCATCATCATTCCGGCGGTCTTCTTCGCCGTTGGCGGGCCGAATGTCTTTGTCGAGGGCGCGGCCAATGTAACGCCCCAGCAGGGCTCCTTCTTTTCGTCGGACGCCTTCTTCAAACAGGGCGCGCCCTATATCGCCGCCGTCCTGGCCTATGCGATCGGCAACCAAACCATTGCGCAGCGGCTGTTTGCGGTGCGCGAAGACCTGATCAAGCCGACCTTCATCACAGCCACCATCGGCTATGCAGCCACCGTCATAGGCGTCGGCATGCTGGGCGTGGTGGCCCTCTATGTCGGGATCACGCCGATGGACGGCGACGTCAACAACCTCATACCCCAGCTGGCAGGAAGCTATCTGGGCCCGGTTCTGCTCAGCGTCTTCTTCATCATGATCATCGGGTCACTGGCCTCGACCGCCGACTCGGACCTGTCGGCCCTGTCGTCCATCATGATGGCGGACGTCTATGGCCGACGCGGCGCGGGCGTGAAGGCCAATCCTCGAATCATGCTCCTGATCGGACGAGTCACCATGGTTTTGGCCACCGCTGCCGCCCTCTATTTCGCCGGCGGGCGGATGAATATCCTGGACCTTCTCGTCCTGGTGGGGGCGATCTGGGGCGCGCTGGTCTTCCCGGTCATCGCCAGCTTTTATTGGGACAAGGTCACCAACCGGGCCTTCACTCTGTCGGTCCTGTCCGCCCTGATCCTGTTCGTGCCCGTGCGGTTCGGCTGGATTCCCATGGAGGGGCTGACCGGCTACGCCTTCGACGCCCTGGCCGTGGTCGGCGTCGGCGTGGTGGCGGGGCTGATGACCTTCGGCTTCTTCGGATTGAAGCCCGCCTGGATCGTCGGCGTGGTCACGGCCGTTGGCGTCGCGCCCTTCGCGATCGGCTTCCTGCACGACTACGCCGTGCTGAGCAGTTCGCTGATCGCCTATGCGGTCAGCACGATCGTCTGCGTCCTGCTGTCGTTCCGCAATCGCGCGGCCTTCGACTTCGATCAGATAGCCGCCCGCACCGGCGAGTTTGACATCGCCCCGTCTTCCACCTCTCGATAGGAGATTCCATGAGCGCCTTCTGGCTCACCGCCTATGTCCTCGTCTGGCCCGTCATTGTCGCGGCGGTCCTCTACTTCATCGCCAGCGCCTTCTTCCGGGAATGGCGCGAGGCGCGGCGCAAGGGCGTGCCGTTGATCTGACGCGGCCGTCAGCCATCCAGACATTCGGGAAGCAGCGTGGGCTGCCGACGATCTGCACCCTGAACAAAGCGGTTCATAATCCACCTCCTGCTGACTTCAGGAGGCTACCTAATTCGCTCGGATAGAAGGTGTTTTCACACAGCCTCGACTCCTAGCGGCGATACGCAACGTCTGTTTTAGGGCTTCATGCCGCTTCATCCAGGCTTCGCCATTCTGACAGGAGCACATCGCAGCGGCCGCGCAAGGTCCGCAACGGTCGTTGCCGAATGTCCGATGTCCGGCCATGAGCCAAGTTCTGCTTCTGGCGCAGGCCTGACGGAACAGGAGTATCATCTTCAGAGGCAGGGAGGTCATCCGTGGGAGGTTGGCTATGCGCCAGTCAGACCTTTTCATCATCCCTCGTCGGCCTTGGAACGCTGGCCGTCTCATCGGTCCAAAGGCTCCGCTGAAGCCGAAGCATATATGGGCGATCCGACAACAGCTGAAGGTCGCCAAGCGCGTCCGCGACCTCGCGATGTTCAACTGCGCGCTCGATGCAAAACTCAGAGCGTGTGACCTCGTAAAACTTCGGGTGAGTGACGTCGCGCCTGGCGGTTCCCTGAAGCTCCGCTCCACGGTTATCCAGCAGAAGACCGGACGGCCGGTTCCCTTCGAGATCACAGAGCCGGCCCGAGATGCCATCGCGGCTTGGCTGGAAGTTCGAGGGCCGCGTGAAGACGATTGGCTGTTTCCGAGCCGAAGTCATGCCGGATGCCACATCGGCACACGACAGTACGCGAGACTGGTCGATCAGTGGATTCGCTTGATCGATCTGGAGCCCGCGGCTTACGGCACCCACAGCCTCAGGCGCACCAAGGTCTCGCTGGTCTACAAGAAGACCGGCAATCTGCGCGCCTGCCAGCTACTCCTGGGTCACCGCAAGCTGGAGAGCACCGTCCGCTACCTCGGCATCGAAGTTGACGACGCCTTGGAGCTCTCTGAGCAAATCGATCTCTGACAACGGCCGGGTTCGCTGAGCGGACCCGGCATTCGTCCGCAATGGGTCGTGAAGCGAAGTTCGCTTAAGGGTGGCAAGCGGACATTCCGAACGACCGCAATGAGTCATTATATCGACTTGCTAAAAAGAAATCGTAACGCGGATCATAATTTATCAATAAGCGACCGAAGGCGTCGCAACAGGGGAGTCGTGACGTCCTGGGCCGCTGCTTTCTTGCAGGGAAGCCTGGAGGGAGCCCCTGGCGGGAATGTTCCTGAGCTTTAGCGAAGGACCGGTGCCGGTCATATCGGAGCGGTTGCTAATCGAGGTCCTGGCGCAGCTGTCAGACCACTATAGTCCAGGCTCCCGTCAAGCTCGATTGTATCCTCAGGCAGGAAGGGTGGGGGCAGGCGTCAGCCGCCAGCCCGGGCGCCGGCCCGCAGCCCACTCAATGAAAACGACATCGCCGAGACGGCTGATGTCTGTTTGCCTGCCGCTAGCGGCCGGAACATCCAACTCATGATTGTTCACGAGCCGCACCCTGAGGCCGCCCCGGGAGAGGAGCGCGACAACATGGGCCGCCATGCCGATTGGAGTGTAAGGCCGAGGGGCTTGCCGCGTCGCCGTGATATCGACCTTAGTCATTCGCTTGTCTTTGGGGCTTGGCCGCGACGCCGATAGGAACTGCCACTCCATCGACGACGAGCGTCGCCTTCACTCCGGCCTGAATGTCTTCGAGTGCGATGGCGAGCGCAGTTTCGAAGGCGGCGCTACGATCCATGTAGTCGCCGATATGCCGTCGCGCGCGGCTGACTTCCCATACTCCGCTGCGGGGTTTGACGACGACCGGGATTTCATTCGTGCCGATAGGCGGCTCTGTCCGAGAGTTCGTCGTTGCCAACGAAGGAAGGCGCGAGGGTAGGTCTGATACAAGCAGCCATGCCCACTTGTACGCATCGGCGTTTGTTAGTGGGATGGCTTACAATTTGGTCGCCGCTGCGATCGCCGCCGTGCTGATTTTTGGACTTGTCCCGCGACGCTAGCGCCGGAAATAGACCACCATCCGCAGGTGGCGGTACTCATCGACGGTCAGCATTTCATGCAGGAAGTCGCATGGCTCTGCGTCGGGCGTCAGGACAGCGCTGACGCCCCGAGCAGGGTGCTCCATGCTCGGTTGCTCGAACCATCGACGAAAGTCAGGCGAGATCAGTTTCAGCTCATCGACAAGAGCCATCATCGCCGGATCGTCAGGCGCGCTGGCCAGATCATAGCGGAACTGCGCGAGCAGCCTCGGCGCCTCATCGAGCCAGTGGGGAAGGCGTCGCCGGAACTTCGGATCGGCGAACAGCATGCGCAGGATGTTGCGGTCCGGCTGGGCGCGGTCCGCGAAGCCGAACAACTGGTCGGCGGCCTGGTTCCAGGCGACGACATCCCACCGCAGGTTGACGACATAGGCGGGCCGCGCCGTCAGGTCGTCCAGCAGATCCTGGATGAGAGGGCTGACCGACGGCTGCTGATAGGCTTCCAGAGGCGGGGCGCGCCTGTGCGCCAGCAGGAACAGATGGCCGCACTCGGCGTCGTCCAGTTGCAGCGCTTTCGCCACCTTCAGCAGAAACGCTTCGGAGACCTGAATGTCGCGCCCTTGCTCGAACCACGTGTACCAGGTGAGACCAACGCCGGCGAGCGCGGCCACTTCCTCCCGACGCAGGCCGGGCGTGCGCCGACGGCCGGTCGAGGGCAGCCCTACATTGACCGGCGTCAGCTTCTTTCTGTGATGGGTCAGAAAGGCGGAAAGATCGCTGCGCGTGCGTGCAAGCGTGCGGCTGGACAAAAGCGGCGCCTCTAGTAACAGGATAATTTCCTATATTGTAACATGATGTTTGGGCCTTGAAAGCTTCTCCGACAAGGAGACTGCATGGTTTTTCAGGACGATTCCGAACTTCAACCGTCAGCGGAGCTGACAGAGGCGTCGCCGTCGCCGGTTGCGCGGGCGGGCGCGCGCGAATGGCTGGGGCTGGCGCTGCTTGCCTTGCCGACTGTGCTGCTTGGTCTGGATCTGACGCTGCTGCATCTGGCCTTGCCCGCGCTTGCGGCCGACCTGCAGCCGACCAGCACGCAGGCCTTGTGGATCATGGACGCCTACGGTTTTCTGATCGCGGGATTCCTGATCACCATGGGAACGCTGGGCGACCGCATCGGTCGGCGCAAGCTGCTGATGATCGGCGCCGCAGCCTTCGCCGTGGCGTCCACGCTGGCGGCCTTTTCCACCAGCGCCGTTATGTTGATTGTCGCGCGCGCTTTGCTCGGCATGGCTGCGGCAACCCTGATGCCGTCCACCCTGGCGCTGATCGCCAACATCTTCGCCGATCCCAGACAGCGCGCTCTGGGGTTTGGAATCTGGGCGACCATGTTCGCGTTCGGCATGGCGTTGGGACCGATTGTGGGCGGGGTGCTGCTAGAGCAGTTCTGGTGGGGGGCGGCCTTTCTTCTGGCCGTGCCGGTGGTCGGGCTGTTGCTCGTGCTGGCACCGATCCTGTTGCCGGAATACCGGGCGCCGAACGCCGGTCGCCTGGATCTGGCGAGCGTCGTCCTGTCGTTGGCGGCCATGCTGCCCGTGGTCTACGGCATCAAACAGATCGCCAAGGACGGCCTGGGGCCAGAATCGATCGGCACCCTTGTCGTCGGGCTCGCCTTTGCCTGGCTTTTCGTCCGTCGGCAACGGCGGCTGGCCGACCCGTTGCTCGACATGAGCCTGTTCGCCGACAGGGCCTTCAGCGTGGCGTTGATCGTGCTTCTGTTCGGGCTCGTCGCCGTGGGCGGGACAATGTTGCTGGTCACGCAATACCTGCAACTGGTCGTAGGCTTTTCGCCTCTGGTCGCGGGGCTCTGGATGGGGCCGCCGGCGCTCGCCATGGTGGCCGCCAGCGTGACGGCGCCGCTTATCGCCCGGAGGATTCGTCCGGGGTATGTGGTGGCGGGCGCGCTGGGGCTGTCGGCTGTGGGCTATCTGATGCCGGCCCAGATGGATGACGGCGCCTCTGGAACGATGACTGTCGTCATCGGTTTCTCGCTGGCCTATCTGGGGCTGGGCACGATCGCGGCGCTGGGCACGGATCTTGTGGTCGGGTCGGCGCCGGTCGACAAGGCGGGGTCCGCCTCTGCGATGTCCGAGACGGTGCAGGATCTGGGCATATCGCTCGGCATCGCCGTGCTGGGCAGTTTCGCCGCCGCTGTCTACCGCCGCACGATTCTGGATCACCTGCCCGACGACCTCGGCCAGCAGGCGCATAAGGCGGTCGGCGACAGCTTGTGGGCGGCGTCTTCGGTCGCCTCGGACTTGCCGCCGGGCCTCATGGAGAAAGCGCAATCAGCCTTCATGGCGGGGTTTAGCGCCGCCGCGCTGGTCAGCGCCGTGTGCGTCGCGCTTCTGGCGGTTCTGGCGGCGGTCCTGTTGCGACATGTCGGCCAAGGTGCCAGCCACGAAGCGGCCATGCCGGGCGCCGGGTCTGAGAATCCTGTCTCTTAAGAAGGCGATAGGCTCTTTGCGCCTGATATGGTGGTCTCAGGCAGAAATTCTTACGCGCGCTGCATTCGTTGCTAGCGTTCATGCTCGGTGCTTCGCACTGCCGCTTAGGCAGGGATATCAATTGTGCCGCTGATGCTATGGTGGACCATGCGGGCTCCCGCACCCAAGATTAAAAAGCCCCGATGGCATACGCCTCGGGGCTTTCTGCTGTCTGCGCCTCAAGCAAGAAATGCGGCGAGGATCTGCGGGCCTCATTGGTGACCGCCGCGCCGCTATCCGCATCAAACAGAACGGATCGAGCGGAAAAGTGTAAATCTATGTGAAATCAATAACTTAATTGAAATTCAAGCGTGACCGTGGACGTCGTTTGGCGCTAACAGGGCGGCTCATTCGACCTGTCGGGGGCGATGAAGCGCAATGGTGGCGCGGAGCGGCGAAAGCCGGTGCGCAAGCTGGGCTCCTCCATGGGCCCAGCGCAATGCTGCATGGTCGTACTGGATCGCTCTCCGATTTTCCTGTCGAACGGGAGAGCCGAGACGTGTTGCAACTGTTGAACTCCTTCAAGCGCGTGGCGCTGCGCATGGCGCGGATCCTGGCGCCTCTGGCCTTGATGGGGGCGGCCGGCGTTGCGGCGGCGGCGGATCTTCAGGTTTCCGACTACACCTGGTCGCCCGATCCTGTGGCGAACGGCGCGCAGACTAGCTTCACCATACGTGTGACGAACAATGGGCCGGGTTCGGTTGCAGACGCTGTCGTGACCGTCGCGGTCCCCTCGCACTTCGCGGTGCGGCCGGGCGATCTGCCGTCCTATTGCGGCCTGACGGGCGTTGTCGGGAGCCAGACGCTGACGTGCGCCTTGCCGATTCTGGCGGCTGGAGATTTCAGCTTTGGCTTTGCCGCTGACGCGGTGGCGACGGGATCGCGCACCTCAACGGCGACGATCGCCAGCGACACCAATGTCGACAGCAACCCGCTCAACGACACGCTCGTGGTCTCGCCAGCGGTTCAGGCGGGGGCGGATCTCTCTGTCCTCAAGGATGACGGGGAGTCGGACGGCTCCATCCCCGGCGGCGGAATCCTGACCTACACCCTCAACGTCACGAACAGCGGCCCGGACGCCACCGGCGCTATTCGGCTGATCGACAACCTGCCGGCGGCCAGCGATTTCGAATTCATGTCCGCTAGCGGCAGCCACTGGACCTGCGGCCACTCCGCCGGAATCGTGACGTGCGACTACACCGGACCGGCGACCATGGGGGCGTTGCCGCCGGTGAAGGTGACGGGGCGGGTGCTGGCGAGCGGCGGCACCATCACCAACAACGCCTTCGTCGAGCTGACCAGCCCGACGGTTTTGGACCCGGCGCCGAACGACAACACTGCGCCTCCGGTCATCACGACGATTGAACCGGGCGCGGATCTCGTTGCGCAAAAGTCCATGGCGTCGACCATTATCCGGGGCGACAGCACGACCATCACCTTAGGCGTGCGAAACCTGGGACCGTTGACGGTGACCGGTGCGCTGATCGTCGATGAGATCGCGCCGGAGTTCGAGATCGGCTCGCTTCCCGCCGGCTGTTCGGCCGTGGGGCAGACGGTCACCTGCGTCGCGGGCGGCCTGTCTGTCGGCCAGGGCCAGAATTTCCAGATTCCCGTGACCGCGATCGCCGCGACGTCGGGCTCGGTCGTCAATTCGGTCAAGGTGACGCCGCCAGCCGGGGTGACGGATCCTGTGGGCGGCAACGACACGGCCAGCGCCGACTATCGCATCGCCGAGCCGAGCTCGGATCTGAGCATCGCCAAGACCACGGGGCCGAACCCTGTGGCCGCCGGCGAGATCATGACCAGCGCCATCAGCGTCCGCAACAACGGGCCGTCTGTTCTTAACTATAGTGCCGCCAACCCGCTCCGGATCACCGACACGGTAACGGCGGATGAGACCTATGTGTCAGCGGATGCGCCTTGGGTCTGTTCGCAGACCGGTCTTGAGATCGTCTGTGAACTGGCGGGGCCGGGATCTCTGGCGGTGGGTGCGGACGCCGCTCTGTCGCTGAAGACGAGGGCGGGCAGCGGCATCGACCTGGACCTATCTAACCGCGCTTGCACGGGCGCGACGGGAGGCTCGACGGCCACGCCCTCAGACCCCAATGTCGATAATGACTGCGCCACGGCGGGTTCGCGCTCGACGCCGAACGCCGCTGACCTGTCGATCGTCAAGGAGGTCGGCCTCAGCCCTACAGGCCCGTGGTCACAGACGCCGGACCTGCCGGTCGCTGTCACGGACAACGCCTTCTATATTCGCTTCACGGTCAGCAACCTGGGCGGCGATGTCGCGCGCACCGTGGTCGTCACCGACGACCTGCCGAACTTCATCAATGGCGGCGGCTTTATCACGGGCTTCGGCGTGGCGTCGGCGTCGCAGGGCGCGCCCGCCTATACGGCCGCGAACGGCCGTATCAGTTGGACCGTGACCGACCTGGCCGCCGGCGAGAGCGAAAGCGCCGTGGTCCGTATCGGTCGACCGGTCGAAAGCGGCCGCTTCGACAACGTTGCTCGCGTGACGTCGCCGGACACGACTGAGCTCAATCTGGCGAACAATCAGTCGACGGCCGCCTATGACATAGCGCCGATCACGGACATCACCCTGGACGCCAAGACCATTGCGCCCAACCCGGCGCAGGTAGGTGTGGTGGCGACCTACACCATCAGCGTCCGCGGCAAGGGGCCGAACCCGGCCGCGAGCGTGGTAGTCAAGGACGTCATCGATCCGGCGCGATTTGAGCTGATCGGGCCGCCGATCGCGACCAAGAGCGGGGCCACGTGCGTCAAGATCGATGCGAACGGCGAGATCACCTGTGACATGGGGACGATCAACCGCGGCCAGACCTATCAGATTCTGCAGCAGGTCCGGGCCCGCTTCCCCTTCGGCGGCGCCACCTCCGGCTTCCCGATCAGCCACGTCAACACGGCGACGGTGACGACGACCACGACGGAATCGAACACGAGCAACAATAGCGTGGAGCTGACCCACGACGTGTCCGCTCCGATCATGGACCTGGCCGTCACCAAGCAGGAGCCGAGCGCCGCCTTTGATCCGATGCCTTTCGGTTCGGAGCTGGTCTATGACCTGCGCGCCTCCAACTTCGGCCCGTCGCGCGCGGGCAATATCGTCATTACGGACATTCCCGCTCCGCCGGCCGGCTATACGATGAGCCTGTCGCGGTTCGAGGTGAACCCTGTGGGCGCCAACAGCGGCCTGACCCTTTACACGCCCCCAGCTCCGGCCTGCGTGACGGTCGGCGCCAACATCGAATGCCGCCTGCACGGGACCGATCCGGCGTTGAACTATCTGGACGAGCGTCGCCAGGTCGTTTTCCGCCTGCATATGGCGGTGACGGGTCCGGCGCCGACCGGGCCCATGACCTTCTCCAACAGCGCCGAGATCGTGTCGCTGGAGCAGGACAATACGACGGTGAGCCAGGCCGACCGCGAGCTGGCCAACAATACGGCGGTTCAGACGACGACGGTCCTGCCTGCGACGGACCTTGAGGTCGTCAGCAAGACCCGCGTCACGGATTCCCCGGTTCAGATCAACCAGCCGGTCGAGTATCGCATCGTGGTGCGCAACAACGGCGTCTCGCCGACGACCCAGGTGCGCGTCACCGACCAATTGCCCAGCGGCTGGACCCGTGTGGGAGGCGAGACCGTCATGACCAGCGGTTCGGCGGCCGTTTCGGCGATGAATTGCTCGGGCACGAGCACCGTCCTGTGCGTGCTGGACGGCCTGTTCCCCGGCAACGGCGACGTCGTGACCCTGAATGTGTTCGCTAAGGCGGCCTATCCGTACGCCGGCGCGTTGGATGCGAATCTGATCAATACGGCTCGCATCGCTCCTGGGCGGGACGGCGATGGCGTGGAGATCAGCCGCGACACCGATCCCAACAACAACTCCAAGACCGAGACGACCCGTGTCGCCCAGTCCTCGATCGCGGGCGTAGTTTATCGCGACGACAATCTGAACGATGTGGTCGACAGCGGCGAAGGCATGGGCGGAGTCCGCCTGACGCTGACCGGGACCGATGCCTTCGGCAACGCCGTCACGGCGCGCGCCACGGATACGAACGCGACGGGCGCCTTCGTCTTCGATCGCCTGCCTGAAGGCGTCTACCAGATCGTGGAGACCCAGCCCGCCGGCGTGTTCGACCGCAATGAGACCGTCGGCTCGGCGGGGGGCGTGGTGAACAACGCAGCCTACGGCAGCACGCCGGCGACCAACGTCATCGCGGACATTAACCTGCCCGCCGTCACCCAGGCGACGGGATATCTGTTCCAGGAGATCGGCGCTGCGCGCGTGTCGGGCTACGTCTATCGCGACGTGAACAATAACGGTCTGCGCGACGCGGGCGAGGCGGGTTTCGCGCCCGGCGACTTCGCCTCGACGCCCCATATCCGTCTGACGGGCGCTGACTATGCGGGCGGGGCGGTGAATCTGACCGCGTCGGTCGACGCCGACGGTCATTACGTCTTCAACTCCGTGCCGCCTTCGGGTGCGGCGGAGTACACGATCACGCAGCTGATCCAGCCCAATGGCGCGTCTGACGGTCTGGACGCCAACGGCGGGAACGCCGTGATCCCCGGCTCCAGCGGCCGTACGGCGCCGGAAGGCTTCGACATCGGCCTGGTGGCGCCGGGCTCGAATCTGACCGGGCGCAACTTCGGCGAATTGCCGACCTCGACGCTGGGCGGCATGGTCTTCCTCGACCCGGACGCCGACGCCACGCGCGCGACGACGGAAACGACCGGCCTGGCCGGAGCGATCGTCCGACTGAGCGGGACCAACGACCTGGGGCAGGCGGTGGATTGCTCCATCACCACCACGGCCACGGGCCTGTACCGCTTCCCGAACGCAGCGGACGCCTCGCCGATTTGCCAGGTGCTGCGTCCCGGCGACTATCAGCTGGCGATCACGCCCGCGCCGGGTCTGACCCATACGGGCGCCTATGTCGGCGCCCTGGGCGGGACGTCGAACGGAGTGGCGGGACCGAATGCGGCCTCGCCCGGCCTGACGGCCGTCGGCATCAGCGACATCGTCGTGTTCGCCGGTTCGACCGCCTCCAACTATGACTTCGGCGGCACGGGCCAAGGGCTGAGCGGCTATGTCTATATCGATCGCGACGCCAGCGGCGTCCGCGATGCGGGCGAGGCCGGGATTCCGGGCGTGACCATGACTCTGTCGGGCGCGACGGCGAACGGTCAGAACGTCTGCGATCTGGCTGACTGCACGGCCGTCACCGATGCGACGGGCGGCTTTATCTTCCTAGGCGTTCCGGGGTCGGACGCGACCGGCTACACCCTGACCGAGCAGGCCCAGAACACGCCGCCCCTGTCGAACTTCTTCGATGGTCAGGAAGGCGTGGGCAGTGTCGGCGGCGAGGTCGGAAACGACGTCATCCGCGGCATCGTCCTGCCGACCGGCGGCCTAGGGGCCAACTACGCCTTCGGCGAACTGCCGGGCTCGCTGGCCGGCGGCGTCTTCATCGACGCCAATGACGACGGCGCGCGCCAACCCGGCGAGACCGCCGTGTCGGGCGTGACCGTCACCCTGTCGGGCGTGACGGCGGACGGTCAGGACATCTGCGCCTGGCGCGCGGCGCTCGACCCGGCCCAGACCTGCGTCGTCGTTACAGACGCGGGCGGCGCCTATCGGTTCGATGATCTGCCGAAGGGAACCTACGCCCTGACGGAAAGCCAGCCGACCCGGTTCGCCGACGGCCGTGAAGGCGTGGGCAGCGTCGGCGGCGTGGCGCCCAATACGGTGTTCGACGCCTCTGCGGCGGCCAACGCCATCACCGCCATCTCCCTGGAGGCTGGCCAGAAGGGCGTGGACTATGTCTTCGGCGAACGCGCTGTGGTGATCACCGGCACGGTCTACAAGGATCCGCAGCGTGACGGCGTGAACGGCGGCGGCGAGCCTCCGATTCCCGGCGTGACGATCGAACTGGTCAAGGACGGCGTGGTCATCGCCACGACGACGACCGGACCGGACGGAACCTACAGCTTCGTCGACCTGCCCGGCGGCGACTACACGGTCCGCGAGGTCCAGCCTGACGGCTACGGCTCCTCGACGCCCAATGAGGTGGCGGTGAATCTGACGCCGGGCGCCGCCCAGGTCGTGGACTTCGGCGAGACCGTCAGCAGCATCGCGGGCCATGTCTTCGTCGACGCCAATGACGACGGCGTGCGCCAGGCGGGCGAGGCCTCGATCGCGGGCGTGATCGTGACCCTGACGGGGACGGACGCGGCCGGTGAATCGGTCACGCGCACGGCGACGACGGGCGCGACGGGCGAGTGGCGCATCGACGACCTGCTAGCTGGAAACTACCAACTGACGGAGGCCCAGCCTGAAGGCTTCGCCGACGGTCGCGATAGCGCGGGCTCGGTCGGCGGTCTGGTCGAGGTCGACGGCGATCGTATCCACAACATCGTCCTTCCGACGGGCGTGGACGCGACCGACTACGCCTTCGGCGAGCGGGGGCAGGGGTTGAACGGCACGGTCTATGTGGACGTGAACCTGGACGGCTCCAACGGGCCTGGGGACCGTCCTCTGGAAGGCGTGGTGGTCGAACTGCGCAAGCCTTCGGGCGAACTGGTGGCCACGACGACCACGGGCCCGGACGGCTCCTACAGCTTCGGCGACATTCGCGGCGGCGACTACGTCGTGGTCGAGATTCAGCCGGAAGGTTACGGCGAGGGACCGGAAAACCCCTCCAATCGCGTGCCTGTGACCATCCGCCCCGACCAGACGCCTCCCACCGTCGACTTCGGCGAGCGGACAGGGGCGCTGTCGGGTCTGACCTACAACGACACCAACAACAACGGCGTCCACGACGCGAACGAGCCTGTAATCGGCGGCGTCACCCTGACGCTGACGGGAACGGATGCGCGCGGCGAAAGCGTCACCCGCACGGTCGTCTCGGGGCCTGATGGAGCCTATCGCTTCACCGATCTGCCGGGCGGCGCCTATACGGTCACGGAGACCCAGCCGGATGGCTATGACGACGGTCTCGACACGCCCGGCACGTCCGGCGGTCTGTCGGACGGCGGCGACGTCATCTCCGGCATCGTCCTGGCTCCCGCAGCCGAGGCGACCGGCTATCTGTTCGGCGAGCGCGGCGCGGATGCGGCCATCTCCGGCTCGGTCTGGATGGACGCCGACCATGACCGCGCACGCGGCGGCGGCGAGGCCCCTCAGTCCGACTGGACCGTGGAGCTATTCCTGAATGACGTGCTGATGGACACGGTCCGTACCGGCGCCGACGGCGGCTACGCCTTCACCGGCGTGGCGCCGGGTTCGGGCTATGCGGTTCGCTTCCGCCATCCGCAGAACAATGCGGCCTACGGCGGCGCACGTCCGAACGAGACCGGCGCGACCTTCGTCGACGGCGTCGTCTCGGCCTCGAACGCGGGCGGCGCGACGCTGAAGGACCGTGAACTGACGGGCGTTACTCTGCAGCCCGGCGCCACCGTCCCGCAGCAGTCCTTGCCGCTGGATCCCTGGGGCGTCGTCTATGACGCTGTCCGCCGGACCCCGGTGCAGGGCGCGGTGGTCGAGATCAACGGTCCCGCCGGCTTCGATCCGGCCCAGCATCTGCTGGGCGGCTCGGGCTCCGCGCGCCAGACCGTCGACGCCCTCGGGTTGTATTACTTCCAACTGCTTAATGCGGCTCCGGCAGGCGTCTACACCCTGTCTGTGACGCCGCCCAATGGCAGCTACAACCCGATCCAGCCGTCCAGCATCCTGCCGCCATGCGTCGGGCCGCTGACGGTCCATGCGACGCCGGACCCCATGCTGGTCTCGACCAGCAACGGGCCGCCGCCGGCGGGCACAGCTGAGAACTGCGCCACCGGCACGATGACGACCGGCTATGTCCTGTCGCTGAACCTGACGCCGGGCGTCTCGGCCAATGTCGTCAACAACAACATTCCTCTGGACCCGATCCTGGAGGGGGCGATCGAAGTCACCAAGACGACCCCGATGGTCAACGTCGTGCGCGGCGGTCTGGTCCCTTACGTCATCACGGCTCGCAATACGCTGGCCGGGACGGTGCCCGGCGTGACTTTGACGGATCGCACGCCGGCCGGCTTCCGCTATCGCGAGGGCAGCGCCCGCATCGACGGCGCGGCGGTTGAGCCGATCCAGAACGGCCGCCTGCTGACCTGGAACGACCTGACCTTCGCGGCGGGCGAGACCAAGCGTCTGGAGCTGATCCTGGTGGTCGGCGCGGGCGTGGTCGAGGGCGAACACACCAACGTCGCCTTTGCGGTGAACCCGATCGTCGATCAGGTCATCTCCAACCTGGCCGAGGCCACGGTGCGGATGATCCCCGACCCGGACTTCGACTGCACCGACATTCTGGGCAAGGTGTTCGACGACCGGAACGGCAATGGCGTTCAGGACGACGGCGAACCGGGTCTGCCGGGGGTGCGTCTGGCGACCGCGCGCGGTCTGCTGATCACCACGGACGCCGAGGGCCGGTATCACATCACCTGCCCGATGATCCCGAACGAGGACCGCGGCTCCAACTTCATCGTGAAGCTGGACGACCGGACCCTGCCGACGGGCTACCGCGTCACCTCGGGCAACCCGGAAACGGTGCGCCTGACGCGCGGCAAGTTCGCCCGCCTGAACTTCGGAGCCGGCCTGCACCGCGTGGTCCGTCTGGACCTCAACGGCGAGGCCTTCGACGGCGAGACCCTGCGTCCGGAGTTCGCGCAGCAGTTCGAGGGCCTGATCGCGACCCTGGCCGAGCGTCCCTCGGTCCTACGTCTGGCCTATGCCTCGCAAGGTGAAAGCGCGGACCTGATCAAGGACCGCGTGGCCCAGGTCCGTCGTCGCCTCCAGGACCGCTGGAACGACGAGCGCGGCCGCTACCGACTGGTCGTCGAAGAGGAGACCGTCGTCCTGTCCACCCCTCGTGAGGGAGGCGTGCAATGATCGGCGCGTCGAACAAGCTGCTGACCGCCCTGCTGATGGGCGGATCAGCCATCGCCCTCGCCACCGGGGTTCAGGCCCATGACGCCGCCGCCAATGACCATCAGGTCTATTGCGGCCGCGACACCGACCGCCCCTGCGGCCCGGTGGCGGACGATGCGGCGCTGGAGCGTCGCGGCGTCGGCTCCAACCTGGAAGCGGCGGATCGCGGGGCGGCCGGGTCGTTCCGCGTCAGCATCGACGGGGAAGGGGAGGTCGGCGACGATCTGCGCGCCGATCGCCAGCGCCGTCAGGACATGGCCCTGGCTGAAGCGGACGTGCGGGTTCAGGCCACGGCCTTCGACGTGCGTCCGGTCCTAAGCATCGTCGCCGACCAGCCGGTGATCCGCGCCGGCGACGCCGTGCGCTTCTTCACCCTCAGCAACTATGCGGCCTATATCGACCGTGCCGAGGTTCGTATCTTCCGCGCTGATCAGAGCGTCGAGGCCACGCCTCTGACCGTCATTCCGGCGCGTCTAGGCGAGCCGGTGCTGTGGACGACCGAGCGGGATCAGCCGGGCGAGCATCGCTATCGCTATGTGTTGCGCGTCTATGACGCCGAAGGACGCTACGACCAGACTTCGGCCCTGACGCTGGACGTGACCCATGCGGTTAATGTCGCCAAGCCGGACATCCATGCAGGGCCTCTGTTTGAGAACATGCGCGTCGTCGACGCCATCTCGGTCAAGGGCGCCGCCGTCACCATCAGCGGCGAGGTCGAGGACGTTGCAACCCGCGTCACCGCCTTCGGGACCGTGGTTCCGGTCGACCGCACGGGCCGCTTCATGGTCCAGCAGATCGTCCCTGCCGACACCGCCGCCGTCGCCGTTCAGGTGGCGCGTCCCGGTCAGGCCCCGGTCGATCTGGTGCGCGAGATCGTCCTGCCGCGCACCGACCGCTTCTTTGTCGGCATCGCCGACATCACGGCGGGCAGCCGCAGCTTCGACGCCGCCAAGCATGAATTGCTGGGCGTTGCAGGCGATCACCGCAACGACTTCGTCGACGGTCGTCTGGCCTTCTACTTTAAGGGCGTGGTTCGTAACGACTGGCGCCTGACGGCCTCGGCCGACACCGGCGAGCAGCCGCTGAAGAGCCTGTTCGACGGCTTCCTGGAAAAGGACCCGCGCTCGCTGCTGCGCCGCATCGACCCGGAAATGCACTATCCGGTCTATGGCGACGACTCGGTCACGGTCGAGGACGCCCCGACCTATGGCCGCTTCTATGTGCGGGCCGAGAATGAGAACACCGACGCCATGTGGGGCGTGTTCCAGAGTCGTCTGGGCGGTAATGAGCTGATCCGTCACCAGCGGACCCTCTACGGCGCCAATCTGGACTGGCGCAGCGATGCGGTGACCGCGACCGGCGAGCGTCGCACCGAGGTCACCGCCTTCGCCGCCGACCCCGGCACAGTGGCCAGCCGTGAGGACTTCGCCTCGACCGGGGGTTCGGTCTACTTCTTCCGCAACCGCGACATCGCGCCGGGCTCGGAGCGGGTCTTCCTGGAAGTTCGCGACAAGGATTCCGGCCTGGTGCTGGAGCGTCAGGAACTGATCGCCGCCCGCGACTATGAGGTGAACTACCTTCAGGGCCGGGTCATCATGCGCAACCCGCCGCCGATGACGGCGGACGCCAACAGCTTCGTGTCCCAGTCGTCGCTGGCTGGGAACCCGGTCTGGGTGGTGGCCACTTATGAGTACTCGCCGGGCCTGACCCGTCCTGAGGCCTTCACCACGGGCGGCCGGGCGCAGCACTGGCTGAACGATCGTCTTCGCGTGGCGGGCAGCGCCTATCACCAGGGCGAGGATCAGGCGTCGCAGGATCTGTTCGGCGTCGACATCCTGTATCAGCACGCGCCCAACAGCTTCGTGAAGCTGGAGTTCGCCCAGGCCGACGGGCCCGGCGACGGCGCCTTCCTGTCGTCCACCGGCGGCTATGACTTCACCAAGGTCCAGACCGAGGCGGACAAGGCCAACGCCGTCAGCCTGACCTTCGCCGGTCAGCTGGACGAACTGGGACTGGAGCGCGACGGGCGCTTCGGCGGCTACTGGAAGACGCGCGAGGCCGGCTTCTCGGCCCCCGGCGAGCTGACCTTTGGCGAGACCTTGGATCAGTACGGCGGCGTCTTCGACATGGCGCTCAGCGACACGGTTCGCCTTCAGGCCAAGGGCGACGTCACCGATGGCCGCCTGACCGAGCGCCACGCGGTCGAGGTCGGCCTGCGTCGCGAAACGGCGGCGGGCTGGTTCGGCTCGATCGGCGTCCGTTCGGACAAGCAGCAGGGCCAGCGCACGCCCTACAGCCCGCTGTACGTGCCGCCGCCTAGCGAGGGCACGCGGACCGACGCGGCCGTCTCGGTCGGCTACCGCCACACGCCGAACCCTGAGACCCCGAACGTCGAACAGCGCGACGCCCCCTGGGCCGTCTGGACCTTTGCCCAGGCGACGCTGGACCACGACGGTGGCCGGGAATCGAACGACCGCTTCGGCCTCGGCGGCGAATATCAGGTCCACGACCGGCTCAGGTTCAAGGGCGAGGTCTCGGACGGCGACATGGACTTCGGCGCCGATGTGCGGGCCGACTTCGCCATGACGGATCGCGGCAGCCTCTATCTGGGCTACGCCCTGGCCGGCGAGAACCCCGACGCCATGACCGGCGGGCGTCTGGGCCGCCTGACCGGCGGCGCGCGTCAGCAGATGGGCGAGAAGACCAACGTCTTCGCCGAGCAGCGCTATGACCACGGGGACGGCCCGACCGGCTGGACCCAGGCCTATGGCGTGGACTTCAGCCCCATCGAGGCCTGGACCTTCGGCGCGCGCTACGAGACCGGCTCTCTGGCGGACGCCCTGGGGCAGGAGATCGACCGCATGGCCATCGGCGCCACTGCCGACTATGGCAGCGACCGCCTGCGCTGGGCCTCGGCGCTGGAGTACCGCAAGGACGAGGGCGACACGGTCGGCGAGCGCACCACGGTCGCCACCCGCAACCAGGTCACTTACAAGGCCACGCCGTCGCTGCGCCTGTTCGCCAAGGCCAACATTTCCCTGTCCAACTCGGATCAGGCGATGGCCATGAACGCCGACTACTATGAGCTGGCGCTGGCCGGGGCCTATCGTCCGGTTGCTGACGACCGGCTGAACCTGCTGACCAAGTACACCTATCTGGCCGACCTGCCGTCGCCGGCTCAGGTGGACGCCCTGGGTCAGTCGCTGGACTATGCCCAGCGCAGCCACATCGCCGCGATCGACGGCACCTATCAGGTCACGCCGCGTCTGGCGGTCGGGGCCAAGGTCGCCTGGCGCCTGGGCGAACTGCGCGCCTCGCGTGATGAAAGCGCGCCCTGGTTCGACAGCGAGGCGGTCTTCTGGGCCGTGCGCGCCGACTATCAGATCGTCCGCCGCTGGGACGTCCTGGTCGAGGTGCGCGAGCTGTCGATCAAGGAGGCTCACGACAGCCGTCTGGGCGCTTTGGTCGGGGTCTATCGCCATTTCGGCGATCACGTGAAGCTGGGCCTAGGCTACAACTTCACCGACTATTCCGATGATCTGGGCGACCTCAGCTATGACGAACGCGGTTGGTTCGTAAACCTGATCGGCAAGTTCTGAGGCGATAGGGTCGCCCGGAGCGGAAGCGCAGGCTTCCGTTCCGGGGCGTTGTCAGAAGCGGAAGGCCGCCTTGATCCAGAACTTGTCGCCCTGGGGGCGGTTCTCGGCGTGGAACTCGTGCTGCCACTGGGCGGTGACGGGGACGTTGCCGACGACGTAGCGAACCAGGGGGCCGAGGGCGAAGGCTTCGCCGCGCACGCCGTCGGGGCCGACGCGGGCGCCGCCGATCTTGTCGTCAGTGGTCTGGCGGTAATAGTAGCCGGTCAGGCCCAGCGTCAGCTTGCCGGTGGTGTAGGCCACCGCCGCGTCGGTGTGCAGGCTTTGGCCCGACCTGTAGTCGGTGTCGTCATTGGTGGTGTTGAAGTCGTACATCACCTTGCCCGAGGCTTCCCACCCGCCGCCGGGCTGGGCGTAGGTGGCGGCGAAGACCGGCTCGAACGTCCAGTAGTTACGGCCGATGTTGGCCAGATCGCCCGCCTTGTAGTCGCCGGTTGGAACGAACGCATCGACGGTGGCGACCAGGTTCCAGTCGCCCTTCTTCCAGCCCAGCACCAGGGGGCTGACGATGATGTCGCCTAGGCCGAAATTACTCTGGCTCTGACCGCCCGCCTTCACGTCCAGATTGACGACAGGGATCAGGGCGTGGGCGGCGACCGTGGCCCCCAGAAAGGTCTTGTCGCTGACGTGGACCACGCGGGCGATGTTGGCGAAGGCGTTGAGCGAGAAGTCCGGGACAAGGTTGTCGCCGTCGCCGTCGTTCAGGCGGTCGGCGGTGTAATAGTTGGTGTAGGTCAGCAGATAGGTTCCCGGCGGCGGCAGTTGCGCCACGCCGATGGATTCCGCGCCGTCGGCATAGGCCGTGCCGCGCGTTTCGCCAGCCTGGGCGGCGCCTGCGATCCCGATGGCCAGGCCTGCGGCCATCACGGCGGTGGTGATTTTCAGTGTCTTCATTGTCGTTCCCTCCCTTGGATATTCTCGGGTGCAGGCCGCCGACCGGCGCAAATGCGCCGGTCGGAAACCCGCTCGGTTTTGGGTTGAGCCGCGCCCCCTCAGACGTGGCGTTTCGGCGTCAGATCTTGCGGAACAGGGGCGAGCGCGCCGTCGCCTCGGCGTCGCCCGCCGTCAGGAACCGTTCCATGAAGATGTCCCGCTCGAACAGGCGGCCCTTCATCAGGGCGGTGACGCCCGCCTCGATCATCGGCGGCGGCCCGCACAGGTAGGCCTGACAGCCGCTGAACCGTCCTTCGAACAGCCGTTCGGCCGCCTCATGGACGTATCCGATCTCGCCGTCCCAGACGTCGTCGGCCTCGGGCTGGGAGACGGCGGGGACATAGCGGAAGTTGTCGTGCTCGCTCTCCAGCCGACGGAACAGGTCGCCGAAATGCAGGTCGCACGGGCGCCGTCCGCCGTGCAGCAGGGTGATCGGCTCGGAATAGCCCTGTTCCAGCAGGTCCAGGATCATGCCCTTGGGACTGGACAGGCCCGATCCGCCCGCCAGAAAGATCAGCGGCTTCTCGGCCGAGCGACGGACGTAGAAGCGCCCCATCGGCCCGGTGAACGCCAGCCGGTCGCCCGTCTTCAGTTCGTCGTGCAGCCAGGCGGTGCCGGCGCCGCCCGGCACGCGGCGGATGTGCAGCTCAATCAGGTTCGGCTCGGCCGGGCTGCTGGCGATGGAGAAGGCGCGGGCGCCCTCTATGCCCGGCAGGCGCAGGTTGACGTACTGGCCCGCCTGAAAGTCGATCCCCGCGCCGTCCAGACGCAGCCACAGGGCCATGATGTCCGGGGTGATCATCTCGCGACGCTCGACCAGGCCGACATAGTCGTCGACGGTGATGCGCCGGGCGTCTTCGTCCTCATCGACGTCGGCCTCGATGACCGTGTCGCTCAGCAGCATGGCGCTGCAGGCCAGGGTCTTGCCGTCGTCGCGCTCGAAATCCATCAGGGCGAAGGGGGAGGCTCTGCCGTGATCGACTTCGCCTTCCAGCACCTCGACCTTGCAGGTGCCGCACAGGCCGTGGCCGCAGGCGTGGGGCAGCCAGACGCCGGCCCGAAGGCAGGCGTCCAGCAGGGTCTGACCGGGCGCGACCTCAACGGTCTCGCCGATCGGTTCGATGGTCAGGGTCGGCATCGGCGTATCCTCAGGCCGTGGCGGACGGGCCGGTCCAGAAGCGGATCAGCGACTTGTGGCCGACGCCCTGATCGGCCAGCGACAGGGCCGGATCGGGCGTCCAGTCGGCGCCGTCCAGCATCCAGCGGGCCTTGGACAGGTCGACATCGGCCCATTCCGGATCCACCGCATAGAGGGACGGCAGGATCTCGCCGGTCAGGGCGGCGAAGGGCGTCTGCGGCGGCAGGGGCAGGGTGATCGCCGAGCAGAAGTTCAGATGCTCCTCCCAGTGGACATAGACCAGCTGGGCGCCGTTGAAGTTCTCGACCCGGTCGCGGACGGGACCGGTGTAGCCGGGGTGCAGGCTTGCGGTGGCCATGGGCTGTCCTCCTTATTCCGCCGCGACCGGGACGACGGGGCGACGCCCTTCCATCCAGCGGTTCCACTGGGCCTCTTCAGGGGATCCGGCGTAGTCCATGTTATCGGCGCCCTGGTTGATGTGGTACCAGTCCAGCACCTCGGGCAGGGTCGCTCCGCCGCAGTTGCCCTGGAAGATCTGGTGCACCGGCAGCCAGGCCTGGGCGTACTTTTCCGGCTCGTGGTCGAAGATGTCCTTGCAGCCGTCCGAACAGGTATGGAACTTGTCGCCGCCGTGCTCAGAGACGCGGAAGCTGATGGTGTTCGGATCGCCGACCTCGGTGAAGGCCATCGGGATCTGGCAGACCTGACACAGCTGGGGCAGACCGTCGTTGTAGAAGCGCTTTCCTTGCTCAGCCTGCTCGCGCCACTTGCGATAGCGCGGCTCATAGTGCTGGGCGAAGGTGTCGGGATACTTCTCGCGCAGCCAGGCCATGTGGGCCTCGTCGATGTCCCAGGTGTGCATGCCGGCGGCGTGGGTGTAGTTGTAGAAGATGCCCCACGCCTGGTGCGTCATGTGGCCCTTTTCGGCCTTGGCGACGTCGGCGTATTTCGGCTCGCGGATGCCATAGCGAGCCAGGTCGGCGAACAGGGCGCCGCCCGCCTGCTCATAGTAGGTCTCCCACGCCTCGCCCCAGGACATGACCTTCTTGGGCAGCATGTAGTCCATCATCATGCCGACCAGCGACAGTAGGCGGTAGCCGCGCCAGAACCACTTGTCGATCCAGCCCTGGACGATCGGCACATTGGCCTCGTCCTGTTCCAGCAGGAAGCGGACGGCCTCGAGGCCCAGCGTCATGTGGCGGCTCTCGTCCGACTGGGCCGAGAAGCCGAACGTCACCGTCGCCATGTCGCCGTTGTAGGCCGCGCCCGACATGAAGGGCACGAATAGCAGATTGGTCAGGACGTATTCGAAGGCGAAGCTGATCGCCGTCATGAACTCGAACGGCCCGGCGCTGGTCGCGTCGTCGAAGAAGGACTTGGGCACCGACAGATACCACAGGCGGTCGTGCATGTGGGTGAAGTCGTGGATGCCGTCGAAATACTTGTTGTAGTGGCTGATGGTGTGGATCTGCGTCTGGCAGTGACGCAGTTCGTCGATCGACTGCATCTGCGCCGCCACGCGCAGGCCTGCGCCCGGCAGGTGCCGCGCCAGGTGGGCGAAGTGGCGGTGCGCCTGATACTCCAGCGGCGTCACGCCCTGAATGAACAGCTTGACCGCATTCAGATAGCGGGCGTCGGTGATGCCCAGCTGGCCGTTGTTCTGGGCCATGGAGTCGATGACGGCGTAGAGCTTGCGCTCCTTCTCCGCCTGGAACTTCCAATAGGCGTCCATGGTCAGCTTGAAGGGGTCTTCCCAGGCGTCCCAGTCGTGGATCTTGATCCCTTCATATTTGGCGAAGGGGAAGATGTCGTCGGCCTTCTGATAGGTCGGATCCCAGTCCAGACCGCGCGTATAGGCGCCGTATTTCTGTTTCAGGCTCAGTTTGCGGGGGGGTGTCATGCCTACCTCCAGAAAATGGCGAAGACGCCGTCATCCTCGTCCACCGAACCGGACAGGGAGATAACGCTGAGATGGATTTCCTGCGGATCCCAGTCGCGGCCCAGACGCTCGGAGACGCTCTCGGCGCGGATCTCCAGGCGGCCGGGGCAGTCGATCTTGGTCATGGCGGGGAAGGGGTTGCTCTTGGCTTCGGGATTGTCGGCCAGGATGGCCTCGACGATGGCGAAGCCGTCCTGGGTGTTCTGCAGGGTGATGGAGACGGGTTTGGTCATGCCGCCATCTCCCGCGCTTCCAGGGCGTTCAGTCCGACCATCCGTTCACGCAGGCGCGCGCCGACCGCATCGACGGCGGCGTCGCCTTCGGCGCCCAACACCATGGCGGCGAGGGGGCGGACGGCTTCTTCGGCGCGGGCGGACCAGCGCTCGAACCATTCGCCCAAAACGATGCGGTTGGCCTCGGACTCTGCGGCGGCGGCCTTGATGACGGCGTCGGTCCAGCGGCTGTTGTCGGCGTACCAGTCGCCCAGGAAGCCGGTCATCATCGAGAAGGCGGCGCCGTTGTGCGCCGCGCCCGCACGGTCGAAGGCGCCCGTCGCCAGCGGATAGATGTAGCCGTCCAGCACGATCAGCTGGGCGACATAGAGCTCGAACCAGTCATGGACGACCAGCTGGTCTTCGGCCAGGCGGCGCAGGGGTTGCCAGACGTCGGCCTCCAGCCATTGGGTCTTGGCTTCCTTCAGGGCGCTTTCCGTGCCCTGACCCAGCAGCAGGCCGATGCGCGAGATGACCTGGGCGATGCCAAGGCGGTCGGCCCCGCAGAAGGCCGCCGCCGAGGTGATCTGCGTCCCATAGCCCCAGTCGGCGATCAGCTGGCAGTTCATGTTCGCCGCCCATTCCACATGGCGCAGCGGCAGCAGCCAGGCGGCGAACAGGTCGCGCCATTCCGGGGCGACATCGGCGATCAGGTCGCGCTTCTCGACGAAGTTCACGGCGTCGTCGAACGACTGCTGCATGGCCGCGCGGCTGATGTTGTAGGAGGCGTAGTAGAACTGGCGCGGATCGCGGAAGACGTACCAGTCGTTCATCACGATGCGGGTGCGGCGCGGGTCGTACAGTTCGAACTGCGGCGTATAGGTCGGCCGATAGTGGAAGTTGACCACCGGCTGCACGTCATAGGTCGCCTCTTCATAGCGCGAGGCGGGTTTGTCGACGCCGAAGCGCCGCGCGATGTGCGAGAAGGTATGACGCCGCGGCGTGATCGCCTCGGCCTGGATGTCGATGTTCATTGGGGCGCTCCAACAGGTTCGAGGGCGGCGCCGTCCTTGACGAGGCGCAGCACGGCGTGGCTGGCGGCGGGATCGGCGGCGGTCACCAGGCAGCCGTTTTCAAGGCAGAACTCCTTGAAGGCGGCGCGCGGCAGGACCAGTTCGACGCTCAGGTCGGGGTCGCCGTAGATGAAGTCGAACTCCACGATGCCGTTGTCCGTCACATGGCGGACGACGGTCTGGAGCTTGGGTCGGCTGCCCGGAACCGGGCAGGGTCGCGTGATCGGGCTGGGCGCCGCTGTCATGGTCGTTTCCTGGGTTGGGCCGCTTTGGCGCGGCTCGTTGCTTGTCCCTGAAACGAAGACTGTCGGAGGGTCTGATAATGGGCCAATACAAAAAGGGCAGAGTCTGATGCCTTTTGGTTATTGCCTTGCGGCCGGGCGTCAGGCTCTGATGTTGGAATGAAACGCTCGCCGATGCCGGAACCTCTGCCGCGCGCCGTCCTTTCGGGCGTCGATGTGCGGCGTTTGCGCTATTTTCTTGCCGTGGCCGAAGAACTGCACTTCGGCCGGGCGGCGGAGCGGCTTTACATCGCCCAGCCCGCCCTCAGCCGTCAGATCGCTAGCCTTGAGAACGCCATCGGCGCCCTGTTGTTCGACCGCAGCCGCAGCGTCATCCAGCTGACCCCGGCGGGCGAGGCCCTGCTGCCGCGCGCCCGCGATATTCAGGCGCGGGTGGCCGACGCCGTGCGCGTGGCGCGCCGCGCGGCCGAGGGGCTGGTCGGGGTGATCCAGGTGGGTTTCGTCGGCTCGGCGACCTTTTCCATCCTGCCGGGCGTCTTCAACGCCTATCGCGAACAGTACCCCGAGGTTGAACTGGTGCTGCACGCCATGAACACGGCCGAACTGAGGGTGGCGCTGCGCGACCGCTCCATCGACGTGGCCTTCGCCCGCCCCGGCATTCAGGATCCCGACATCGTCAGCGAGGTGGTCCAGCGCGAGCCGCTGATCGTCGCCCTGCCCGACACCGACATCCTGGCTGAACAGAGCCATATCGCCCTGGCCGATCTGGCGGTGCGGCCCTTCATCCTTTACCCGCGCCAGCCCCGGCCCAGCTTCGCCGATCATGTGCTGGACCTGTGCCGCGCCGAGGGCTTCACCCCCGAGATCGCTCAGGAGACGCTGGAGATCCAGACGGCCCTGTCGCTGGTGTCGGTGGGGGCGGGGGTGTCGCTCGTGCCGGAATCGACCTCGGAGGCTCAATTGCACGGCGTCGCCTATCGCCCTCTGCTGGGCGAGGAGCGGGAGACGCAGCTGAGCCTGGCCTATCTGCGCGACAATCGGTCCTCGGTGCTGGGCGGCTTCTGCGCCCTGGTGCGCGAACGCACCCGCAGCCAGATCAGGCCGCGAGGAAGCTGAGCACGGCGTCGGCGAAGAGGTCGGGCTGTTCGACGTTCGACAGATGGGCGCCGTCCAGCACCTTCAGCTGGGCCTCGGGGATGGCCTTCACCAGGGCGGCGGCGTGTTCGGGCGGGGTGGCCGGATCCGCGGCGCCCGAGATGACCAGCGTCGGCGTCGTTATCAGTCCGCCCAGCTGTCTTAAGTCCATGTCGCGGATGGCGGCGCAGCACCCTGCGTAACCTTGCGGCGAGGTGGCCAGCAGCCCGGCCTCGATGACGGCGACCGGATCGGGCGCGCGGGCGGCGAAGTCCGGCGTGAACCAGCGCGCGACCGAGGCCGCCGCCAGCGGCGCCATCCCCTGCGACAGGGCGCTGGCGATGCGTGCGTCCCATGCCGAGGGCGGCCCCATGAAGGCTGAGGTGTTGGCCAGCACCAGCCGCTCCAGCCGTTCGGGCGCGCGCACGCCCATCCATTGGCCGACCATGCCGCCCAGCGACAGGCCACAGAAGGCGACGCGCTCAAGCGTCAGCGCGTCCAGCAGCTCCACCACGTCGCGGCCCAGTCGGTCGAGACCATAGGCGCCCGCAGGCGCGTCCGAGGCGCCGTGCCCCCGGCTGTCATAACGCAGCACCCGGAACCGGGCGGCGAAGGCGGCCATCTGGGCGTCCCACATCTCCATTCGCGTGCCCAGAGAGTTGGACAGCAGCAGCACCGGCGCGTCTTCAGGACCGTCTAACCGATAAGCCAGACGGCAGCCGTCGCCGGTGGTGATGTGTTGCACCTGTCCGCTCATACCCGCTCCACGATCATGCCGATGCCCTGACCGACGCCGATGCACATGGTGCACAGGGCGTAGCGGCCGCCTGTACGGTGAAGCTGCTCCACCGCCGTCATGACGATGCGGGCGCCCGACATCCCAAGCGGATGGCCCAGTGCGATGGCGCCGCCGTTGGGGTTTAGGCGCGGATCGCGCGGATCGACCTGAAGCTCCTGCAACACGGCCAAGGCTTGCGCGGCGAAGGCCTCGTTGAGCTCGATGACGTCCATGTCGGCCATGCTCAGGCCGGTGCGGGCGAACAGTTTGCGCGCCGTCTCGACCGGGCCGACGCCCATGATGCGCGGCGCCACGCCCGAGGCCGCCACGGCGACGACG
>WPCJ01351099.1_pt1 | contig 37752 bp, 35 predicted proteins | sample 5399831 | NCBI WGS metagenome assembly WPCJ01 (sample SAMN12869470, study PRJNA574797) | sludge metagenome | isolation source: wastewater treatment of pH10 | place: China:Beijing | collected 2019-05-20 | reverse complement strand
TCGGCTTTGAATTTATAGGGTACGATGGTACTGGTTCTGAAAGACTCCAACAACTTGGAAAACATTTACTCGACCGTTGTTTTGATGCTAAAATTCGCAGATATTGTCTTTTCAAAGGAGAAAGTGAACTGAATGTATTTAGCGATGAAAAGGCCCTTAATTTAATGGTAGACTTCTTTTCGGATGTAAAAGAATTTGATCCTTATTTGAGCTTTGCCGAATATGCAGAGAGCAGTTCACAGCGCGCTTTGGAGAATGCAATGAAAGCAGACAAAAACAACGAAAAAGAAGAAAAACGATTGAGTGCTGAAATTGCCGAAACTCAACGCAAACTAACCGAGGTAACAACAGATTTAAAAAATAGAAGGAAAGAAGCTACTGACTATACACTCTTGTTAGAGAATTTAGAAAAAAACAAGGAAGCCAGTGAAATGCTCAAAGATATTAACGATAGATTACAAAGTTTGTCTGACAAGAAAGTAAAAACTCAAGCACGCATTGACGAAAATTATACCACTAAACTCCTTGATGAGATGTGGATTCTATGTGGATTTAAGCCTATTTTCCAACAATTTCAAGAAAAAGTTGCTCAAAGCAGAAAAGAAAAAAGTAAAATAGAGTTGCTCGAAAGCAAAAAGAAAGGTAAAATAGAGGCTATTCAAGAAATTTCCAAGCAAATTGCTGAAGGAATTACACCACTTCCTCTCTATATCCCTGATAGAAAAACGATGGAGGATATGATAGAAGATGAATTTTGTAAAGTTTGTAATAGAAAGGCTGAGAAAGGTTCTGAGGCCTATAAGTTTATGGTGAGTAAGCTTAAAGAGTATCTGAAAAGTATAGAACCTAAGAATGAACCAGAAGAAGAAAAATTATTTTCCTATGATTATATTAGAGAGCTTCACACCAAAAGTATTCACTTGGAATTTTCAGATGAAATCAACAACCTCCTTGTTACTATCCAAGAGGTAGTCGATTTTAATGCAAGAATGAAAAATGAATTGCTGAAAATAAACGATAGTATAGAAGCAGAAGAAATAAACAAAAAGAAACTTTTGGCGCAAACAGATGGATTAGATGAAGCTCAATTGATTGATGCTTATCAAAATATTAGTAATTGGTGGAGCAGAAAATCAGATGCAGAAAAACAAATTCCAATTTTGGAAGGAAGAGAAAGTAGGATTACTAGTGACCTTGAAGAATTAAAAAACAAGTATAGCCAATTAGCTGAAAATTCCACAGCAAGTATGTATGCGAAAGTACATACAGCACTCAATAAAATTCTCAAAGCATTTGTTAAAGCTAAGAAACAAAACACGTTAGATTTCTTAGAGCAATTAGAGAATAAATCAAACGAATACTTATCTAAATTAAATATTGAAGATTTTAGAGGAGTAATACGGTTGATTCAAATGCATGATGAAACTGCCAAAATACAACTGTTTGACAGTCGAGGCGAACGAGTATATGACCCAAACACAGCATTAGAAACCACCATGTATATGTCGGTTTTATTTGCTGTCTCTGAACTGACGAAAATAAAAAGAGAAAATGATTTTCCACTTATTTTTGATGCACCCACAAGTTCACTTTCCCCAGCAAAAGAAAGTAACTTCTTCACAGTAATTTCTAACATCCAAAAGCAGTGTATAATCATTACCAAAAGTTTCTTCGTAGAAGACCCTATAACAAAGAAAAATGTATTAAACCTTGATCAAATTAATGCTTTGCATGGTGCTGTTTATCGCATAGAGAAGAAACGTCCCTTTGATGAACAAGATTTGTCGACTATTCAAACTACAATAACACCTATTAAATAAAAAAATATGGCAGAGAATTTATATGAAGTCTGGGCAAGACGTAATCCCAACTTCGAAAAGAACTTAGAGCAATCACTTTTTCGAGAATACACTGATTACGGCGTTGGGGCAACACAATACACTGAAGCAAAAGGTAAAGTCCTTGGAGCCGGGTATGAACTTTATATTATTGCATTTTTTATCGGACTTTATGCCGAAAAAACAAGGAAGTTGTCAGATGATGTTAAAGATCTTGGCCGAGCAATTCAATATTGGGGAAATACAGAAAGTCGCGGAGGTAGAAAAGCATACCCCAAACTTCGTGAATACATTTTTACAGCACTCATTGCAAAATGTGATGCATTAGATTTGATAGTTCTTGAAAAAGGAGAGATAACCACACGTAAAGCTGTTGATATGCTTATCGACTTAATGGAGCAATACGCAAATTATGGTTTTTATTACTTGTTGGATAAGTTAGACAAAGACCCTAATATTTTTTATAAGCATACCGGTTTTTTAGATACAATCTTAGGTTTAGTACAACCCGACAGAAACAAGGATGATAGTATTGAGGAATTGTAATTCAGGGATAAATTACTTCTAGGAGATCAAGGTAATAGATGTATTTTGGTTATCACAATATGCCGGAATGACAAAACTGCCATTCCGGCATATTGACCCCATATTTTACATCAAAGAACCGTAAGTATTCGGTCTAGGCCATCTTTTATTCCGGTGTTGGTTGTCCTATTTATGTGAGCAAAAAATCTATGTGGAACCTGAAAGAGTTTGAATAGATCTACTCTACCAATCGAGCAGATTGCAGGTGAAAGAGTTTTGCAGGAATGAGAACATCATTGTGTATTCCAGTGATGCTGATCCCCTACGTTCTCCCGGAGGACACTCTAAGATTATATTTTTTGATAAATGCTTTATTATCAAAACCGGGTGACAAGGAGAGCAAGAACAGAAATCTAACGATAGTCTAATAAATGTCTAACAAATCTAACCGGATTGTCCTAACGAATCTAATAAAGAACTAAAGATTGAATGGGCACTTATGCCGTGAGTGCATATCACCGGAATATCTAAATACGAATTTGCAACACAAACAAAATGGGTAAATTCAACCTATTAGAATATATTCTGTTACCTTTGTTTTACGAATGGTATAAGAAAAATGATAACAGCAGAAGAAATAAAATCATTAGCCATTAGCGGAGAGGGCTATAATGTTGACTTCAATGTAAGAGTACCCTCTAAAATTAGGGAAATAACCTTGGAAATATGCGCATTTGCTAATAGTGAAGGGGGATATCTTCTTTTGGGCATCGACAATCATGGTAAAATTCAGGGTCTTGAAATAGACAACAATACACGTTCCAAAATCCAAGATGGTATCAGAGATATATCTCCGAATATTCAGGTAGATTTATATTCTGTAATGGTTGATGATAAAAAAGTATGGGTGTTGGATGTTCCATCTGGCAAAGATAAACCTTATGTTCTTTCCGGTGCAATCTATGTGAGGGAGGGCGCCAATAGTCAGAAGTTAACAACTGCCGAAGAAATACGAAGCTTCTTCCAAACCTGCAACCGCATTTATTTCGATGCTATTCCTTGTTTCCGATTTGATGTGAACAAAGAATTGGATGAGGATAACTTTCAGTATTTCCGCCACGAATCAAATATTACCGGAAACATTTCTACCAATCAAATATTAAACAACCTACAGGTATTTGACGATTCCGGTACGATAAAGAACGGTGGCGTTCTATTTTTCGGCAAAGAACCCGAGAAAATATTTCCTCATGCTGTTATCCATTGTGTGTTGTTCAAAGGTACGACTAAAGTACATATCATCGATGATAAATATTATGGAGGAACTCTATACAACCAATATAAACAAGCGGAAGCCTGGATAAAGGATAAGCTCAAGGTATCCTATATCATTGAAGATATGGGGCCACGTAAGGAAATTTGGGAAATTCCTCTTGCCGTTTTCAAGGAAGCCGTTATAAATGCTCTGTCACATAGAGATTATTATGAGCAGGGAGCTGTTACACTGGTGGAAATATACGATAACAGAGTTGTGATTTCCAATCCGGGCGGATTACTATTGGCTGTAAAGAAAGAATTCGGAACAAGGAGCATGAGTCGAAACCCTTTGATATTCGGGCTGTTTACCCGTATGAATTTAGTTGAACAAGTGGCTTCCGGTATTCCTCGTATGCGTGATGAAATGAAAGAAGCCGGGCTTCCCGAGCCTGTATTTACCACTGACGAAGGTTTCTTCACTGTAGAATTTCGACGTCCTAATGATAGTGGCACTATAAATGGCACTATAAATGGCACTATAAAATTTAAGACTATAAATGAAGAGGTTGTTTTTGAACTGATAAAATCAGAAGAAGGATTATCCGCTCCTGAAATTGCAAAACGTATTGGAAAAAGCCTTCGGACAACGAAACGTTATTTGGATATCTTGAAAAAGAGTAATAAGATAGAATTTCGTGGTGCACTTAAGACAGGAGGATATTATCTAAAGTGATTGATAAAAGCAAGATTATTGTCACTAATAAGTCGCCGAGGAATACCATCTGTTTTGTTCTAAGAGACAAATTACATTTATCAAAATCGGATTCTGATGAATTATTACTATCGAAATACAATAAGTGGTTTCCTACAAAAAAGCACTGACGAGATCATTGGTTCAATTACCCGTGCCAACGAATTTGATGTGACATTTTTTCAAAATAAATCATGGGAACTTCAAATACCCATTCTAAAAAATGCTTTACAGGATTTTCAAGGTGAAATCTTTTTTGAGTTTTCCATTCCTCGGATGGGGAAAAGAGTCGATACGCTTATCATCATCAAAAATATAGTTTTCGTAGTGGAATTTAAAGTGGGTGAAAGCCATTTTTTAAATTCCCACATCGAGCAGGTTTGGGATTATGCTTTGGATCTAAAAAACTTTCACAAAACAAGTCACAATATTGTTTTAGTCCCTGTTTTGATTGCGACTGAATCCAAGACATCTTTTACGGAGATTGCCCTTACTTCACACAATGACAACCTGACATTGCCTGTAAAAATTAACAGCAAAGGGCTGAAAGAGATTATTCAAAATGCCTTATGCTTCTTTTCTGACGAACCGGAAATAAATATACCCGAATATGTAGATGGAGGCTATATGCCCACACCGACTATCATCGAGGCTGCTGTATCTCTCTACACAAGCCATAGCGTCGAAAATATTACTCGAAGCGATGCAAGTGCGAAGAATCTGACATTGACTACAGATAAAATATCGGAGATAATCGATATTGCCCGAAATGAGCATAAAAAAATCATTTGCTTTGTTACGGGTGTTCCGGGAGCAGGGAAGACGCTTGTCGGGTTAAATGTGGCCACTTCTCACCTCGACAATGAAAACGGAAATGCAAGCGTTTATTTGTCTGGGAATAAACCACTGGTGGATATACTACAAGAGGCTTTAGCAAGAGACAAAGTACAGAGAGAACGAGAAAAAGGCATCAAAATAACGAGAACAAGTGCCAAGCAGGCTGTCAAAACATTTATCCAGATTATACATCATTACAGGGATGAATATCTGAAAAATCAAGAAGCTCCGTATGACCATGTCGCAATTTTTGATGAAGCGCAACGAGCATGGAATAAAGAGCAGACGATCAAATTTATGAAACTGAAAAAAGGCATTCCCGATTTTGATTATTCAGAACCGGAGTTTCTGATTTCATGCTTAAACAGACATAAAGACTGGGCTGTCATTATTTGTTTAGTGGGAGGTGGACAAGAAATTAATACCGGAGAAGCTGGTATCTCCGAGTGGCTCCACGCGATAGATAAAACTTTTTCCGATTGGAGTGTCTATATTTCACCTAATCTCACTGATTCGGAATATGCAGCTATGGAGACAATTCAAATTTTGGAGGATAAAGGTAAGGTTCATTTTAGCGAAGACTTACATTTATCGGTCTCAATGCGCTCCTTCCGAGCAGAGAAATTATCTTCGTTTGTCAAGAATATTTTGGATATCGAAATAGAGAAGGCCAAAGAAGATTTTTTACAAATTGCCGAAAAATACCCAATCGTATTAACCCGAGATATCCTGAAAGCAAAACAATGGCTCAAAGAAAAAGCAAGAGGAAGCGAGCGCTACGGTATTGTTGTTTCTTCACAGGCATTACGGTTAAAGCCATTTGCTATTGATGTGAAAACGCCGATGAATCATGTACATTGGTTCTTGGATGGCAAAGATGATGTTCGTTCTTCCTTTTATTTGGAAGATGTTGCCACTGAATTCCACATCCAAGGTCTGGAATTAGACTGGAGCTGCGTTGTCTGGGATGGCGATTTACGGTATTCTCCAACGGGTTGGAAAACTTTCTCTTTCAAAGGCAATAAATGGCAGAACATACACAATATTGAGCGTAAGAAATATTTGCTAAATGCCTATCGGGTTTTACTTACTCGTGCAAGGCAAGGAATGGTGATTGTTATTCCTGAAGGGAATGATGAAGATCATACCCGTAAAAAAGAGTATTACGATGGCACATATAATTATTTGAAAGAAATCGGATTACAAACAATATAAATATTGTCTTGATCCCGTATTCGAGGTAGTGTTTGAAAAGAAAAAATAGACATAGCAATGAGCGATAAGACAAAAATATCCATCCGTTTTTTCGATGACCGTGAAGTTCGTGCTATTTGGGACGAAGAAAACAACAAATGGTGGTTTTCCGTCTTGGATATTGTTGCTGTTCTTACAAGCCAAGACGACTATACCAAAACACGAAATTATTGGAAATACCTCAAAGCCAAACTGAGAAAAGAAGGAAATGAACTGGGTAGCGTCACTACCCAGTTGAAATTAAAAGCACCTGATGGGAAAAGGAGACTTTCAAACGTCCTTGATTATGATGGCGTTATTTCTCTTGCCAAGCATTTTCCCAATAATAAAGCCATCAAATTTCTCGACTGGTTCACATACAACGACAACAGTATTGATGGACAAAGCAAGAAGAAGGCATATTCCCTCTTCGAAAGCAATCTTATCGAAGACGAGGAAGTCGAAACGACAAAAAGCCTACAGAAAATTCATGCCTATATTTTCGGGAGGTTATATGATTTTGCCGGTCAAATCAGACAAAAGAACATTTCGAAAGGGGGCTTCCAGTTTGCAGTAGCACAGTTTTTAGGTACCACATTGAAACAAATTGAACAGATGCCGGAAGACAGTTTCGAGGAGATAGTCGATAAATATGTGGAAATGAATATTGCTCATCCATTCATGGAAGGTAACGGTCGAAGTACCAGAATCTGGCTGGATCTGATCTTGAAGAAAAGACTGAAACGATGTATTGACTGGAGCAAGATCGGTAAAGACGATTATATGAGTGCAATGATACAAAGTTCCTCCAACAGTGTTAGACTAAAGACTTTGCTAAAAGATGCGCTCACAGATGAAATCAACAGCCGGGAAATATTCATGAAAGGGATTGACTATTCCTATTATTATGAAGAAAACGAGTAAAAGAATATGAAATCATGATAGACTGTGCTTCATTAAGCAATCTTCCTTCTCCATTTCTAACTGTATGGAATCCCATACGGTTAAAATCCCGATTGTTGACTTGTTCCCAAATCGCCAAGGAGTCATCGACGGAAAGGGTCTTAACCGGTTTTATTACACCTATTTTGGGACCCATAAGGAGAAGTGTGAGCAACTTGAATTTGGAGAATAAAACAACTTTCATCCTATCTTATTGTAAACCCATTGCAAGGAGAAATACCCGGTGATACCAATTTCTTTAGTCTATAATTATCCTTAGATTCATGCTCATAGTATAAAATCAGGTGCTTTTGTAAACTGAAAGGACAATACAATGATGAAATGCGATCATTTGCCCTTTAAAAACTCCAACCCAACTCTGAATATTTCCGACGTTTTTGAAAGTTTCTCTTCAAAAACTACATAAACTTAAAATCCTTCCAGGGGTCATCGAATGGCTAAGTGTTAGATAATAATGCTTTTATTTTATGTTTTGAGGCGCGTGAGCCGAATTTAAGTCGAGTTTGGCCGAATTGAGCCGAGTAATTATAAAAATAACGAACAATACGAACAATTAATGAACGATTATTTTTTGAGAAAATATTTTGCACCTCTTCCCTTTGCACCTGATGACTTTAATATGCCTTTTTCAACTATTTCTCCAAGTTCTTCTGATGATAAGGTCTGTTTAGTTTCATTGATTTCTCTATATTCAGCGTTAGTTATAAAATCATGCTCTTTCTGTATGGATACAACCTTAATTTGCCTTTTATTAAGACCTATAGACTTGGCGATATTTTTCTTTCTCCTAAAATTAATACCCATATTTGCCTTTCAGCAATAGCAAGTGAATACGATTTCCATCAAATTGCCCCTGTATTTTAGAGAAATAGTTACAGATCTTAGTCTTCGACTTACAATCCATGCAAGTCCCCGTCTTCACACATGGATTAGGTTTCCCCAATCGAATATTATCTAATGGTGCAGCAATTGTCCGAATACGTTCATACGCGGCATCTGCATCCGCAACGACTTTGTTCAGTCCGGCAATCAAAAAGACTTTCCCAGGCCCATAGATCATAGGGGCAACACGGCTGCCGTTACCATCGAGATTGAAGATCGTACCATCCATACAGACCGCGTTCACTCCACTAATGAAAAAGTCGGCACTGAAATTATTTATATATAGCCGTCTCTTTTCGCCCTTACTCAGATGAGGCTGATATTTATCCAAATAACTTATAAAAATCTCATCATGCAATTTATTTATCAATAAGACCCATCCATGGGATATCAATGAATAATTATTTGCTTCAACCCTATATTTTTCATCAAACCCTTTCAACGGATTCTGTAATAATGTCATGGTATTAATAACTTCGTTCAAGGATGGCGTTATTTCTCTTGCCAATTTATTTGTGTTCCTCCTTCATCAAGAAATCCGAGATGTAAAGATGCCTTACTCCTTCGATAGAATCTTTCCAGAATTCATCCATGCTTACCACGTATTTCGGGTATTGGTCATCAATGGATAACAGGTTTCCAAACTCCCGTTCTATGATCTGTTCATTATCCAATCTGTAAGTGACCTGCACATAGATTTTCTCTCCCTGTTTTTCGGCAACGAAATCAATTTCAGTGGTATCTAATTTCCCGACATACACGTCGTACCCTCTTCGTTTCAGCTCCAAAAAAACAATATTTTCCAATATCCCCGAAATCATTCTATCCCGGTTTCCCATAGTCGCGTAAATGATCGAAATATCACCTACGTAGAATTTTTCCTGTGTTTTCAGTATCTCCTTTCCCTTGAGATCGTAACGGGGTACACGATAAAGTATAAATGCACCTTCGAGTGCTGTCAGATAATTATATACCGTGTTGATATCTATTTTCCGTTGCTGGCTCTTGAAATAATCTGCCACATTTTTCCCGGAAAAGGTTTTTCCGATATTGTCAAAAGCATATCTTATTACACGTTCCAACAATTCCACATCACGGATCTTGTGTCGTTGTACGGTATCTCTCAGGATGACGGATGAATAGATGTCATATACGATCTTATAGGCAGACTCTTCGCTATATTGGCTCGTGTGGATCACTGGGAAGCCACCCTTGCGCAGAAATTGCAGAAAAAGATTCCCGTTATTGCTATTGTCTGGAAAAAACTCTTTCCTGAAATCTAAAAATTCCCGATACGACAAAGTATATATGGGAATTTCCACATACCTGCCGGCGAGGAAGGTGGCTAATTCAGATGAAAGTAAGTGAGAGTTGGAGCCGGTCAAGTAGATATCCACGTTAAAATCGACCATGAATGAGTTCACTGCTTTCTCCCAATCATCCACTTCCTGTATTTCGTCCAGAAGCAGATAATATTTCCCTGATGATTGTATAGCACCCTTTATGTGTTGATATAGATTGTTGGCATCCAGAAGTTCGGCATAGGCAAAACTCTCGAAATTGATGGAGATAATCTGCTCTTCCCTTGTATTATTCTCTAATAGATCCTTCTTCAGCAAATTCAATACGGTAGACTTCCCGGAACGCCTGATTCCGGTAATAATCTTTACCAACGGTTTGTCGATAAACGGTCTAAGTTGTGCAATATAAGTTGGTCTTGCAATCATACTTTTATGGTTATGACCACAAAAATAATAATTATATTTTAGTTTTTATGAATATAACCATAAAAAAACTCTATAACAAAGAGAACTTAAAAGACTACTTTTTTACTAAAAGAATCGATCATGCTGCCCCCCACCCCGCTGCAGATTGTTTCTGTTTTCATCAGTCGCCACCTGCTGCTCATATTCCTTTCGTAAGTTATACAGATGACGGAGTCTGTCTTCCGGACTATCGGGATGAATATTGTTATCCTGAGATTTATCCTTCGGATTTAACAGTGGACTGATATCCCAACGTGTGTAGTTTGCCAGGACATTATCGTCGGAAACCATCTTGAGTGTCTGTAAAACCGGATCCATAAGCGACCGGGGCAACGTCTTATCCTGAAGCAACTTTTCAAATAGATCTATCATGTCAAAGCGGGACTCGCTATGATCCATACTATTGAAATCGTCAAACATAGAGTACCATCCATCCTCTTCGAAGTGATTGTTAAGGCTGACGACCATCTGTGTGAGCAAACTAAGCGCTTCTCCGTATCGTTTTTGTCCGTATAGAGATGTGGCAATTTCCACCACATCTTCAATGTTGTTTGTGGTTTCGTCCAGTTCCCAATCCTCCGAAGTCAGGGTGAATAACTCTTCCAACAAGGGTGCATATACCTCCATGCAGGGTATTTCCTGTGAGGATGTTTTAAGGGAGCGTATCTTTTCGGCACACTCCATATTCTTTAAAAAATCAGATCGGCGCATAGCAATTTTATTTTTTATTTTGGAGCGTATGAGTCGAGTTTGAGCCAATAATTACAAATATAACGGACAATACGAACAATGAATGAACAATTATTTTTTGAAAAAATTGAGAGGCATGAGACGCTTTTGAGACATACCAACTTAATATATAATAGCAATTACTCTCAACGTTATCGTGTTCTTACTTACGCCTCTTTCGTCAGAGGGATTTCCTGTAAGTCCTACATATCTTCCAACGACAAATAAAGCACTTCGATCTGATATTTAGATAGCAACTTGTGTTTGAGATGTTCCACTTTTTTTGCCAATAATTCCGGTTTAAAATTTTTCTTCTGCCGTTTTACTTCAGCAACTACAGCCTGGTTTTTTTCCAGCTTCAAGGCTACAATATCAATTTTATTTTGATAGCCTTTAAGCTCCCACCATGACCCAATAGCACGGTATTGGAAACTTTCGGCAAATTGTTGTTTGAAATACCTTTCCAATATGACACCGGAATAAGTCGGGTAATCTGATTTTATAATAGATTGTAAACCGATAAAGTTTTTAATCTCTATCAGAGAACGGTGACGATCGAAATAATTGAACCAAAACCGGATAAAATTATCTTGTATCTCATACCGGGTAGTATGGCTCCCTTCTTTTGCCAATATCGGACGTTGACGGATAATAATGTTATAATCTTCAATCAAACGTTTGATCTGACCGCCAATACTTTTATCTCCTAATGCAGCCTCTATTTCAGGCTGTGTATTGATCCCACCGGAAATAGCACCCAGGATAGAAAAGTAAGTGGCATAGTTTTTCCCAAACTCCTCTATCAATAAATTTTTGCCTTCATCGGTAAAGGGAGAGTTCTCCCGAACCATGAATGAAATCATTTCGTCAACACTCAACGTCCCATTGTCGCAGAACAATTCAACATATTTGGGCACTCCTCCTGTGAAAGAATAAAGCGCAAGTAAGTCGTCATTCGTATATCCGGGTTTATGATCATGCATGATCTCTTTAAGTGTCGATAAATCGAAAGCCGATAATTTGATGATATTGTCCGCCCTGCCAAATAAAGGTTCTTTCTTATCCTGGAATATTTTCCGCATCAATGAATAAACAGAACCGGAAACAATCAGATTCATTTTCGATCTCTTCCGATATATATCCCAGATATGCTGCATATCGCTATATACCGATTCATTGATGTTATAAAACTCCTGAAACTCGTCAATAACAAGATTGAAAGACCTGTTAGAAGCTAACTCCATCAAGTATTGGAACAAGGTGCGAAATGTACGTATCTCTGCCGGAACAAATGTATGAAGCGATTGAGTAATAACCGGAATAAACTCCGAACACAGCGTTGCTTCAGCTTTACGACCAACAAATAAATAGACAGTTGGCAAGCCTTCAACTGATTTCAGAATAAGGCTCGTTTTACCGATACGCCTTCTACCCGTCACGACTGTCAGACGGGAGTGATCGTTGAAGGATAAGTTTTGTACCCTTTGTAGTTCCGATAACTCGCTTATCCTATTATAAAATTCCATGCTCACTTTTTGTAACCTCCGTAATTGTTACGGAGGTTACAAAGTTAGCAAATATTTTAATTGTACAAATACTTTTCATGATTTTGTTACGATGGTAACCATTATAACGGTAACAAATTGGGTTTCCCTGGCCCATAAATCATAGGGGCAACACAGCTGATATTTATCAAGGAATTGATAAGTCCCATTCGGGAGAAAATCATACACTACGGTTTCTTCTAATGTAACCGAATCCCCCCACCCCAACGACACTATTTGCGGGAATCGATTTACGTAGAAAATCGATCAATGTATTTCGATCTTCAATCAGGAGGACAGGAATATTGTTCTTCTTAAAATTCTTACTCAACAAGTGTATATCGATATGATCATCCATAAAACGTATCTAATTCGGCAAAGCCTATATAGGATTCCAAATTCACATAGTTTTTAGGAGTTCTCTTTCAAAAACTCTGGAAACATTCGGAGAGGTTTCAGATTTTTTTCGCAGTCCTTTTGCAGTTATGAAACAATAGCCCAGATAAACCCTTCAAGTAATCGTTATTATAATCAAAGGCATAAATAATTATGTTTTCACACGTAAAAACATAATTATACAGAGGGAATATTCTTTATTGTTGTAAAATTTTCTTGGACGTTTCCTGGATGTTTCTTGGACGTTTTCTTGGATGTTCCAATAGTCCCCTTCTTGTTCTTTTACCGGCTTTTCTTTGGTTTTTTCTGGGTAGTATCTGGGTAGTATCGATTCCTAAACCTTCTTCAAAATACATTTTAAACTACCCTCAACACAGTTGTCAACGAATCCTTGACAACTGTTGCAGACGGAAAAAAGTACCAGACTAAATATAACAAAAAGAATGTAACTTATCATAAGAAAATAATTGTATTCAATTTTTGTTTTAGGAGTTATAATATGGCTTATTTCCAATAACTTCTTAAATTTGTATATCAAAAATAATACATTAAAAATATGTCACCTGAAACTAACCGGATAGAATACAAACAACAACTTCCTGATGATTTGGAGATAGAAGCTGTCGCATTCCTGAATTATCACGAAGGAGGTGTTATTTATATCGGAGTTGACAAAAAAGGAGATGTCGTCGGCGTTTCTGATATAGATGGTGATATGCTTAAAATTAAAGATCGCCTGAAAAACAACATCAGGCCATCGTGTATGGGATTATTCGATGTGGCGGTGGAGAATATAGATTCAAAAGATGTGATCAAGATCACTCTTGCCAGTGGTACTGAGAAACCTTATTATATCAAAAAGCTCGGGATGTCGGAAAGAGGCACCTTCATCCGCGTGGGAAGTGCAGCCGAGCCAATGCCGGTAAGAATGATTGAATCATTATTTGCCAAACGGACCCGGAATTCGATCGGTAAAATCAAATCTCCAAAACAAAACCTCACGTTTGAGCAGCTTAAGATCTACTATGAAGGGGTAAATAGACCATTGAACCAGCAGTTTGCTTCAAATCTTGAACTGCTAACCGAAGAAGGAAAATATAACTATGCAGCCTATTTACTGTCAGACATAAACGGGATGTCTTTCAAAGTTGCCAAATACGATGGGCTTGACCGGGTCGATCTGATGGAAAACAATGAATATGGATATTGTTCATTGGTAAAAGCCACGAAACAAATATTGGACAAAATTGAGGTAGAAAATAAGACTTTGGCAAAAATCACTTCGAAGGAAAGGGAAGAAACCCGACTATGGAATCCGGTAGCTCTGCGCGAAGCTGTGATTAATGCTATGGTGCACAATGATTATACCTCGGAAGTGCCTCCCAAGATAGAATTCTTCGATGACAGGATAGAGATCACTTCATTTGGAAGCTTACCACAAGGTATGACTGAAAAAGAATTCTTTGAAGGTTATTCCATTCCTCGCAATAAAGAATTAATGCGGGTTTTCCGTGATTTGGAACTGGTCGAGCACTTGGGTTCGGGTGTCCCCCGTATTTTAAGGAGTTATGGGAAAGAATGCTTTAAGTTCACTGAGAACTTTTTACGAATGATTTTTCCGGTTACCCAGCAAGTCACCCAGCAAGTCACCCAGCAAGTCATTGAACTTATTAGAATAATAGATAAAGAAATGAATCGACAGGAGGTTCAGGAAAAATTGCAACTTACTGATCGGGAGAATTTTCGGTCTAAATATCTCAAACCAGCATTAGAACAGAGATTTATTGAAATGACCATACCAGACAAGCCCAACAGTCGTTTACAGAAATATCGCTTGACAATACTTGGAAAACAACTAAAGAGTCAACTATTCGAAAAATTCGAGTAGTTCCATAAATATCCAGTCAATACTAAGGCGGGATCAAGTTGATACTAAGAGTTATTATCTTATAAGTCAAATGGCTTATAAGTTACTTTTTTAAGTTCTATAGCTTATAAAAATTTGAATGACTCATTATTTTACTTCTCATTATCAGCCCTGAAGCCGATCTCAAAACGTTAAAACTGTATAAACTAACAAAGGTTATGAATGTATTGTTAGTTAAATCACTTTTAATCCACCGGCAATTGACCTAATCGTTTCAGGATGAGATGCCGTAAACGTTCCTGATGTTCATCACCCCACTGACCCAATACCGAAATAACAGGAATCAGTGTTTCTCCAAATTCAGTCAGACTGTACTCTACCTTGGGAGGAACTACCGGATAAATGGTTTTGGTAATCAATTCGTGTTCTTCCAGTTCTTTCAACTGGATGTTCAGAACTCTCCGGGAAGCATCGGGTATCTTACGTTGTAATTCACTCGGACGCTTATATCCTTCATGGATAAACCACAATAAACGGATCTTCCATTTGCCGTAGAGGACTTCACCAATCAGGTCAAGACCGCAATTCAAACTTAACGGTATCTTTCTTTCATACATAAGTGCAAATGTAGTTTCAGGAGATTTTGATGGAAGCCCGGTTGCCCTGGATTATCATCTGGTGATAACGGATAACAGGATTACCCGTTTGGAAATCATACTCAGCAATGCGTAATAAATGAAAAGGAATAAGACATTATTTTATATATTTGTAATCCTATTATTTACAACGATAGGGATATACAAGGCAATCATAGTAGAAGAAAGTAAATAAACCGAAAATAATGTCCTACTGTTTTTATATAGACGCCCTGGAACCGGAAGGGCGAAAAGCGCTGCACAAGAATTACCACGATAATCATTATGGTTTTCCAATTCACGATGACAATGAATTGTTCGGACGGTTAATCATGGAAATCAACCAGGCAGGCTTGAGTTGGGAAACGATTTTAAGAAAAGAAAAATCGTTCAGAGAAGCGTATGATAATTTTGATATTACAAAAGTGGCTTCTTATACGGAAACTGACAGAGAGAGACTACTGAACGATCCGGGTATTATTCGTAACCGTTTGAAAATTAACGCAGCCATAGAAAATGCGAAAACGATTTGTTCGTTACAAAGAGAATATGGTTCATTCAACAAATGGTTGGAAGCCAATCATCCCAGGACAAAAGAAGAATGGACAAAGCTGTTTAAAAAGACATTCCGCTTTACAGGCAGGGAAATCGTCAACGAGTTTTTGATGAGCATTGGTTATCTACCCGGTGCACATAGAGAAGATTGCCCTGTATATAAAGAAATTTTGAAATTAAACCCTGTGTGGACTAAAGTCTGATGGAAAATATAAACTTTCAGAACCATTGATCAAATTCAATCAGTCCCCAGTTGTCAGAATTATTCTGGTACCCGATGGATCAAATACAATATAGCCTTTATCAGTTTTCTCGAACTTTGATACATTTGCCAATGCCGATTTCAGGCCTTCTTCCGAAACATATTTAATGGTGAAATGTCTCATTCTTGCCGTACCGTCCGGCGGCTGTGGTGCATTCAGACCTTGCCAGGTATTGATCGCCATTCTGTGTTTGAAAACACCACCCGCGCTCAAATCGGCAAATTTTATTTGAGGGGAAAAAGAATGTTCTTCAAAGCCAATTTACTTATAGAAATCATTTGCTTTTTCAAGATTACCCACATATAAGTGAATATGCCCGATAACGGTATCTGCGGGTAGCGGTTTTTGTATGCCGTCATGGGGGACGATTTGTATCAAGGTTCCAACGTCAAGCGGTGCCGCCGACAATCTCTCTGTCCCGTCTCTGTCAAGGGAAAGGAATCTTCCGTTTTTTACAATATATTCAGAGAAACGTTCGGGGGTTTCAAACGTTATTTCTACCGTAATTCCATCCGGATCATTAAGATAGATTGCTTTCGAAATGGTATGGTCTGTCGGTGAAATGGGGTATTGTTTGGAAATAAGGCGGGCGAGAACACGGGCGAACTCTGCCTCGGATTGCAGATGAATTGCAAAGTGGTAAAGTCCGCTATATCCATGCTTCCCGGATAGTTTTGCCGTTGGGTGCAATACGACCAATGTTTCGGTATCCGTCCCCATTTCCAGATACCCGTTTTCTTTCCGCAACCGTAACCCGATAATATCCCTGTAAAACCAAAGTGATTTTTCTCTGTGGGTTACTTCCAAATGGACAGCCCCGAAATTCATTCTATCTTTTACCATAACCACAAGTAAATATGAATAGTTTTGATGATGAATCCGGAGCTGCCATAAATTTTTTGTTGTATGAATTAATCAATTACTGTGATAAATTCTTCTTTGGGTGTGCGCACTTTTTTGAGGTTTACGAGCCAATCCTCTTGTGTATCCCTGTAGCCGACAGGCAGGATAACGACACTCTTCAGACCTAATGCTCCCAATCCGAGGATTTCATCTAACTTAGCAGAATCAAATCCTTCCATGGGGGTGGCATCGACCTGTTGCTCTGCCGCTGCTGCAATCGCTAATCCGAAGGATATATAGGCTTGTTTGGCTGTATGGTTTTTATGCCATTGTTCACCCAATGATTGATAATTTGCCCAGAGCGACTGGCCATATTCATCGGATGCATTATCGGGCAATCCGCGTTCCCTTGATGTCTTTACCATCACATCCCCGATCTTTTCAGCGGAATAGCTGTCCCAGGCAGCCCAGACGATCAGATGGGAACAGTCTGTTATCTGGCTTTGATTGAAAGCCGCCTCCTTTATTTTTTCAAGTACCTTCCTGTCGCTGATCACAAAAACCCTGTAAGGTTGTAATCCGGATGAGGAAGGAGCCAGTCTTGCCGCTTCCAGAATATAATCCAGTTTTTCTTTCTGAACGGCCTGTCCGTTCATTTTCTTCGTGGCATAACGCCAGTTTAAGTTGTTTATTAATGACATACTTCTTTTAATTTGATATTGCTGTAATTTTTTTGATAAAATCGTTTTGATGATGCAAAATTAGCTATATTTGCTATATAATAGTAACTACTATACTTATGTATACCAGTATACTTTAGTATATCATCAACAAAATCAGCTATATATGAACCATTCGATTGAACTGAATAAAGCAAAGCAATGTGCGGGTAATTATGTCCTGGCAATCAACGATACGATGAACGTTGTCAGCGGCAAATGGAAGTTACCCATCATCGGGGCATTGCTTTTCGGAAAAAAACGCTTCAAAGAGTTGGAAAGGAACATCCCGAAGATCACTCCACGCATGTTGTCCAAGGAATTGAGGGATCTGGAGGTAAACGGTATTGTGACCAGAACAGTTTACGACAGTGTACCTGTTACCGTCGAATATGAATTGACAAGATCGGGCCAGTCCCTGACCAAAGTATTGGACGTAATGGTGGAATGGGGATTGGAACACCGGGAAAATATAGTGGGAAAGGCAGTATAGACTACCCTATCCCTGCTATGGCATCGGTTATTCTTCCGATATGGATGAAGGAGTTAAGGAGAGTAAGTAGCCCTGTTATCCCCAAAACAGATTAATTTACGGGTGAAAAATCATTATTTTAGGGTATTGCACAATTAATCGCAAAGGAGTAATTTTATTTTTTAATTGAGAGCTCCCCAGGGAGATGGATGTTTAAGTCAGAACAAATAAAAATTACAGTGATGGTCAGTTATTTAAATTCAGCATGCGATAATTGCATGAAACATGCTGAACATGAGAAAAGGCTATATTGTGTAAATGTAGCGGAACGGGAAGTTTTTGACATTTTTAGGATTTTAGGTGTCCCTATGAATGAACAGGATATTCTGGTCCAGACAATCAATAAGGAAAACACCTGCTGGTACAATTTAAAAATGTTACTGGATACGCTTGTCCGCAATAAATAGTATAGTAATTAATAAACGTTTTAAAAATTCACAGTTATGTATGTAATGTCACGTAATATGAAGGTGGCGAAGAATTTCACGCACGCAGTCATTGAGGATTTATCGCTCCCTTCCAGGTCTAGTAAAGCAGAAGGTTTTATTCGCCGCGATATATTGGTCAACAGAGAGGCGGACGATTTTGATATAATAAAAGTGCTTATTTACTGGAAAGACAAGGAATCCCAGGAGAAATGGCATGCCAGCAAAGAGCACTCCCAGTCGCATATCGACAAGCATAAGCTAAGGAAAGAAATGGGGAAAGAACCCATAAACCGTAAAGACCTGAATATGACTTTTGAAGAATTTGAGTTGATCTCAACATTCGCCGCTGAACAGTAATAAAACAGCTTGTAAGCATCCGTATTGTTGAAACGGAAAGTCACATCAAAACCTCTGAATCTTTCAACTTCTTTTTCTGGCAATGATATGCAGATGAGAGTTGAAAGATTTTTTCATGATGTATAATATACCTTATTCCCAATAACTTCTTAAATTTGTACAATGAAAAAGTATTTCATTATTTTCTTATTATTTTGCGGATATGTGAATGCCCAAACGCTGGATCTGCAACAAGCAGAAAAGATATTCAGGCTGCCTGTCCATTGTATAGAGATTGAATATCCCAATAAGCTGGGACAGGTATTAGGCAGTACGGATGAACTGAAAAATCCGAAAGAGTTGCGTCCTGTATTCTATGGCTGTTTCGACTGGCATTCAGCGGTACACGGCTATTGGTCCATTGTAAAATTATTGAAGGATTATCCTCAACTGGATAACTCAGGAGAAGTAAGGGCCATTCTGAACAGGAATATAACACCGGAAAATGTATTTGTAGAATCGGCTTTTTTTGAGGATTATAACAACCGGAACTTTGAGCGTACCTATGGATGGGCATGGTTGTTTCAACTACAAAGTGAATTATACTCTTGGGATGATCCCGATGCGCAACGATGGAATCAAACGCTGAAACCTTTGGCAGACATACTCGTGGGTAAATATAAAGAATATTTGCCGAAGCTCTACTACCCTATCCGCACCGGACAACATGACAATACAGCTTTCGGGCTGTCTTTATCTGTTGATTATGCCCGATGCACAGGCGATAAGGAGTTTGAACAACTGATAACAGAGCATGCAATAAGATTGTATGGGAATGACGTAGACTGTAATCTCTCGTATGAGCCCGGCGGTAATGACTTTCTTTCCCCTTGCCTTGAAGAAGCCTTGCTGATGAGCAAAGTATTGGATACAAAAGAATACCGTATATGGCTCAAGAATTTCCTGCCGGAGATATTTAATCCCGGTTTCTCGCTGGAACCCGGTAGAGTCTCGGACCGTACGGATGGCCATCTGGTTCACCTCGACGGGTTAAATTTCAGTAGAGCGACATGTTTATATATTATCGAGAAAAAACTGCCTGAACTGGAATACCTGAAAACAATAGCGGACAATCACCTCAACTATTCACTGGATAATATAACTGATGATGATTATATGGGCAGCCATTGGCTGGGCTCTTTTGCTCTTTATGCCTTAATGAATAAATAAAACCCGGGCTGGTACAGGATCGTTTTCTTGTCAACGATGGCAGCAAAATATATCAATTTAATTATGTAGAGACATAATTAAAAGTCAATGCGGATAACTTCAGAATTCTTCGTCGTCCATCATTGGCTGCTGGCGATCATTGTTCCGGTCGCCGTTCATATTGCCGAAAGAATAAGTAAGGGTCAGACCGATGGTTCTTCCCGATACCCTGAACATATTCTCCTGGTGGAATCCGGCGCCGGAAGTGACTGTAACCCTTCTCCGGGTCTCAAAAATATCCCGTCCGTTGAGTGTCAGATGCAATGCCCGGTTGAGGAATGATTTCCGGAAACCGATGTCGACCGACCCGTTCGGCTTCGTGTATCCCTGCGAGATGATCTGCCTGGAATTATAATTTCCCGTAACCTGCATGGTGATGTCGTATGGCAGGGCGGCATTGGCTACGATACGCCCGTTCCAGGAGAAATCGTCGTCTGCCTCGCCCGTTACCGGCTCCTGTGCTCCGGCAGGAAGATAGCTGAAACCGGAGATGCTATTGTAATAGAGATTAAGGGTGGAAGTGAGATCCAGAAAACCGAACAGGCTGTTCTTGACAATGAACTCCACGCCCGCAGATTGTGTTTTTGCCACATTTGCGTGCGTACTCATCATGATGTTGTCGGCGTTCAGATAGTTGATCCGCTGGATCACATCGGCCGTATTCCGGTAATACAACGAAGTGGATAACATGTGATTATCCCAGCTTTTGATATAATTCAGTTCCAGTGCATTGGAATATTGCGGTGTCAGGTATGGGTTCCCGTACGTGATATTGGTCGAATCCATTACGTTCATGAAAGGGTTTAATTGCCCTCTGCGGGGGCGGGAAACCCTTCGGGTGTAATTCAACTGGAGTTCGTTATTTCCGGGTAATGTGTAGGATATGAAAGCGCTGGGATAAAGACTCAAGTAATCATCCTCATAAGGAGCTACATTGTCTTCCGTTTCCCCGTAGGCCAGGGATTTGGTATCCATACGCGTATATTCACCCCTTAATCCCGTCTGGAACCCGAATTGATTGATTCGTTTCGAGTAGGTGGCGTACAAAGCATGCACATCCTGATTATACCGGAAAAAATTGTAAAGGTCCTCATCGAACACGGCGGATTCTTCAGTGGGTCCCGAAACAGTTTCCACCGGGCTTTCCGTCCGCGACAGATCTCCCTTGTAACCGGCTTCGACCTTGTTCTGCTGTCCAAACTCGGTGACATAATCGAGTTGTATCTCCCATGACCTCGATTTATTATACTGATACTGAGACTGGTAGGAACTGCTCTCGCTTCCATCGGCAAATTCGGACTGCTGGGTAAACAGGGATTCTTCCTCACGATCCATTGCATGGTGAGAAACGGTCAGGTCCAGATTGCTCTTCTCACTGAAATCCCTTCTGTAATTGAATTCCACATTGCCCATCTTCATGTTGTTTTCGTTCTCCGAGAGCCGGAAGCTCCGGACAAATGAACCCGGGACGTTGCTGCTGTAATCCATGCGGTCGTCTTCCTTTTCAAAATCGAGCAATCCGAACGTATTGATACTAAAATGGTCCTTCGTGGTGAGATGATACGTAATCCCGGCACGGCCGAAATAGGGCCATTCACGCTCTTCATCGCCCCTGATCTGGTTAAGGTATGCATGTACGTTTCCGGCGTCATCGGTATAATTACGGTATGTATACCCCCGTCCTTCCCTTTCGCGTACACGGTGACCGATATTCAGGTAGGATTCGAACTTTCCGCTGCTGTAATTGATGTTCCCGCTCATGTTATAGCCGTTGCGGTTGTCTGCCCCGGCCTGTATGCTGCCAAAATATCCGGCTTTACGATCCCGTTTCAGGACGATATTGATGATCCCGGCTGTACCTTCCGGATTATACCTGGCAGAAGGATTCGTGATCAGTTCCACCCGTTCGATACTTTCCGCCGGCAGTTGTTCCAGCACCTGGGCACGGTTATCTGCCGACAGGCCGGAGGCTTTGCCGTTTATCCAGATGGTTACACTGGCATTTCCGCGTAAAGAGATCTCACCTTCGGGATCGACTTCCACCGAGGGGATATTTGCCAGCACGTCACTGGCAGAACCTCCGGTGGAGGCAATGTTCTGCGCAACATTAAACACCCGGCGGTCTATTTCGAACCTCATCTGGGATTGTATGCCTTCAATAACCACTTCGTCAAGCACCTGCACATCTTCGGACAGTGGAAGGGTCCGGAGATTGACTTCCGGCCGGGAAGCCGATATGGTGAATTCTCTTTCCAGCGTCGTAAAACCGATCATGGAAATCCGGAGAATGTAAGTGCCATTATCGATATTGTCAATCCTGAATTCACCGCTTTCGTCGGTCGGTATGCCTCCGACCAGCGCATTGGTACGGGCGTCCTCAACGCTGACCGTGGCGTAGGATAAATTTTCCCGTGTGCCGGCATCCACTACTTTTCCCCGGACGCTTCCCTGATTAGCCGAAAGAGACAGAAAATAAAATAACACCGAAAAGGATAGTAAAAATATTTTCATCTGATTGATTTTACCTAAAAACATCTTCAATTTCATCAGACTATTTGAGTCGCCTGCACTTCTTGATTTTCAATTGAGTCGCCTTCGCTCCCCGATTTTCAATTCTCGCAACGAAATAACCCAAGCAAGCTTGTCTTCTGTTCGTATTGCTTAACGAAATAGTTCATTACTGCAAAAATGCAGCATATCGGCGTTCGAACAACTGTCTTTTCCGTTAAAACGAAAAAAATACCCATGTGGACGAAATTATCAGGGCTTTAAATCCGGATGTTTTTAAGAACGGATCTCAGAAAATTCTTACTTTTGTAAAAAAAGGAAGCATTACGATGGAACTGATCACAAAACTGTCCAACAAACGTTTGATGATGCTGAGCCTGGTATTCGGGCTGTTCATCGTTTATCCCAATATGGTCAAGCTATGGGGAAAGTACAGTGCGGAATACCTGGCGAATTTCGGTTTTTTTATATTCCGCTATCTCTTTTTCAGTGCATTGATTTGGATATTGGTATGGACCAATATACGGAAGATGAACCAGGCCCTTTTTTTCAGGAGAATTGCCGTTTCCGTGCTGTTGACAAGCGTGGCGTATGCCTTGTACGTTTCCATATCCAGAATTACCGATAAAAACCTGGACCAGTTCAGCGGCTTGCTGATATTCCAGTTTATCGTGGTATGCGCGCTTTGCCTGTTGCTCGGTTATACTTATACTTTCTATATAAAGCACCGGGAAAAAGAACATGAAATCGAACAATTGAAACTCGACAACCTCCAAAGCCGTTGCGAAGCGCTGACAAACCAGATCAACCCGCACTTTTTCTTCAATTCGCTGAACGGGTTAGCGGCATTGGTGCGTAACCGGGACAAGGAAACCGTCCTTGAATACATCAACAAACTGTCGAACGTGTTCCGGTATATCCTGCAGAGCGACAGGAAAGGGCTTGTGCAACTGGATGAGGAGCTCGGTTTCCTGGATTCCTTCCGCTACCTGCAGGAAGTACGGTATGCCGATAAACTGTCGTTTGCGATAGATATCCCCCAAAACAAGCGCAACCTGCTGATACCGGCACTTTCTTTTCTTCCGCTGCTGGAAAATGTGATCAAACACAACATGATCGACAGTGAAAATCCGATGGAGGTTTCCATTGCACTGAATGGAGGGGATGAGTTGATATTTTCAAATCCGATACAGAAGAGACTGGACCCGCCGACCGAAAGCGGGATAGGGCTTTCAAACCTGATCAGCCGTTTTTCACTGCTGCTTGACAGCGAGGTCAGGGTTGAAACCGATGGCGGGATCTTTCGGGTGTTCTTACCATTAAAGGAAAAATCGTATGAAGGTATTGATCGTGGAAGATGAAACGGTGGCTGTCGATAACCTGAGAACCATATTGGCCGACCTTGCCCCGGAAATTGAAATCGCCGGAATTACCGAAAGTGTCTCCCAAACGGTACGATGGCTGGGAAAAAACCATGCGCCGGACCTGATTTTCATGGATATCCATTTGTCTGACGGCTCCGCGTTCAATATTTTTTCGGCTATTACGGTAGAAATCCCTATTATATTTATTACGGCTTATGATGAATATGCAATCGAGGCGTTCAGGGTAAACAGTATAGATTATATCCTTAAACCCATTGATCCAGTATATTTAAAACGGGCGCTGGATAAATATCATAAACTGGGACGTACGGAAATTCACCGGTATTTGTCCAAGATGCCGGACCTGGGCCTTGTACAAGGTTATCCCGAAAGGCTGCTGATCCCCATAAACGACAAATTGCTGCCTGTGTCTCTTGCCCAGGTATCCTGTTTCTATACCTCGTCCGACGACACAAGGGTGTTTATGCGTAACGGAGAGAACTATCCGTACAGGAAAACGCTCGACAGCATCATGTCGACATTAAACCCGAAAGAATTCTTCCGGGCGAATAAACAATTTATCGTAGCAAAGAAAAGCGTGAAAGATATCACTATATGGTTTGATAACCGGTTATTATTGACCCTTGATACGGCAATCCCTGAAAGGATTTATGTGAGTAAGAACCGGGCATCCGAATTCCGGCAGTGGATTGTGGAGTAATATAGCCACTGTAAATCATCTAGTCCGGTTGGCTGTCCTTTAATCCGTGAGGACAATATTCACGGCGTTCATCCCTTTTTTGCCGCGTTCCAACTCGAAGGTAACTTTATCTCCTTCATCGATAGAAGCCGGTGCGCTGCTGATATGGAAGAAGTATTTGTCCATGTTAGCCGCATTCTTGATAAAGCCGTATCCTTTGTCGGGATTGAAATATTCCACACGCCCTTTGAGTTGAGGCTCCTCGATTTCCTCTTTTTTAGGTGTGGAAACTACTATATTGTCAATGTCGATTTCCTGCTTTTTTACCGGATCTGGTGGAGTGTCGGTAATAACCCCGTTTTCATCTACATAAGCGATCATATCATCCAATGAGCCGGAGCCTGCATTAGCTTTACGTTCTTCTTTACGTTTTTGTTTTTCCAAACGTTTTTCCTGTTTTTTCTTTTCTATGTCTCTTTTGTTATACGAAACTGATTTAGCCATATTTATACCTGAAATATCTTTATTTATTTTTTGTTTATTGAATTGTTGTTTAGCTTGCCACCACAAGGGTTTTTCCCGTCAGCTTCTGGATATCTTTTAACATATCCCTCTCTTCATCGGCACAGAACGTCAACGCAGTACCTGTATTCCCTGCCCTACCCGTGCGGCCGATGCGATGCACATAGGTTTCGGCTACATCCGGAAGATCGTAGTTGATGACCAGTTCCAGATTGTTGATATCGATACCCCTGGCTGCAATATCCGTCGCGATAAGGGTCTGTATTTTATGCGATTTAAAATCGGACAGTGCCTTTTGTCTGGCATTCTGTGATTTATTCCCGTGAATGGCTGCACTATCTATTCCGGACTTGCTGAGTACCCGTGCGATCTTATCCGCCCCGTGTTTGGTGCGGGAAAATATCAATACCGATTTCTTCTTATCTTTTTTCAGCAGGCTGATCAGCAGATTCTTCTTTTCCGGTTTTTCTACAAAATAGATATATTGCTCTATGGTGTCCACTACCGACGATACCGGCGCCACCTCTACCCTGACCGGCTTGTGCAGGATAGAACGTGAGAGATCAGCTATAGAAGACGGCATGGTAGCCGAAAAGAAAAGGGTTTGCTTCACCCGGGGCAACTGCGGTAACAACCGCTTGATATCGTGGATAAATCCCATATCCAGCATCCGGTCGGCTTCATCCAGCACAAAATGGCGGATAGACTGGAGACTGATGATCTTCTGGTTCATTAAATCGAGCAGACGTCCCGGAGTAGCTACCAATATATCTATCCCCTGCTTCAATGCATTTACCTGTGCATTTTGTTTTACTCCACCATAAATGACACAGTGACGGAGACCCGTATAGCGGATATAATCACTCAGGCATTCGTTGATCTGTATGGCCAGTTCACGCGTAGGTGTTAAAATTAACGCCTTGATCTCTCTTTTCCTGCCATAAGATTTATTCAAATACAATTGTTGTATGATGGGGAGTACAAAAGCTGCGGTCTTTCCTGTTCCGGTCTGTGCCAGTCCTAAGATATCACGGTTATCAAGTGCCGGGGCAATAGCCTGTTGTTGTATTGGTGTGGGAGTTGTATGTCCTTTTTCGTTCAGAGCCCTCAATACCGGCTCTACAATAGATAATTCTTTAAATGTCATGTTTTAATATTAAACAAGATGTGTCACGTTAAATTGTATGGGCACATTCTTGCAACTGATTGATAACTTAAACAAATAAGTTGATTTTGATGTCGATTTCGGCGATGGGAAGACCCGCAAAAAACAGCGGAGCAAAACATTGATGAAGAAAGATCCAATACGAACTTAATTGCTAATGGGTGCAAAGATACGAAAATAAATCGGTTTATCAGCTATTATTCAATTTACGATGAAATTATACACCAATTAATCGTCTTAACATATCCATGGCACGAGTGGCGGCAATCATAATCAGCCCGATTATTTATATTTTCACATAGCCTTGCAGGATAGTCATAATTTTTCTTATCTTTTCTCATGGAATTATAGTGAGGGTATCATATTTTTCAGTACTTTTGCGGCTCGAACTGTTAGCTCAGCTGGTTTAGAGCGCTGCCTTGACAGGGCAGAGGTCGCCGGTTCGAATCCGGCACAGTTCACTTTTATTTTATCTACCTAGTACGATTAATGGCCATTGGGAGAGCAGGAGGTACCAGAGGTAAACTGTTTCAATTCTACCTAGTACAATACACACCGGAGACAAAGGTTCAAACATCATAGTTTCTTTAAAAACCGGAACTGGAAGCATCTCTACCCCCTGCACACTAAACAACGAATCTTGGCACGATGATCTCCCAATTCAAAGGTTTGCTCCTTAAACAGTCCTTGCACAAATTCCTGCGTGCTGCATTCAGGTAAAAATGATATATACCATTCTACCGTACCAGACAGTATTTTAAGAAAAGAACCTTCAATAGAATATCGAGGTATGGATAGCCTTGAAAAGGTAAATAATTTGAAATGTCTTTTATCGTCTCTGAACCCATTTTGGTGTAACCATTCGGAGAAATCGCTCCCGGAATTGGAGAGGATTTTGTAAATCAATGCCGATGCCGCAATTAGAGCGATGGTCGGTCTAGTATTTCAATCCTGTCAAGTCCTATTAATAGTTTACATTATAAGATTCCTATGTATTTTTTAGGATTTAAATTCCATCCAATATAACTTATCACCCCCTCTTACTTATCTCCGTCAACACTTCATAATTCACAATTGAGATATCTTTCTCATTCAGTTGTATCAGTCCGTCTTTTTCAAAATTTTTCAGGAGTTTTACCGTGCTTTCGGTAGAGGTGCCGGCGAAATTGGCGATATCCTTTCGAGAAAGGAGCTGGAAAATCTCGGGATAATCCGTTTTGAAGCTATCAATATATAACAGGGTAGTCGCCATGCGGCCGTTTATCTGGTTATAAAGCACGGTATGCAGGGTTCCCAACAGGTCGGCATTCTGCTCGCAATACCTTTTGATGATATTAAATCCGAACATGCCATTTTGTTTTACCAGGTCGGCAATCGCATCTTTTTCTACCAGAAAGGCCCTGCAATCGGTCAGGGCCACTGACGAATAAGTAAATGTATTACGTTGAAAGACCGAAGACAATCCGGCGAATTCTCCAGGGCGGATAATCCTTAGATTAAAAGTTCTGGAAGCATCCCCTTCAATATACTGTTTCGCCAAACCGTCAATAATAAAAAGCACATAAGATGCAAAAGCCCCTTGCTTGGTCAGGTTGTCCCCTTTCCGGAATAACACCTGGGTCTTACTTTTCTGTACCAAATCCTTCTCTTCGGGCGCCAGCATCTGAAAACAGGGAGCCTGAATATCACAAACAAAATCGTTGTCGTTTTCTAAAATCGTCTTCATTCAGCAAAAAGGGTTTAACTCGCAAAAATTGAATAATTAATTGACAGTTGGCGGAGAATCTCCTCTCAGCAGCCGGTTTGACACTTGTAGAGATTGAATAATCAAAAGGTCATCCAATCGCATGTACAATACAAAGATAATCTTTCTCAATAAAAAAGTTGTCCAATCTCAATCCGGAAGTTGTCCTGTCAAGTCCCAAATTCCTTTATTTATCTTTCATGCTGCCGTAACTTTGCATCATCAAATTATAAACGACTAAAATTATCAGCATTATGTTATACACAAATTTGAATCATATTGATACAGCGGCAGATCATGCCAGGATTATAGAAGAAAACGAAAACGTAATGGTCATCTGCGGACGGATGGGGCCTATGTGCATCCCGGTATATGAAATTGCTGAAGAGCTGGAAGATGGGTATCCACACGTGAAATTCTACGATATGGAATTCGACAATCCCGAATCATATGTAATCCGCATGCTGCCGGAAGTACGGGGCTTTATGGGTATCCCCTTTACCATCTACTACAAGAATGGCAAGGTGGTGAAAGCGACTTCCAGCATTCAGACCAGAGAACAGATCACTTCTATATTAGATAACGAATTCGGACAGCAATAACGGATTGAAGTCATGAACACAACGAATCATTATGATATGATTGTCATTGGTGGAGGCCCTGCCGGATTAACGGCAGGCATCTACCTCTCCCGTGCAAAACTCCGGACGCTGATCCTGAATGAAGGTCCCGTGGGTGGACAGATGGTATTCACCCATGAGATTGCCAATTATCCCGGAGTGGAAAGTATCGGCGGCTATCAGCTTGCGTCGAATATGAAAAAGCAGGCGAGGGCCTTTGGATGTGCTATCCGGTCGAACGTCCTTATCTCCGGAGTGGAGTTAAACGGAGAAATCAAGCGTGTGGCACTTTCTGATGGCAATAGTTATACTTCCCACAGTGTGATCATTGCTACAGGCGGCCGCTCAAGAACTCTGGGTGTACCCGGGGAAGATACTCTCAAAGGCAAAGGGATATCCTATTGTGCCACCTGTGATGGAGACTTTTTCACCGATAAGGAGATTATTGTACTGGGTGGTGGCAATTCGGCTCTCGAAGAAGCGGTATCGCTTACTAAATATGCTTCGAAAGTGAGTATTGTTCACCAGTTCGATCATTTCCAGGCTTTCGAACATGCGGTGGAAGAAGCACGCGGTAACCCGAAAATAGATTTCATATTGGAATCATCGATTACCGCGTTCTACGGAAATGAGAGGCTGGAGAGCGTGGATATAAAGAACCTTGGAACCGGCGAAATAACTCCTTTTAAAACCGATGGCGTTTTTATCTTTATCGGATATATGCCTAACACCGAGTTCGTGAATGGCAAAGTGGCATTGAGTCAATGGGGTGAAATCATTGTCAATCCTGATCTATCCACCAATATCGAAGGTGTATATGCCGCCGGAGACTGTATCGCCAAGCGTTACCGCCAAGTCGCCACTGCTGTCGGTGATGGTACAGTGGCTGCATTGAGTGCATCCGCCTATCTGCACGAACTGAAAGCAAAAACACAATTAATAACCGCATGATATGAAGATAATTATCATTATTCTCGGATTGCTCGTGCTTGCCTTTATCATTTATATGTACCGACTCCAGGCTAAAATAAAAAAGACTCCTATGGTCGCTGATCATAAGGAGATCATCACCCTTACAGTGAAAAATTTTCAACAGCAGATCAAGAACAAGACCATACTGATCGATTTCTGGGCAGCATGGTGTGGCCCCTGCCGAATGATGGCACCAGTATTGAATGAAGTAGCCGCAGAACTGACAGGTGATGAGCGTGTCGGCAAAGTGGATATTGAACAGTATCAGTCGTTGGCAAGGAAATACAACGTACGAAGTATTCCCACCATGATCCTCTTTAAAAACGGTGTAGAGGTAAATCGTTTTGTGGGGATTAAAAACAAGGTTTTTTTATTAAAGCAGATTAGGAATGCTTAAAAGCAAGGAAAATTCAATATCTAATACTCTACTGAAAATCCAGTTTTTTACAAAATATCCGTTGGTCGTATGATTAAAACTAAATCTTGCGACTGACGGCGTTTTTGCGTCCCGATTTAGTTACCCATATTTCGTCAGGGCTACATGCCTAAATTCAATCAATTTTTAGTATTTTTGAAGAAAAATACAACCAAGAGTTGATATGATATGGTTATTGCATGCAATTAGCTGATATACATCCAGATATATTACATCCTGAATATTCCCTTTGGAAGTTATAATGGATATTTATGCCGGGGAACTTATACCACCATATTCCGGTGAACCTATAAACAAGGTTATCTGAGACCCCTTATTCATGCAGTTTTCCTAAAAGATTAAAATTTTGGTTTTGACGGGAAATACAGATTATCAGACAAAAAATAAAAACAGGGTTAAAAATTCCTGAAATAGCGGCGAAAATTTAAATTACCGGTTTTACCGGATAACAATCATTTTAAAATGAAGAAAATCTTTATTCCTATGTGTATTGCAGCGGCTCTAGTTTCGTGCAAGCAAGAAAACAAACAAGCTGTAGTGGTTACGTATCCTGAAACCCAAAAAATGGATATGGTAGATACCTATTTTGGTACAGAAGTAAAAGATCCGTACCGTTGGCTGGAAGATGACCGTTCAGACGAAACTGCAGGTTGGGTTAAAGCTCAAAATGAAGTGACATTTGGTTATCTGGACAAAATTCCTTTCCGAAATCAGATTAAAAACAAACTGGAAGATTTGTGGAATTACGAGAAAATCGGCGCTCCGTTTACCGAAGGGGATTACACTTTTTATATGAAAAACAACGGATTACAGAATCAGTATGTTTTATACAAAAGGGATAAAGACGGAAATGAAGAAGTCTTCCTTGATCCGAATAAATTTTCAGAAGATGGAACCACTTCATTGGCAGGGCTGGAGTTTTCTAAAGACAGCAAAACGGTGGCTTATGCCATTTCCGAAGGAGGAAGCGACTGGAGAAAAGTAATCATCATGGACGTGGATTCCAAAACAATTTTGGGAGACACGCTTATCGATATTAAATTCAGTGGACTTTCGTGGAAAGGAAACGAGGGGTTCTATTATTCGAGCTATGATAAACCTACCGGGAGTGAGCTTTCTGCAATGACAGACCAGCACAAGTTGTATTACCATAAATTGGGAACGCCGCAATCGGAAGACAAAGTGGTCTTCGGACTCGACAAAAAAAGACGTTATATCGGGGGTTCAGTGACTGAAGATGATAAATACCTGATTATTACAGCGGCTAACTCTACTTATGGAAACGAGCTATATATCAAAGACCTGACAAATCCAAACAGTAAGATTGTTACCCTTGTCGATAATTTCGACAATGATCATTATGTGATTGAGAATGAGGGTGACAAATTGTTTATTGTCACCGATAAAGATGCTCCTAACAGGAAAATCGTAACGGCTGATGCCAAAGATCCTTCTGCTCCCTGGGTAGATTTTATTCCTGAAACGGAACATGTACTTTCTCCTTCCACCGGTTCGGGGTATTTCTTCGCCCACTATATGAAAGATGCCATTTCACATGTACTGCAATATGACTACCAAGGGAATTTGGTTCGTGAGGTCGAGCTTCCGGGAGTGGGATCAGTAGGAGGATTCGGTGGTAAAAAAGAAGATACCACTCTTTATTTCACGTTTACGAATTATATTACTGCAGGAACAATCTATTCTTACGAACCAAAAGGGGGAATTACAGAAGTGTACGAGAAATCAAAAGCGAAGTTCAATTCCGATGATTACGAGTCAAAACAAGTGTTCTATACTTCGAAGGACGGAACAAAAGTTCCTATGATTATTTCGTATAAAAAGGGGGCGAAACTCAACGGGAAAAATCCGACCATTCTTTACGGCTATGGAGGATTTAATGCAAGTATGACCCCGGGCTTTTCGGTTGCCAACGCGGTTTGGATGGAGAATGGCGGAGTTTATGCTGTCCCGAATATAAGAGGTGGCGGAGAATACGGCAAAGAGTGGCATATCGCAGGAACACAACTGCAAAAGCAGAATGTATTTGACGATTTCATTGCTGCAGCAGAATATCTGATCGCAGAAGGTTATACTTCTCCCGGTTATCTGGCCATCAGGGGAGGTTCAAACGGAGGGCTTCTGGTAGGCGCTTGTATGACGCAACGACCTGATCTCTTTAAAGTGGCACTTCCCGCCGTGGGCGTGCTGGATATGCTGCGTTACCATACCTTTACCGCTGGAGCCGGTTGGGCTTATGATTACGGAACAGCCGAGCAAAGCAAGGAGATGTTTGAGTATTTATTGGGATATTCTCCCGTGCATAACGTAAAAGAAGGCGTGGAATATCCTGCAACGCTGATTACCACAGCCGACCACGACGACAGGGTCGTACCTGCACACAGCTTCAAGTTTGCAGCCGAGTTACAGGAAAAGCAGAGTGGAACAAATCCTGTCCTTATCCGGATTGATGTAAATGCAGGGCACGGAGCCGGAAAACCACTTTCCAAGATTATCGAAGAGAATGCAGACCTACAGGCATTTACTTTGTATAATATGGGAGTGAGACCATTAGGGAGCTAATATTCTTTGTAACAAATCCAAAAAATCCCAGGCATTTTTCACCTGGGATTTTTTATTATAAAGTTTGATTCAAAATCAATCTTCATAGAAAAATATTAGTTACGCTTTCATTCGAAAGCAGTACTTTTGCCTTAATTCCTATTTTAATAAGAAATGAATAAACTTTTGAAGTATTTCAACAGGCCTGCCTCGTATAATACCAAACCATGGGTGGTAGTTGTTGTTACTACATTATTAGTCTGTTTTCTTTTAGGTTTTTTTCAACCGTTTGGAATAACAGGATTCAACCCAAAAATAAAATTATTGGTTGTGAGTGGTTTTACATTGGTAACAGCTATATCGACCTCTATATTCTATTATTTGCATTATGTTTGAGTAATATAAATGCTCAAATGGACGAAAAATTCTATCACCCCGATAGAGAATGGTTAGGTATTGATTCTTTACAATATCAGGAAATTATCTTACACACAGATTCTGACATCATTTATTCCGTAATTATCAAACCTCAAGAATGTGTTAAAGCAACGATACTCTATTTTCATGGGAATGGAGGCAATATCTCGAAATGGGTAAATCATATACGTCCATTGGTGAATGATGGTTTTCAGATCTGTATGCTTGATTACAAAGGCTATGGTAAATCCTCCGGAACACCTACGCACCTGAATATTGCTCATGATGCACAGATGCTATTGGACACGTTACTTAAAAGAAAAGATGTTATGGATACGAAATTAATTATGTATGGGGTTTCAATAGGATCGCAGGTTGCCGCACATTTGACAAGGAATAATAATGATAAAATATCGGCATTGATATTCGACGGAATGATCACCTCCTTTACCGATATTGCATTACTAACATCACCCAAAGAATATCATGAACAGATAAAACAATTTGTAACATCACCTTACTCTGCTAAAGAGGATATTGAGGAAATAAAGAATGTCAAAGTCCTATTTATTCACTCAAAGGAGGATGAAATTCCAATAGAAGGAGCACAAGAGATCTACAATAACCTATCTTACCCTAAAATATTTTGGATATATGAGGGTAGACATATAGAGGCCCCTATCAAATATCCTGAAACCTTTGTAGAATATGTAAATAAATTGCTTTAGTTTACTCGTTACCTCTTAATTTCGGGACGGAGTACAAAACAAAAAAAGAGACCGTCTCACTGGAATAATCTTCATCATTTGTTACAATAATCATTTCCTGCTGTTTGGCATATTCCCAAATTTCCGTGTCTTTTGCGGGAACCGACAATCCTATATCATCAACGTGACAACAGTCATCAAAATATTGTTTCAATATACCGACTGATCGCCATGACAAATTTGCATCAAGCAATAGCCGGGTCTGCATTGGTTGTAGGAATTATTTTAATAAAAGATTCTCTATCGGCAGCAAAATGTAATGCAGCCCGAATATGATTATCTTCCAAAATTTATTTTCCTTATTTGTTTTACTGCAGAATTTATCTGACGGACAGAAGATTGGCAAAAACAGGTAAAATGCCCTATCCTGAACAAAAAACTTAGGTCAATACCGTATAAATATTATCAATTAAATAAACTTTTCAATAAATAAAATCTTTACCTATCTTTGCAACACGAACAAGAAAGAACCGGTTCTGAAAGCTTCAATAAACGGTAAACAGCATTTTTTTACAGGGTATTTAAATTACCAATGGAGGCAGTATCATTATTAATACGGTTGAACGGTCGTCAGTGGTTACAAGATTACCATTTGTGAAACGATTATACGGTTACCAAAATATTTGAAGCGGGGTTTTCCGGGAAAGTTCCGTAGAAAATCGTATGTTACACAAAAATGAAACATCAATTATAAAACAGAAAAAATTATGAGTTCAATTATCAATTCACAACTGACAGAGTTTAAAGTAGAGGCCTACCACGAAGGCGAGTTCAAAACAGTAACCCACAACGACGTATTGGGCAAATGGGCTATTTTCTTCTTTTATCCCGCGGATTTTACTTTCGTATGCCCCACGGAATTGGTGGACGTAGCTGAAAAGTACCAAGAACTGCAGAGGATGGGTGTGGAAGTTTATTCGGTAAGTACCGACAAGCACTTTACCCACAAAGCATGGCACGATACATCCGACAGCATCCGCAAAATCAAATATCCTATGTTGGCTGACCCCACCGGACACCTCTCCCGCGCATTCGGCGTGATGGTGGAAGAAGAAGGTGTTGCCTATAGGGGTACTTTCGTGGTGAATCCGGAAGGAAAGATCAAAATCGCTGAAATTCATGATAACGGTATCGGACGTAATGCTGAAGAACTGGTACGCAAAGTGAAAGCTGTCCAGTTTGTGGCTACCCACGACGGCGAAGTTTGTCCTGCAAAATGGGAGGAAGGCCAAGAAACTTTGAAACCCAGCATCGACCTGGTAGGAAAAATTTAATATACAAATCACTACTGACGGGCAACCTGTGGTGAATTGATACTACGGGTTGCCTGTCTTTTATTAACACATTATGTTAGATACATCTTTATTAGAACAACTACGGGGTATCTTCTCGGAACTCGGTAATGATTACACATTCGATGTTTCGGTCAGCGAGAACCATCCAAGCCGCGGACAACTGCTCGAACTACTCAACGACGTAGCATCGGTTTCGGATCGTCTCTCAGTGAAACAAAGTCCCGGCGAAGCCTTTGTGTTCGATATACTGAAAAACGGTGAAAAAACAGGTGTTAGATTCCGCGCCGTGCCAAACGGACATGAGTTCACGTCGCTGTTGCTGGCTGTACTGAATGCAGACGGTAAAGGTAAAAACCTGCCCGATGAGTTTGTGGTGAAGAAACTAAGATCGTTGAAGGGGGATATCCATTTGACGACTTATATGTCGCTGACCTGTACCAATTGTCCGGATGTGGTACAAGCGCTGAACGCCATGGCGGTGCTCAGCCCGCGTATAACACATGAAGCGGTGGATGGTGCCATCTACAAAGATGAAGCAGATGCACTGGACCTGCAAGGCGTACCGGCAGTTTTTGCTGATGGCGAATTGCTGCATGTCGGTCGTGGAAGTTTCGGTGAACTGCTGGCCAAACTGGAAGCGCGTTATGGAGTTGAGACATCTGAAACTGAAGAACAGACGGTTCGTGAATATGACGTGATCGTGACAGGCGGAGGGCCTGCCGGTGTTGCAGCGGCTGTTTACAGTGCCCGTAAAGGGTTGAATGTGGCCGTTATTGCAGAGCGTGTAGGAGGACAAGTCAACGAAACCGGAGGGATAGAGAACCTTATCTCGGTTTCCAAGACGACAGGTCCTAAACTGGCGGATGACCTTAGAAACCATATGAACGAATATCCGATTGATATTTTCGAGCATCGCTTAGTAGAAAAAGTGACGGTAGAAGACAATCTAAAAGTGGTTACTACCCAAAGTGGCGAACTGTTTGCCGCACCCGCTTTGATTATTGCGACCGGTGCCGGATGGCGCAGGCTGAACGTACCCGGAGAAGCCGATTTCATCGGAAGAGGTGTGGCTTTTTGTCCCCATTGCGACGGCCCGTTCTACAAAGGAAAACGTGTTGCGGTAGTAGGCGGTGGTAATTCCGGTATTGAGGCGGCTATCGACCTGGCAGGGATTTGCACCCATGTCACTGTCTTTGAGTTCTTGGATGAATTGAAAGCCGACAAGGTTTTGCAGGAAAAGGTGAAAAGTCTTCCCAACGTAGATATCTTCCTCCACTCACAGACCACCGAAGTGATCAACAACGGAGAGAAAGTCATTGGAATGAAGGTAAAAGACCGCAAGACCGAAGAGGAGCGCTTTGTGGATCTCGACGGGGTATTTGTACAGATCGGTTTGGCGCCCAATAGCGCGGCATTCAGGGATGTGGTAAATACCAACCGTTTTGGCGAGATAGAGATCGATGAACGCGCACGAACCAATGTGCCCGGGATCTATGCCGCGGGAGACGTAACCACGGTTCCTTACAAGCAGATCATCATCTCCATGGGAGAAGGCGCCAAAGCGGCTTTGACGGCATTCGACGACCGGATTCGTAGAATATGATCCCACAGTTGCCACGTCAAACTTCGTTTAGATAGACAAGACCGGTATTACAAGGAGATTTCCCGAGAGTATAATAATGAAAAAATTGGCGAATAGCATACTATTTTGTAAATTTGCCACAATTATAACGACAATACAGTTAAACAAAAAAATTATGAAAACATTAGATTATTTAGGATTAGATCCAAAAAGTACAGAAAAGACAGTGGACGGCTTACAGAAATTACTGGCCAGCCTGCAGGTTTACTACACCAACCTCCGCGGATACCACTGGAATGTAAAAGGTATCGAGTTTTTCGGCGCACACGCAAAATACGAAGAGTATTATGATGACACTGCCGAAAAGGTGGATGAAGTGGCTGAACGCATCCTGATGTTGAGCGGCACACCTGCACACAACTTTAGTGAATACCTCAAAGTATCGGCCATCAAAGAGACCGGCGTGGCAACCAAGTCAAAAGAGATCGTGAAAGAGATCCTCGACTCACTGAAAGTGCTGATTGCTCTGGAACGTGAAATATTGGAAAATGCTTCGGAAGGGAGCGACGAAGGTACCGTGGCGCTGATGAGCGACTATATTTCAGAACAGGAAAAAACTGTCTGGATGCTTACCGCATACCTTTCGTAAGAACTGTTTAGGTGTTTTATAATACTGAAAAACAGAGTATTAAATATTAATATGTAAAATGTTGATTGAGAATTCAGATCGGCATTAAGAATAAGGTAAAGGAGGGCGAATCACCTGTTGGTTTGCTCTCTTTTTTATTTCCGTTCAATTTATTCTATCGCCTTATTTTCCTATCAGCGACATAAACTGTTTGCGATAAGTATCCCCCATCGGTATCTGTTTTTCGCCAATGGTAATACGCCTTTTATTGATACTGGATATCTTATTTTTGTGGATGATATATG
>WPCJ01377311.1_pt1 | contig 37821 bp, 41 predicted proteins | sample 5399831 | NCBI WGS metagenome assembly WPCJ01 (sample SAMN12869470, study PRJNA574797) | sludge metagenome | isolation source: wastewater treatment of pH10 | place: China:Beijing | collected 2019-05-20 | reverse complement strand
GCGTGACCGCGACGAGGCCGGCGATCATGCCGGACGCGCCGCCGAGCATCGAGGCCTTGCCGCGCACTGCCTTCTCGACGAGCACCCAGCCGAGGATGGCACCGGCGGTGGCCGTGAAGGTGTTGATCATGGCGAGCGCGGCCGTGCCGTTGGCCGCCAGCGCCGACCCCGCGTTGAAGCCGAACCAGCCGAAGAACAGGATCGACGCGCCGATCATGGTCAGCGGAAGCGAGTGGGGCGCCATGTTGTCCCTGCCGTAGCCCGTGCGCTTGCCGAGGACGATCGCTCCGACCAGGGCTGCGATGCCCGAATTGATGTGGACGACGGTGCCGCCGGCGAAGTCCATCGTGCCCCAGCCGAAGAACAGACCGTTGGCGTCCCAGGCCATGTGGGCGATGGGGAAGTAGACGAAGGTGACCCACAGGACGGAGAACAGCACCACCGCGCCGAACTTCACGCGCTCGGCGAAGGCGCCGACGATCAGCGCCGGCGTGATGCAGGCGAAGGTCATCTGGAAGGCGATGAAGACATATTCGGGGATCGTGCCCGATTCCGATTGAGGCGTTACGCCGGCCAGGAAAAGCTTGCCGAAACCTCCCCAGAAGGCGCTCTCGCTGCCGCCGAAGGCGAAGGAATAGCCCCACAGCACCCATACGATGCAGATGACGGCGAAGATCACCGTACATTGCATCATGACCGAGAGGATGTTCTTGGCGCGCACGAGGCCGCCGTAGAAGAGCGCCAGGCCAGGCAGGAGCATGAAGAGTACCAAAGCCGTCGAGACGAGCATCCATGCGGTGTCGCCGGAATTGAGGGCGGATACGGCAGCTTCGACGGGTGCATCGGGCACAACCGCCTCTTCCTGCGCGAAGGCTGCCGTGATGCCCATCGACGCGAGTGCGGATGCCGCAGCCATCGCCGCGCTTCTGAAACTGACTGGAATGTTCATTGGAAATCTCCGTGGAAACTGGGAATCGGGTGCGTTCAGAGCGCGTCGGCGTCTGTTTCGCCGGTGCGGATGCGCACGGCGTTCTCGAGCGGGACGACGAAGACCTTGCCGTCGCCGATCTGGCCCGTGCGGGCGGCGGCGACGATGGCTTCGACGGCCCTGTCGGCGGTATCGCCTGCGACCGCGATTTCTATCTTGACCTTGGGCAGGAAGCTGACGGCGTACTCCGCGCCACGGTAGATTTCCGTATGCCCCTTCTGGCGTCCGTAGCCCTTGACCTCGGTGACCGTGAGGCCCTGGACGCCGATGGCGGTGAGCGCCTCCCGCACCTCGTCGAGCTTGAATGGCTTGATGATTGCCATCACGATTTTCATAAGCTTCACCCCTTGCTGGTTGCGGGTCTCCCCATTGCAACAAGGGACAATTCAAGCTCCGTGCCAGTTCGATGGACGGAGGGATAAGTCTATGAAAATGAAGTTGTTTTTTCTTCTGCCGCGCGTGGCGCGACAGAAGTGGCCGGATGTGAAAGCCTAAAAATTGCCCATAATGGGGCTATTGCTTAATCTTTAGGCGGGTGCCTCAGTCGCATCATGCCTTCCTGTGCGACGGAGGCGATGAGGGTGCCATCCTGCGCGTAGATCGTGCCGCGCGTGAAGCCGCGCGCGCCTTGCGTGGAGGGGCTGTCCTGCGAATAGAGCAGCCAGGAATCCAGCGGGTGCGAGCGGTGGAACCACATCGCATGGTCGAGGCTCGCCGCCTGGATGTCGGGGTCGAAGATGGCGCGGCCATGCGCGAAGGTCGAGGTGTCGAGCAGCGTCATGTCCGACAGATAGGCCAGCACGACAGCTTGCAGATGGCGGTCGGACGGCACGCGGCCGGCGGTGCGGATCCAGATGTTCTGGCGCGGCTCCAGCTTCTCGCGCGTTGTGTAGTGCTTGAGCATGACCGGCTTCATCTCGATGGGCCGGTCGCGCTCCCAGTAGCGGCGGATGCCGTAAGGGACGGTGTCGCCGAACTGGCTGATCAACTGGCGCTGGTCGAGCAGCGTGTCGGGCGGCGGCACGTCGAGCGGCATGGGCACCTGATGCTCCAGCCCTTCCTCGTCGGTCTGGAAGGAGGCTTCGAGCGAGAAAATCGCCTTGCCATGCTGGATCGCCACCACCCGCCGCGTGGTGAAGCTGCCGCCGTCGCGGATGCGGTCGACCTCATATACGATCGGCACCTGCGTGTCGCCCGGACGCATGAAATATCCGTGCAGGGAATGGACGAAGCGGTCGGGCTCCACGGTGCGCTGCGCGGCCACCAGCGCCTGCGCGATGGTCTGGCCACCGAAGACGCGCTGCCAGTCCAGTTTCGGGCTGCGACCTCTGAACAGATTGTGCTCCAGCTTCTCAAGGTCGAGAATGGCCAGAAGCTCCTGCATGGCAGCGGTCATACTTTCGCGCCCTTCCTATATGAATGGGGTTGCAGGCCGGTTTCCATCAGAGCAGATGGTGAAGTCAAGGCAGGCGGTGGGGAGAAAGAAATTGGCGAAGAAGCAGGTTGCATCCGGCAAGACCCCCGCCGGTCATATAAATGGCTCTCTCGATGTCCTTGTCGCCGGGGCAGGCTATGTCGGGCTTGCGACCGCCGTTTCGCTGAAGCAGGCAAGGCCCAGCCTCAACATCGCGATCGTCGACGCCGCCCCAGCCGGAGTCTGGCAGCGCGATACGCGCGCCTCGGCGATCGCCGCAGCCGCATGCCGCATGCTCGACCGGCTGGGCTGCTGGGACGCGATCTCGCCCGAGGCGCAGGCGATCACCGACATGGTCATCACCGATTCGCGCGCGTCCGATCCCGTCCGACCGGTGTTCCTCACTTTCGACGGCGAGGTCGCGCCCGGGGAACCCTTCGCGCATATGGTCGCCAACAAGGTGCTGAACGGCGCGCTGCGCCGCCGGGCAGCCGCGCTGGGCATCGACATAGTGGAAGGCGTCGCGGTCTCCTCCTTCGAAACTGGGAGCGCGGCGACTAAGGTGCATCTCGCAGACGGCGTCTCGCTGGAGGCGCGCCTGCTTGTCGCGGCGGACGGGGTGCGCTCCAGGCTGCGCGACATGGCGGGCATCAAGACCGTGTCCTGGGAATATGGCCAGTCTGGCATCGTCTGCACCGTCCGGCACGAGCGCCCGCACAACGGCCGGGCCGAAGAGCATTTCCTGCCGTCCGGGCCGTTCGCTATCCTGCCGCTCAAGCCCGAAAAGACCGGCGACAACCGCTCCTCCATCGTCTGGTCCGAGCGGACGGAGGATGCCGTAAAGCTCGTCGATGCGGACGAGATGGTGTTCGAGGTGGAACTGGAGCGGCGCTTCGGATTGAAGCTCGGCGAGATCAGCGTCGCCGACAAGCCGCGCGCATGGCCGCTGGGCCTGACGCTGGCGCGCGCCTTCGTCGCGCCGCGCCTCGCGCTGGTCGGGGATGCGGCGCACGGCATCCATCCGATTGCCGGGCAGGGGCTGAACCTCGGCTTCAAGGACGCCGCCGCGCTTGCCGAGACGATCGTCGAGGCCGACCGGCTCGGACAGGATATCGGCGCGCTCGACGTGCTGGAGCGCTACCAGCAGTGGCGGCGGTTCGATACCGTCCAGATGGGCGTGACGACGGACGTGCTGAACCGGCTGTTCTCCAACGATTTCGGCCCGGTGCGGCAGATCCGCGATATCGGGCTGGGGCTTGTCGACCGGATGCCGCGTCTGAAGGAGTTCTTCATCAGGCAGGCGGCGGGGCTCGCAAACGACGCGCCCCGGCTGCTGAGGGGCGAGGCGATCTAGGAGCGGGCCGGCCATGACGGGTCAATCCTCCTGCATATCCTTCGACGCGGAGGGCGAGGCGCTCGCCGCCGAGAGGCTGGTGATGGCGGGGAGGAGCGCCAGCAGGCCGTTTGTCAAGATGCACGGCCTTCGCAACAATTTCGTGATCTTCGACAATCGTGTCGATCACAGGAGCTTCCCGGTCGCAGACATCATCAGAATCTGCGATACGCAGGTCGGCGTCGGCGGCGACCAGTTGCTGACTATCGAGAGGCCGTCGCAGGAGGGCGATGCCGCCGGCGCATGCGCGGCGATGCGCATATTCAACATCGACGGCCGCGAGGTTTCGGCATGCGGCAACGCCACGCGCTGCGTGGCGCATCTGATGCTGGAGGAAACCGGCTTGTCGGAGCTTGTGCTCGAGACAGGCGGCGGCATGCTGAAATGCCGCCGTGCCGGCACGATGCAGGTCAGCGTCGAGATGGCCGCGATGAGCACCGACTGGCGGAAGTTTCCCGTCTCGCATGAGATCGACATGCTGCACGTGCCGGTCGGCAACGGCCCGCTTCGGGACGGTCTGGCCGTGTGGATCGGCAATCCGCATGTCGTCCATTTCGTCGAACGCCTGTCGGAGATAGACATGCCCGCCGTCGCGCCGGCTATCCAGAACGATCCGCTTTTTCCCGAGGGCGTCAATATCGGGGCAGCCGAGATTGTCGACCACGAGACCATCAGGCTGGCGGTCTGGGAACGGCCGGGAATCCTGACCGGCGCGTGCGGCACAGGCGCCTGCGTCGCCGCCTACGCGGCGCGGCTGCGGGGATTGTCGCAGAGCAGCCGCTTCACGGTGCATCTTCCGGCGGGCGCGCTGACAATAGACCTGATCGACGCCAATGAGGCCGATGGCGGGTCGTGCGGCATGCGCGCGGTGATGACCGGGCCGGTCGCCTATTGCTGCCGGGGCACGGTCGACTTCGAAGCGTGACGGCCGGCGTCACCGTCCGTCAGACGATGCGCCGCCCTTCGGCGTCGAGCAGCACGCATCCCTCGGGCGCGAAGCCGAGCTCGACCTGTTCTCCCTCGCGCAGGATCGCGCCGTGCAGCAGCGTGTTTGCCCGCACCGTCGTGCCGTTGCCGATGTCGATCTCGTAGACGGCGCTGCCGCCGAGATAGGATGTGGACAGCACGCGGCCCGCGAGGCGGTTTGCGCCCTTGCCGACGCCTACTTCCAGCTTCTGCGGCCGCACTACGACCGAGGCGCGCGAACCGGGCTGGATCGGCTTCGACGAGGGAGCGCGGACCGACTGGCCGGCATCGAGCATGACGGTGACGAGCCCGTTCTCCATTGCCTCCACGACACCCTGCAGCACGTTGGCCTTGCCCAGGAAGTCGGCGACGAAAGCGGTGGCCGGCGTGTCGTAGACCTCGGCCGGCGTGCCGATCTGCTCGGCGACGCCCGCGTTCATGACGACGATCTTGTCCGACATCGAGAGCGCTTCTTCCTGATCGTGCGTCACGAAGATGGCAGTGATGCCGGTCTGCTTCTGGATCTTCTTGATCTCGACGCGCATTTCCTCGCGCATGTTGGCGTCCAGCGCCGACAGCGGCTCGTCGAGAAGAAGCACGGTCGGTTCGAACACGATGGCGCGGGCAAGCGCGATGCGCTGTTGCTGGCCGCCGGAAAGCTGTGAGGGCAGCTTCTTCTCGCTGCCCGGCAACCGCACCATCTCAAGCGCCTGCTTTACCCTGCGCTCGATCTCCGGCCGTGGCACGTTGCGGTATTTCAGGCCGAAAGCCACATTGTCGAAGACGCTCTTGTGGGGAAAGAGCGCGTAATTCTGGAAGACAAGGCCGATGTTGCGCCGGTTGATCGGCACGTCGTCGACCCTGTTGCCGCCGATCGTGATCTGCCCATCCGAAATGTTGACCAGCCCGGCGATGGAACGAAGGATCGTCGTCTTGCCGCAGCCGGACGGACCCAGGAGCGTGACGAAGCTGCCCTTGTCGACGGCGATCGAGAAATCGCGCACCGCATGGAACTTGCCGTAGTGGATGCTGACATTGCGCAGCTCGACCGTCGGGTCGGACTGCGCCTGGCGGGAACGGTCCCCGGCCGATGGCCGGGGAGCATTCGATGACGCGGTTGCGGCGGTTTCAGGCACCCTTCGAGACCCTGTCCCACTGCTTGGTCCATGCGTCCTCGTTGTCGGCCCAGTAGATCGGGTCGGCGAAGGTCAGGGACTTCATCTGGCCTGTCGGGTCGAAGGCGGGGAGCGCCTTGATCTTGTCGGTCAGCTCCACCTTCGTGGGGTCGAGCGACGGCGGATAGTTCTGCCCCTCGGCCACCGCGATCGAGGTGGCGGGATCGAGCATGAAGTTGATCAGTTCCTCGGCCTCGGCCATGGGCGAGCCCTTGACGATGAGCATGTCCTCCATCCAGGCATAGGAACCGGCCGGGTCGAGATAGCCGATCGGCGCTCCCTGCTGCTGGAGAGCGGCGACACGGCCCGACCACGCGTCTGTGACGACGATTTCTTCCTTGGAGAGGAGATCCATCAGCTCGGCGCCCGAGCTCCAGAACTTCTTGGCGAGGTCGCGGGTCTCGCGGACATTGGCCCACACAGCGTCCATGTCCTTGATGTCGTTCGGGTCCTGCCCGGTCTGCAGCGCCGCGTACCAGACGCGCGTCGTCATGTCGGCATAGCCGCCGATCTTGCCTGCGTATTTCTTGTTGGACAGAAGCTTGGCGCCCTGCTCCTTCGCCTCCTCCGGCGAGATCACCTTGGTGTTGTAGGCGATGCCGGTCGTGCCGTAGTCGTAGGGCACGGCGGACAGTTTGGGCGTGATCTTGCGGAACGGCTCGATCATGGCCTCGACGACATTGGCAATGTTGGGGATGTTTGCCTCGTTGATCTCCGAGTTGTATCCGCCGTTGACGTATTTGATGTAGTAGTTGACGCCCGACGAGTGGACGACCTGGAAGTCGCCCGGCTTGGACGTCTTGATCTTGGTGATGATCTCGTTCTCGTCGCCGAAGGTCCCCTGCACGACCTTGACGCCCGACTTCGCCGTGTAGGGCTGGAAGGCGTATTTGTCGATCGCCTCCTGGACGACGCCGCCCCATCCGTCGAAGCGCACCTCGGTGGCGGCAGCCAGCGCGCGGCCCATCCACGACATGGACAGACCGGTGGAGGCGGCGGCCGCGGCCGTCAATGTGAGGAAGGTCCGGCGGCTTATGTTGCCGCCCTGATAGCGGTCGCTCAGCAACTCAAGTCTCTTGGTGGTCGACAGTTTCATCTACGCTCTCCCATTTTGGCGCTTCTTGAATCGACTGAACGTGTGCAGGATCGTTCCGCCGATCAGCGGAATGCCTACCGTCACAAGTATCATCACGGTGCCCAGCGCGTTGACCTCCGGACTGACGGACGTCTTCAGCATGGACAATATCTGCGTCGGCATAGTCTCGACGCCGGCCGGCCGCCAGAACAGGCTGGCCGAGGTGTTGTCGAAGGAAATGGTGAAGGCCAGCAGGATCGCCGCGACGACCGCCGGTATGAGGAGCGGAAGCGTGATCTCGCGGAAGGCGGACCATCGCGACGCGCCGAGCGACAGGCCGGCCTCCTCGTAGGTGCGGCTGATGCCGACCAGCCGAGCCTGCACGATGAGCACCACATAGGGCAGCGCCAGCAGGATGTGGCCGAGCAGCAGCAGCCAGATCGTGCGCGGCTGACTGGCCGCCTTGATGAGCACCAGAAGGCCGACGCCGAGGATCGTCTCGGGAACTAGGGCCGGAAGGATGACCAGCGTGCTGAACGCCTGCTTGCCGCCGAATTCGAAGCGCACCAGTGCGACCGCCGCCGTGATGCCGAGCAGCGTGGTCGCCGCCGCAGTCACCAGCGCGATCCACAGCGACGTCTTGAACGCCGCCATGACCTGCACGTTGGACAGCAGCTTGCCGTACCATTGCAGGCTGAATCCGGTGAGCGGGAAGCCGCCGAACATGGATGCGTTGAACGACAGGACGATGGTGGCGATGATCGGCGCGAACAGGAAAATGTAGACGAGAAGCGTCATGAAGCCGGTGAGGCGCCATGCCCATCTGCCATCGTGATCGAAGCTGCGCGACGTCATCCACCCAGCCCTTTCACGATCTGCGACATGCCCATGTAGCGGGTGTAGGCGGCCGCGACGCAGCCGAGCAGGACGAAGAGTACGATGGACAGCGTCGCGCCCATCGGCCAGTTCAGCTGGCCCATGATCGTGTCGTAGATCAGGTTGCCGAACAGCGCATCGCGGCTGCCGCCGAGCAGCTGGGGCGTGACGTAGCTGCCGGCAGCGAGCACGAAGCACAGCAGCAGCCCGGCGCCGAGGCCGGGCAGCGACAGCGGCAGCGTCACCTCGCGGAACGCCTGCGCGCTGGTGCAGCCCATCGAGCGCGCGGCCGAGATCAGCGTGCGGTCGATGCTCTCCAGGCTGACATAGACGTTGAGGATCATGTAGGGCAGCAGGAAGTGCAGCAACCCCATGATGACCGCGCCCTCGGTATACAGCATGGGCAGCGGTTCGCCGATCACGCCGATCCGCAGCAGCGCCACGTTGATAAGCCCTTGCTCGCCCAGGATGTGGATCCAGGAAAAGGTGCGGATGGTGAAGCTGATCCAGAACGGCACGATGAGCAGGAGCAGCAGCAGCCATTTGTGCCGGAACGTCGTCGACCAGATGAAATAGGCCGGGAAGTAGCCGACGAGCGCACACAGGACGGCCGTCATCATGCCGACGCGCACGGTCTTCCAGAGGAAGCCGTGGTAATAGGTGTCGAAGATGAATTCCTTCCAGTTGGCCAGCGTCAGCGTGGTCGACTCGACGCCGGCCGTCTCGAAGGTGAAGAAGGTGAAGACCGTCATGACGATGAGCGGCAGCACCAGAAGCAGGATGAGCAGCAGCAGGGTGGGCGCGATCAGCGCCCAGGCAAGCCTGCTATCATAGAGCTTCCACCCTCTGGCCATGCGCAGTGTCGTCGCCTGTTCTTGGGTTCGCATAAGCGAACCGGCAAAGAGATTGTGCTATCGGCGCTGCGATGTCCACCTTTCGCGACAAGTTTATCCGGCGGACAGCATCGAGGCCGTCCGCCTCCCCGCGTCAGACGCCGATGGGCATATGCTCGGCCGAGCGGGTGACGGCGCGCGGCGCGGTCAGCTCCTTCCAGGTCGACAAGGCCCGGCTGGTGGCCGCGAAGGGCTGGCGCCTGACGAACTTTCCACGTCCGGGCTGCGGCTGCGAGTTCTGGCCATCCTGCCAGACTACCTCGCCCCGCGACAGCGTATAGCGAGGCAGGCCGTTCACCTTGAAGCCCTCGAAGACGTTGTAGTCGATGATCGATTTCTGGGTGGCGGCCGAGATCGTCTTCGACAGCCTGGGGTCCCAGACAACCAGGTCGGCATCCGAGCCAGGGAGGATTGCGCCCTTCTGCGGATAGATGTTCAGGATGCGGGCGATGTTGGTCGAGGTCACCGCCACGAACTCGTTGGGGGTGAGGCGGCCGGTCTCGACGCCGCGCGTCCATAGCACAGGCATGCGATCCTCCAGCCCGCCGGTGCCGTTGGGGATCTTGCGGAAGTCGTCCAGTCCCATCGTCTTCTGCTTGCTGGTGAAGGCCGCGTGGTCGGTCGCGACCACCTGCAGCGAGCCGGAGGCAAGGCCGGCCCAGAGCGAATCCTGATGGCTCTTGTCCCGGAAGGGCGGGCTCATGACGCGCCGCGCGGCGTGCATCCAGTCGCTGTTCTGGTACTCGCTTTCATCGAGCGTCAGATGCTGGATGAGCGGTTCGCCGAAGACGCGCATGCCCTTCTGGCGCGCGCGGCGGATCGCCTCGTGGCTCTGCTCGCAGGAGACGTGGACAATATAGACCGGCACGCCGGCCGCATCGGCGATCATGATCGCGCGGTTGGTCGCCTCGCCCTCCACCTCCGGCGGGCGCGAATAGGCGTGTGCTTCCGGTCCGGAAATGCCGGAATCCATGTATTTCTGCTGAAGCGCGGCAACGACGTCGCCGTTTTCGGCATGGACGAGCGGCAGTGCCCCGAGCGCAGCGCAGCGCTGGAAAGAGGCGAACATCTCGTCGTCGTTCACCATCAGCGCGCCCTTGTAGGCCATGAAGTGCTTGAAGGTGTTGATGCCGCGTTCGACAACCCTGGGCATCTCGTTGAAGATCTGCTCCGACCAGCCGGTGACGCACATATGGTAGGAATAGTCTGACGAAGCCTGCCGGCTGGCGCGCGCCTCCCATTCGTCCATTGCGGCCAGCATGCCGTCGGGACCGGGAATCACGAAGTCGACGGCCATGGTGGTGCCGCCCGAAAGCGCGGCGAAGGTACCGCTTTCCCATGTCTCGGCGGCGGTCGTGCCCATGAAAGGCATTTCCAGGTGGGTGTGCGGATCGATGCCGCCGGGCATGATGTAGGCGCCTTGCGCGTCGACAACCGAATCTCCCGACAGGCCGGGCCCGATCGCGGCGATCTTCTCGCCCTCGATCAGTATGTCACCCGCGTAGGTGCGGTCGGCGGCCACGATCGTTCCGCCCTTGATCACTGTCGACATGCTCATTCTCCCATATGTCCGGGCAGCATTGTGCCCCGCGTGAATAGAAATGTCAGCCTTGCGCAGGCAGTGTCGACCGCCCGGTGGCGCCCGGCATGCGGCCCGGCGCCGGGCTCTGTCCAGGGTCGGCGGGGACGCGCAACGGCGAGCGCGGATGAAGCAGCAGGAGCCATGTCAGGGCGATGGAAACGAGGCTGATGCCGACGATCAGGGCTGTCTCCGGCAGTGTCCAGGCAAGGCTGTCCAGCGGAGGGCCCTGGAACAGCGCAAGGCCTCCGAGCGCCCTGTCATGCGAGATCAGCGCGAAGCCGATGAGGTTGTTGCCGAGATGCGCGCCCATCGCTGCACCCAGATTGCCCGTGGCGTAGACGAGAAGCGCGAGCAGGGCGGCGAACGCGCCGATCGACATCACGACGGCGACGTTCATCGCCAGCACCGACTGCGGGCTCCAGTGGAGAAGCGTGAAGGCGATGGTAGGCAGGACGCCCCAGACGATCGCGCTGCGGAAGCGGTATGCGAGGCCGCGTTGCAGATAGCCGCGAAAGAGGACTTCCTCCGAGGAGGTCTGGATGTAGGCGAAGATCGTCATGGGGACGAGCAGCAGGAGCCATGCGCCGAAGGTGACGCTGCCGCGCGCCACGTCCGGCATCATCGCGAAATAGGCCAGTTCGGTCAGCAGGGAGGTGACGGCCACCGCCGCGAAGCCCCGCAGGAAGCCGGAGCGCGAAATGCGGCCGCTGTTGCCGAACAGACGCGAGACCGGTTCGCGATGCAGCCAGCGCATGGCGACCCAAAGGCCGATCCATATGCCGGCGAAGGAGGCGAGTGTCGTGAAGAGCCCGCCGGTCGTGCCCATCATCTCGTCCAGCGGACCTTCCAGCAGCCAGGCGTAGCCGCCGAATATGACCGCCATGGTCGTCCCGAACCATAATATCGCAACGATCACGACGCCGATGATCATGCGCGGCAAGGTGGTTTTCTCGGTCGGCGAATTCCGGTAGCGCTCGAAAGCCGTAGGGTCCAAATGCATTGAGAATCCACTCTGAAGGTTTTGAAGATAGGCGCGATGAAAAGCGGCCGCGTCAAGGGGTTGCGTCGATCAGCGCCGCACGGACGCATAGCGCAACCTTGCCGTGCGGCCGGTCGCTTCCGGCGTCGTCTTCGATCACAACATCGAAATCAGCGGCCTTTTGGCCATGATTAGGCACAACAAGGCTTGATCGATGACGGCTTTTTAGGCATTCGCTGCCATATAACGGCGGCGTCGAGCTTTTTCGACGCCTTGAAGAGCATGCGAATGCTGGCGTTTCGTGCCAGTCGATCGGGCAACTCGGGAGAACAGCATGGCATTTCGTGCCAAGGTTAAATTGATTGCAGCGGCCGGCGTCGTGCTCGGGCTGCTGTCAGGTGCCGCACAGGCCCAGCAATGCGGCGACACGGCTGCCGGATTCGAGCAGTGGAAGGCCGATTTCGCCGGCCAGGCAAAGGCGGCGGGGGTGAAGAGCAAGGGTCTTTCGGCCCTGGCCGGCGCCGAATACGCGACGGCGACCATCAAGGCCGACCGTGCCATCCACAAGGCTTTCAGCGGTTCGGTGGAAGACTTCATGAAGCGGCGCGGCGCGTCCACCATCATCTCCAAGGGCCGCTCGCTGAAGAAGGCGAATGCCGCCATGTTCGACAAGATCGAGCGCACCTACGGCGTGCCGCCCGGGGTCCTGCTCGCCATCTGGGGCATGGAAACCGGCTTCGGCTCCTACATGGGCAAGCAGAACACGGTTTCGGCCATCGTGACGCTCGCCTATGACTGCCGTCGTCCCGAATTCTTCTATCCGCACGCCATCGGCGCGCTCAAGCTGGTGGACAGCGGCGCACTGAGCCCCAACTCGGTCGGCGCAATGCACGGCGAGATCGGCCACACCCAGTTCCTGCCGGGCAATGTGGTGAAATATGGCGTCGGCAACATGAACCTGCGCGACAAGCAGACGGCCCTGGCTTCCACCGCCAATTTCCTGAGGGCGCATGGCTGGCGGGCCGGCGCGAGCTATCAGGCCAATATGGGCGCAATCGCGGGCTGGAACGCTGCGAGCGTCTACCAGCAGGCGATCGCGCGCATTGCCGAGGCGATCGACGGCGGTTGATCCAATCCGCCTTGAATGAAAAAGCCCGGCGATGAGCCGGGCTTTTTTGTTGGGCCGCGTGAAGCTCAGCCGTTGCGGCGGCGGGCCGCCAGCGTGCGCAGCCGCAGGCCGTTGAGGCGGATGAAGCCTTCCGCGTCCTTCTGGTCGTAGGCGCCGCGGTCGTCCTCGAAGGTGACGAGCGCATCGGAATAGAGCGATTTGGGCGAGCGCCGTCCGGTGACGATGACGTTGCCCTTGTAGAGCTTCAGGCGCACGTCGCCCTCCACCTCATCCTGGCTCTTGTCGATCAACGCCTGCAGCATCTCGCGCTCGGGCGAATACCAGAAGCCGTTGTAGATCAGCTCCGCATAGCGCGGCATGATCTCGTCCTTGAGATGGGCCGCGCCGCGGTCGAGCGTGATCGATTCGATCGCGCGGTGCGCCTGAAGCAGGATCGTGCCGCCTGGCGTCTCGTAGACGCCACGGCTCTTCATGCCGACGAAGCGGTTCTCGACGAGATCGAGCCGGCCGATGCCGTTGTCGCGGCCGAGATCGTTCAGTGCCGCCAGCAGCGTCGCCGGGGACATGGCCTTGCCGTCGATGGCGACGGGGTCGCCCTTGCGGAAGGAAATGACGATCTCGGTCGCCCGGTCCGGCGCATCCATCGGGGAGACCGAACGCTGGTGGACGAATTCCGGCGGCTCGACCCACGGATCCTCCAGCACCTTTCCCTCGGAGGACGAGTGCAGCAGGTTGGCGTCGACCGAGAAGGGAGCCTCGCCCTGCTTGTCCTTGGGCACCGGGATCTGGTGATCCTGCGCGAAGTTCAGCAGGTCCGTGCGCGACTTGAACGACCAGTCGCGCCACGGAGCGATGACCTTGATGTCGGGATTGAGAGCATAGGCGGACAGCTCGAAGCGGACCTGGTCGTTGCCCTTGCCGGTCGCGCCATGGGCGATGGCGTCCGCGCCGGTTTCGCGGGCGATGTCGACGAGGTGCTTGGAGATCAGCGGGCGGGCGATGGAGGTGCCGAGCAGATAGAGACCTTCATATTGCGCGTTGGCGCGGAACATCGGGAAGACGAAGTCGGAAACGAATTCCTCGCGGACATCCATGATGCGGATGTCCTTGATGCCCATCATCTCGGCCTTCTGCCGCGCAGGTTCAAGCTCGCCGCCTTGTCCAAGGTCGGCGGTGAAGGTGACGACCTCCGCGCCAAGTTCGGTCTGCAGCCACTTCAGGATGATGGAGGTGTCGAGCCCGCCCGAATAGGCAAGCACTACCTTCTTTACGTCTTTCCAGTTCGACATGCCGGTCCCCGGTTCGATTTTCGCGCGCACTCATAGCAGGAAAGCCGGCGCGGACAAGTCGCGAGCGGCCGTCATGCGGGGACTGGACCAAGCAAATCCCGCTGGTTTGCGATGCGCGGGAGGCGTATAGCGCTGGCAGTCCAGGCTAGGCCCGCCATGTCCGTCATTCCCGATACGACCATATTGCTGCAGTTCGCCGTCGCGTCCGTGATCCTGTTGATCACTCCGGGCCCCGACATGACCCTGTTCATCAGCCGCACGCTCTCGCAGGGGCGTGTCGCGGGCATCGCTTCGATGGCCGGCGCGCTTACCGGCGTGCTGATCCACACGATGCTCGTCGTGATCGGCGTCTCCGCGCTGATAGTGGCCTCGCCATCGGCTTTCGTTGGGCTCAAGATCGTCGGCGCCGTCTATCTCTTCTATCTGGCGTGGCTGGCGCTGCGTCATGGCTCCACCTTCAAGCCGCAGGAGAAGGCCGGCCCGCGCATATCGCTCGGCCGTTCCTATACAATCGGTCTCGGCATCAACCTGATGAATCCGAAGGTCATCCTTTTTTTCATGACCTTCCTTCCGCAGTTCGTATCGGTGCATGATCCGCACGCCGCCGGAAAGCTTTTTTTCCTCGGCATGCTTTCGGTGCTGCTGGCGGTGCCGATCCTGGTGCCGATGATCCTCGCCGCCGACCGTTTCGCCGGCGTGATGAAGCGCAGTCCGCGGGCGACGCGCGTCGTCGACTATCTTTTTGCCGGGGTGTTCTCGGCCTTCGCCGTGAAGATACTCACGGCGCAGGCGAAGTAGGGTTCCCGCCGGACCTGCGCCAGCTTCCGGCATTGCGGCCGGCGACCAGCCAATAGGCGATGCCGCCGAACATTCCCGCGGCGATCATCGTCATGGCGATGCCTGGACTGGTCGCAGCGGTATAGGTGTAGTCGGGCGCAGCGCCAGAACCCTCCACCAGAATCTCCGGGCCGCTCATCTCACGCCAGAAATAGCCGAACACGGCAGCGCCCACGACCCCGCCTGCGAGCGCGTAGAAAAGCCAGTCCCGCTTGCCGAGGATCTCGGCCAGCAGGATCGCCGGCATCGTGGGCACGAAGGCGAAATAGCCGACGAACAGCGAAACCAGCGGTATGGCGAAAAGAAAGGATCCCATCGCCATGTCAGGCGCTTCCTGCAGGCCGAAGCCGGCTGAGGCGATGAAGACCATCGTGAGGAAGGCGCTGGCGGCGAAGGACGCCACGCCGTAGCCCGCAAGGATCACGACGAGACGGCCAAGGCTGGCGAATATCCGGCTCATGCCGCAGAATCCCGCAGCCGCGCACGGCGGCGGACAGCGATGACGCGCCCGACCGCCAGCCAATAGGCCGCCCCGCCGGCGAAGCCGCCCGGAAACGATGCGGCGACCAACGAGGGAATCGCCAGGGGAGCCCCTACGATCGCTGTAAAGACCACGAAGGACGGGATGACATTCGCCGTGCCGGCAAGGGCATAGCGGACCCAGCCGTGCCAGCACCTGCCTTCGCCGACCATGACAGCCGCCACGAAGCCGGGCAGGGCGCACAGGAACGTCCAGAAGAAGCCTAGCATGAAAGCGGCGGCGAGGCCTCCCGCGAGGCTCGGGGAAGAGCCGGCGGCCATGGTGCCGCGGACCATCGGGGAGGTCAGCATGAGGGCGACCGTCACCGCGACCGCTACAGTGACGGCGACGAGATATCCGAGGGCCGTCAGCCCGATCCTGAAAAGGGCCGGGCGTGCCCTCACGCCTCGCCGTGCCCGGCGATCATCATCGCTTCGAGCGCAAGCCGGTCGGTCTTCTTCATGCGCTCCGATTCCGACTTGAGCTGGCCGCAGGCGGCGAGGATGTCGCGGCCGCGCGGCGTGCGGATCGGGGATGCGTAGCCGGCATTGTTTATGTAGTCCGCGAACTTCTCGATCGTCTCCCAGTCGGAGCACTGGTAGTTGGTGCCCGGCCAGGGGTTGAACGGGATCAGGTTGATCTTGGCCGGTATACCCTTCAGCAGCTTGACCAGCGCCCTGGCGTCGTCGATCGAATCGTTAACGTCTTTCAGCATCACATATTCGAAGGTGATGCGCCGGGCGTTCGACAGGCCGGGATAGGCGCGGCAGGCCGCGATCAGATCCTTCAGCGGGAACTTCTTGTTGATCGGCACGAGCATGTCGCGCAAATCGTCGTTGGTGGCGTGCAGCGAGATGGCCAGCATGACGCCGATTTCCTCGCCGGTGCGCAGGATTTCCGGCACGACGCCGGAGGTCGACAGCGTGATGCGGCGTTTCGACAGCGACAGGCCGTCGCCGTCGGAGGCTATCAGCAGGGCCTTCTTCACTGCCTCGAAATTGTAGAGTGGTTCGCCCATGCCCATCATGACGATGTTGGAGACCTTGCGGCCTTCCGCAGGCACGATCGCACCGGCCGGCGTGTCGCGGTCGGGGAAGTCGCCCAGCCGGTCGCGCGCGGTCATGAGCTGCGCGAGGATTTCCTCGGCGGTGAGGTTGCGCACCAGCCTCTGCGTGCCCGTGTGGCAGAAGGAGCAGGTCAGCGTGCAGCCGACCTGGCTGGAGATGCACAGCGTGCCGCGCCCTTCTTCCGGGATGTAGACGGTTTCGATCTCGACCGGCCGTCCCGCGCCGCGCGCGGGAAAGCGGAAAAGCCATTTGCGCGTGCCGTCCGCCGAGATCTGCTCCTCGACGATTTCCGGACGCGCTATGGTGAAGGCGCGCGCAAGCGCGGCACGCAGTTCCTTGGAGATGTTGAACATCTCCGAGAAATCGGACACGCCGCGCACATAGAGCCAGTGCCAGAGCTGCTGCGCGCGCATCCTGCCCTGGCGCTCGGGCACGATTCCGGCCGACACCAGCGCCTCGGCAAGCTCGGCCCGCGTCAGGCCGATCAGCGACGCCTTTTCGGGCGCGGGCGTGCGTGGCGCGAGCGTCGCGCGGGCGGGGCCGGTGGTGAGATCGAGCGAAAGAGCCATGGGTCCGGTCTATAGGGGCAATGTGCTGGCGGATGCCCGCGATCAGCGGCGTTTACCACAACAGGGCCCGACCGTCACGCCAGCGCCGGCCAGAGCCTAAAGCAAAGGGCCGGACGAGCCGGCCCTTTGCGGTTTTCTGCGGGACAGCAGCGCTACTTGCAGTTCGCGATCGAGTTCAGCGCGGCCGAAATACCTTTCAGCGAGAAGGAGTAGCTGGTCTTTGTGCCGCGGCCGGACTGCGCCTGGACCTTCATGTCCGAGCCGCCCTTCATGGCCGCGATCAGGTTCGGTTCCTCGGCCGCGTTCTCGACCCAGGCGGACTTGCCCTTGGTGAACATGGAGAACGTCTTGTCGCCGATAGAAACCGAGACCTTGGAGCCTTCGCGCAGCGGATAGCCGGCGATGAACTGGGGCTCGAAGGAAACCGCCTGGCCGGGCCGCTGGCTCACGAAGAAGAACATGTTGCCGTGATCCACGCTGGCAGGCTGCATGGATTTCGGGTTCGGCACCGTCAGCACGTAGCAGACGCGGCCGTTCTGCGCCTGGTAGCTGTAGGTCGCCCAGTCGCCATGTTCGGCCATCTTGCGTGCAGACTGCGCAAAGGCCTGGCCGCCGCACGCCGCCATGGCCATGGCCATGGCCGCGAATATCGTTATCAAACCCCGCATCGTATTTCCGCTTTTCCCTTGTTCAAGCCAGCCGTGCAGGCTTCAGTCATGCAGGCCACAGAGGTCCGGAACCCCTTGAGGTTCATTTTGATTTAATCTGGGTTACCAAATCATGAACCCCGGATGCAAAACTTCTTTGTGATCCTGCTCGGTTGGCCTGTGGTTTCGCTTGTCGTTCTGGTCGTCACCTGGACCGTCGCCGACATGGCGCCGGCCATATGCGCTCTATCGTCTCCCTTGATCGCTTTTGAGATCAGGAAAAAGGCAACAGTTTGACTGTTTCCGCGCTGAAACCGCCGTCAGCGGTCCAGAAGGGACTGCTTCGCCGCCAGGCGGTGAGCCGATGTGATGTTGGACTTCACGGCCGCAATGGCCGCCGTCAGCACCGCCATGTCGTCTGTGAAGCCGAGGCCCAGCACGATGTCGGGAATGGCGTCGGCCGGCAAGATGAAGTAGCCGAGCGCCGCGAGCAAAACCGCCTTGGCCCGAAGGGGCGTATTCCTGTCCAGCGCGCAGTAATATGCCGCCACGACCTCGTCCATGAAGGGTACGTGGCGTGCTGCCTTCTTCGCGGTGCGCCAGAACTTCTCGCGCACTTCACCTTCGTCGGGGTGGACAGAGCTGTCGTCGGATCGTGCCATCGGCGGGTCTCCTTTGGCATGAATGTGGGTGGACGAGAGCCACCGCGCAAGATGCCATCGGCGCGTCGCGATTTGCCTGTGTCGCGCGCTCTACGGCTTGCCGGCAAAGCGGTTCATGCGCCTGGCCAGTTCGAAGTCGAGCGGCGTGAGCCCGCCCGCGTCATGCGTGTTCAGCTTCACTTCAACCGTCCGGTAGACATTCGTCCAGTCCGGGTGATGGTCCAGCTTCTCCGCCGCCAGCGCCGTGCGTGTCATGAAGGCGAAGGCCTCGCTGAAATTGGCGAAGGTGAAAGTGCGGCTGATCGACAGGGCGTCGGCGGCGAGCGTCCAGCCTTCGAGGTCGGACAAGGCTTCCTCGACGGCCTGCCTGTCGAGCTTTTCGCGCGGCATCGCGGCCGCCCTATCGCATTAGCCGCGAGGCGTCCCAGGAGCCGGCCCCAAGGCCGCCCGCCCGGTGCTCCTTCACGGCCAGCGGCCAGGCTTCCTCGATGACATATGGACCGCCGCCGACCGATTCACGCGACGACATCAGAACGAAGCGCCCGACCCGGAATGGCAAGGTCGAGAAATTGCCCCTTGCCGAAAGATATTTCGCGACATCGGCGGGACTGGCGTTGCGGAGCCTCGCAAGCGTGACGTGCGGAACGAACTTGCGCGGATCGGCGGGAACGCCGAGCCGCTGGCAGATGCGGTCGATCTCCCCCTGCAGCGCGTTGAGATCGGGCGAGGGCATCGCGCCGGCATAGATGGAGTGGGGTTTCCTGGAGCCGAACGCGCCGACGCCCGACAGCGTCAGCGAGAAAGAGGGGCGGCGCACACGGTCCAGCGCATTCGCGATCTCGTCGGCCACATGGCCTTCCACGTCGCCGATGAAGCGCAGCGTCATGTGGTAGTTTTCGACGTCCATCCAGCGGGCACCCGGAAGGCCGCCGCGCAGCAGGGAGAGGGAAAGGGCGGCATCGCGCGGTATCTCGAGGGCGGTGAAAAGTCGCGGCATGGCCTGGCTCCCTTCCTCGAATCGTACTGTCGGCCTCAGCGAATCACCGATCCACCCTGCGGGCAAGCTGTTTTTGACACTCGCTTCCTGCCGCAGGGGAAGCGGTGCCGGTCAACTCCTCGCGCCGGGGATCGCTCCTGCGATGATCTTCTCGACGGCCGGAAGCATCCTCTCGACCATGCGGTCGACGCCAGCCGCGTTGGGATGCATGCCGTCCTCGAGCAGATAGGCCGGATCGGCCGCGACGCCGTCGAGGAAGAACGGATAGAGCGCGACAGCGTGCTTTTCGGCAAGGCGCGGATAGATGGCGTCGAAGGAGGCCCGATAGTCCGGACCGAGATTGGGAGCGGCGAGCATGCCGGCGAGCAGGACATCCATGCCGCGCTCGCGCAGCCTCGAAATCGCCGCGTCGAGATTCTTCTCGGTCAGCTCCGTTCCGATCCCGCGCAGCATGTCGTTGGCGCCGAGTTCGAGGATGACGAGCCGTGTTCCGTCCGGCACCGACCAGTCCAGCCGCGACAGCCCGCCCGAACTCGTGTCGCCCGAAACGCCGGCATTGGTGATCACGACATCGTGACCCTTGTCGCGAAGTGCTTCTTCAAGCTTCTCGGGGAAGCTCTGGCCCGCGTCGAGCCCGTATCCGGCCATCAGGCTGTCGCCGAAACCGACGATCCTGTATGGCTCGGCGCGGGCAAGGCTGCTGGCAGCGGTCGCCATCGCGAAAATGGCGAAGCCGGCAAGGAAGGCGATCGGTCCGGGAAGTTTGAAAGCCATGCCAAAGAGCCCATATGACGGAGGCACCCTCCGTATCCTGCTCTCCATATAGGACAGTTTCTTCGTGACAGAACCCGTCATCCAGCTAAAGGACGTGTCGCTGACGCTCGGACAGGGGGCGTCGTCCGTCCATGTCCTGAAGGGCGTCACACTCGATGTCGGCCCCGGCGAGGCGACCGGCATCGTCGGCCCGTCCGGCTCGGGCAAGTCGACCCTGCTGATGGTCCTGGCGGGCCTGGAGAAAGTGGATTCCGGAACAGTTCGGATCGCCGGCGAGGCGATCAACGGCAGGAGCGAGGACGAGGTGGCCGCCTTCCGGGGGAGGAATGTAGGCATCGTATTCCAGTCCTTTCATCTCATTCCCAACATGACGGCGCTGGAGAATGTCGCCGTGCCGCTCGAGCTGGCGGGACATGCGGACCCCTTCGGCGCGGCAGGGCGCGAACTCGCGGCGGTCGGACTGGCCGAACGCACGACGCATTATCCGGGTGAGCTTTCCGGCGGCGAGCAGCAGCGCGTGGCGATCGCCCGCGCGCTCGCGCCTGAGCCGCGCATCCTGATCGCCGACGAGCCCACCGGCAATCTCGACCAGGCGACCGGCCAGCAGATCGCCGACCTGCTTTTCGCGAAGGCGGCAGAACGCGGCATGACGCTGGTGCTCGTCACGCACGACCCGTCGCTGGCGGCGCGCTGCGCGCGACAGGTGACCATGCGCTCGGGCCGGATCGAAGCCGAACCCGCGGCCCGGCCCCCGCTCTCGGTGCCTGCCTGACATGGCCATGGAAGAGATCGCCGATGGCGTCCATCCAGCCGGGCGCGATATTGCCGGGCGAAACGGCATCCTTTCGCTGCGCAGCCTCGGTCTTGCCGTGCGGTTTGCGCTGCGCGAGATGCGCGGCGGGCTTTCCGGCTTCCTGATCTTCATCACCTGCATCGCACTGGGGGTCGCGGCGATCGGCGGCGTCAATTCTGTCGCCCGCTCCATCACGGCCGGCGTCGCCGAGGAAGGCCAGACGCTGCTGGGCGGCGACCTGCGCTTCCAACTCAACCAACGGCAGGCGACGGAGGAAGAGCTCGCTTTCCTGCGCGAGCTGGGCGCGATCTCGGAAGGCGCCAGCATGCGCTCCATGGCGCGGCTGGAGGACGGCTCCGACCAGGCACTCGTCGAGGCCAAGGCCGTGGATGGGGCCTATCCGCTCTATGGCGAGCTGGTGACGGAACCGACACTTTCCCACGAGGAGCTTTTCGGCGAGCGCCACGGCGCGTTCGGCGCGGCGGCGCCTGACCTGCTGTTCGAGCGGCTTGGCCTGAAGCCGGGAGCACGCATCAGGCTCGGCACGGCGACATTCGAGCTGCGCGCCATGCTGGTTACCGAGCCGGACGCGGCTTCGGACGGCTTCGGCTTCGCGCCGCGCCTGCTCCTTTCGCGCGAGGGGCTGGAGGCTTCCGGGCTCGTGCAACCGGGCAGCCTCGTCGCCTACAACTACAAGGTCCGCGTAGACGGCTCGGCGACGGAAGCGGCGCTGACGCAGATCCGCGAGGAGGCCGCCCGGCAATTCCCGCAGGCCGGCTGGTCGATCCGCTCGCGGCTCAACGCTGCACCCGCCCTGTCGGCCAACATCGATCGTTTCTCGCAATTCCTGACGCTTGTCGGGCTGACCGCGCTGGTGGTCGGCGGCGTCGGGGTGGCCAATGCCGTGCGCGCCTATCTCGACGGCAAGCGCGGCGTCATCGCGACCTTCAAGAGCCTCGGGGCTTCCGGCGGCTTCGTCTTCACGGTCTATTTCGTGCAGATGCTGCTGATCGCGGGCATAGGCATCGCGGCGGGCTTGGTGCTTGGGGCCTTGATGCCCTTTGCCGCGCAGGCGGCGCTCGCCTCCCTCATTCCGGTTCCGGCCGAGGTCGGCTTCTATCCTTCCGCGCTGGCGATGGCCGCTCTTTTCGGCCTGCTCGTCACGCTCGCATTCGCACTTCTGCCGCTGGGCCGCGCACGCGACGTTCCGGCTGCCGCCCTTTTCCGCGAGATAGGCTTCGAGGGCGGCGCGATGCCGAGACAGGTCTATGTCCTGTCGGCGCTCGCCATCGCCATCGGACTGGCCGCGCTCGCCGTCTGGTTCTCGAGCGACAGGCGTATCGCGACCGTCTTCGTCGGAGCCGTGATCTTTTCGTTCCTGGTCCTGCGGGCGGTGGGCAAGGGCGTGCAGTGGCTGGCGAGGACAAGCCCGCGCGTGCGCCGGGTGGCGCTCAGGCTCGCCATCGGCAACATCCATCGTCCGGGTGCCCTGACGCCCTCTGTCGTTCTGTCGCTGGGACTGGGCCTAACCCTGCTCGTGACGCTGGCCCTGATCGACGGCAATCTGCGGCAGCAGATCGCCGGTACGCTGCCGGAACGCGCGCCGAACTTCTTCTTCGTCGACGTGCAGAGCACCGAGGTCGAGGACTTCGCTTCCTTCATCAGGGCGCAGGCGCCAGGCGGAGAGATCATGCGCGTGCCCATGCTGCGCGGCCGCATCGTCAAGCTGAACGGCGTCGACGCGCAGAAGGTGCAGGTCCCGCCGGAAGGCGCATGGGTGCTGCGCGGCAACCGCGGCATCACCTACGACGCCAAACTGCCCGACAATGCGACGCTCACGGAAGGCGAATGGTGGCCGCCGGACTATTCCGGCGAGCCGCTCGTCTCCTTCACCGCCGACGAAGCCCGCGAGCTCGGCCTGAAGATCGGCGATACGATCACCGTCAACGTGCTCGGCCGCGATGTCACCGCGCGCATCGCCAGCCTGCGCAAGGTCGAGTGGGAATCAATGGCGATCAACTTCGTCATGGTGTTCTCGCCCAACACTTTCGCCGGCGCGCCGCACAGCTGGCTGGCGACGCTCACCATGCCGGACGCCTCGTCCGCCGACGAGGCGCGCCTGCTGAACGCGGTGACGCGCAGCTTTCCGGCTGTCACCACCGTGAGGGTGAAGGATGCGCTCGACGTCGTGAACCGCATCGTCGGCCAGCTCGGGACCGCGATCCGCGCCGCGGCGAGCGTGGCGCTGGTCGCCTCGGTGCTGGTGCTTTCGGGCGCGCTTGCCGCCGGCAACCGTGCGCGCGTTCACGACGCGGTGGTGCTGAAGACGCTGGGCGCGACGCGTCGGACGCTGATAGCCGCCTTCTCGCTCGAATATGCCCTGATAGGTCTGGCGACGGCGGTGTTCGCGCTTTTTGCAGGGGGTGTCGCCGGCTGGTACGTGGTTTCGCAGATCATGCGGCTGCCCTACATCTTCATGCCTGAGGTGGCGGCCGCGACCATCGTGGCGGCGCTCGTGCTGACGGTCGGTTTCGGCCTCGCGGGTACCTGGCGGGTGCTCGGCCAGAAGGCAGCGCCCGTGCTGCGCACCCTGTAGCTGTCCGATCCGCCGGTAACGAACGCGTGATGACAAAAAAATCAACCGTTCACGCATGGTTGCACGCCGTTGCGGGGCTTGTCCTTTAGAGCCGAAAACATCATATTTCGGCCAGGCATGCTGGAAACCCGCCAGCGGCGCCTGGGCGCGCCAGATGAGCCGCCCCGACACCTGACGGGCAGAAGCAACAGAGGAAACAATGGCTGAACTTCGCAACTATCAGACGCGAGCGGCGCCTGCGGGCAGCCGCGTCGACATGTCGATCGACGAGGGCCTGCGCGCCTATATGCTCAAGGTCTACAATCTCATGGCGGTCGGCCTCGTCATCACCGGCGTGGCGGCGCTCGCCACGGTCATGATGGCGACGACCACCGACCCGTCCAGCGCCGTGGCGACGCTGGGCAATGGCAAGATGCTGACCGCCTTCGGCGCGGCGCTCTACGGTTCGCCGCTTCGCTGGGTCGTGATGCTCGCCCCGCTCGGCCTCGTGTTCTTCCTGGGCGCCCGCGTCCAGAACATGAGTCTTTCGGGCGCCCAGACGACGTTCTGGATCTTCGCCGCGCTGATGGGCGTGTCGCTGTCTTCGATCTTCCTCGTCTACACGACGCAGAGCATCGTCCAGACCTTCTTCATCACGGCCGCCTCGTTCGGCGCGCTGTCGCTGTGGGGCTACACCACCAAGCGCGACCTGACCGGCATGGGCACTTTCCTGTTCATGGGCCTGATCGGTCTCATCATCGCGATGGTCGTGAACATTTTCCTTCAGTCTCCCGCGATGCAGTTCGCCGTCTCGGCGATCGGCGTCCTGATCTTCGCGGGCCTGACCGCCCATGATACGCAGAAGATCAAGGAAATGTACTATGAGGGCGACGAGGTGCTGGTGGCCGGACGCAAGGCCATCATGGGCGCGCTGACGCTTTACCTCGACTTCATCAACCTCTTCACCTTCCTGCTCTCGTTCCTCGGCAACCGCGAGTAACGGCGAGTCCGATCCCCGCAGGCCGGACTGGCTTGCGGGTGTGAAAAAGAAAGGGCGGCCCATGCGGTCGCCCTTTTCTTTTTGGCAAAAGCGCTGTCTTGATCAAGGCATGAGCGCACATGAAGAGGTTTAGAGTATGGCCGGCTCCGTGAACGTCAGGTCAGCATCGGCCGACGATATCGACGGGATCACGGAAATCTACGCCGACGCCGTCAGAAACGGCACCGCGACCTACGAACTTGAGCCGCCGTCGAGATCGGAGATGGCGGCCCGGTTCGACATGCTCGCCGCCGGCGGCTTTCCCTATGTCGTGGCCGAGGACGCGGGACGTATCCTCGGCTATGCCTACGCGGGACCGTTCCGCCCGCGCCCGGCATATCGCTTCATCGTGGAAGATTCGATCTATGTCGCATCCGAAGCGAAGGGGCGGGGGATCGGGCGACTGCTGCTCGAACGGCTTATCCGGGATGCCGAGGAACTGGGTTTTCGCCAGATGATCGCGGTGATCGGCGACGGCCACGCCGCCAGCGCCTCGGTAAGACTGCACGAGCGCCTCGGCTTCCGTCACAGCGGGCGGCTGGAAGGCTCAGGCTACAAGCATGGACGCTGGCTCGATACCGTCTTCATGCAATTGCCCATGAACGGCGGCAACACGACCGCGCCCGACCCGGCCTCGCTGCCGGAACGGCGGTGCAGGGCGTCGACGTAGAGCCATTCAGCTTTAGAATCGCCCCTCATCCCACTGCCGGGACCTTCTCTCCGTTGCTCGGGGAGAAGGAGGCTGGCCGCAACGCCGACGCCCCCTCTCCCCGCTTGCGGGGAGGTTAAGGGTGAGCGGCTGTTTCCGTCAAAAAATGAACTGGTCTGAAGATGCGTCGTTCCTCGCAGGAACTCTCAGGCCTCGACCAGCCTGAGCTTGCTGTCGAAGACGGCAAGCACGCGCGTGAGGTCATGGCCGCGCCGCAAAACCAGTCCGGTCGCGGACGTCACTGACCACATGCCCTGCTTGCGCGCCAGCGCGGGATTTTTGGTGATGCTATAGAGAGGCGTCTCGCTGGTGCGGCGGAACACCGAGAAGACCGCGCGGTCGGCCAGATGGTCGATTGCATAGTCGCGCCATTCATTCGCCGCGACCATGCGCCCGTAGATCCGAAGAATCTGCTCCAGTTCGCGCCTCTGGAACGTGACGGGCATTCCCTGCGGCATCCCCTGGCGCTCGCGCCGCGCCTCGCTCAGGGGAATCAATATCGGGGAATCTTCCCCACCCTCCGACCCGCTGGCGCGATCCATGTCAGGCTACCTCTCGCAACGACGAGAACACTTTCGTTTCCATCAGGCACTTCCTGTCGGAATCATCAAAGCGTTTCATCTCCCTGTTTCAGGCAATTCCAGGCGGAAAACCGCCAGGAACTGCCCTCGACGAAGTGAGCGTGACGTTTTCAGGCGGCAATTGCAAGTCCGGCCGGCCAAGGCCCGCCATTCAGGCCGATGGTGGCTTCATTCACGCTCGGTAACGGTTCGAGACAGCGTGTATTGATTGGTGATGTGGCGCCACATTGCTGCCGTTTTTTATCCGCGCTGAGGCCCCAATGTCCGACGACCTTAGCCCCGTTGCCTGAGACGGTTCGGTCCGGCACTGACTCGTAACCCCAAGCCCCCCGCCCACGGGTCTGGGTCGGATCGAACCAACCTCGACTCCTACCGGATTCGAGGCAACGATCCCAAGAGCGTGAATGAGCCGATGTCAGAAGCAAGCTGACATCGGCTTTTCCTTTTCAGGCTGCTGAAGCCCGACGTGATCGGCGCCAGCATCAGCGTGCCTTTATCTCGGGCGGAACGATGGCCGCGCCCAGAATCGCGCCGGGCAACCCGTCCTTGCTGAATGCCTGCAGCAGGATCGCGCAGCCGCCTTTCCGGTTCATCTCGCTTTTCGGCAGTTCGAATCGCGCTGGCTTGCCGTGCCACATGCCGGCCGTATGCACTTCGGTCACGGGATTGGCGTAGGCGATGGTCCGCCCCTTGTTCGCGCCGCGTTCGATGGTGACCGGCCTGGCCGGGTCGAAATAGACGAGCACCAGATGCGCGTCGCCCTTGCCGTTCGGTGCGCCGGCGGCGTCGATCAGCATGCTCTGGCCCGATTGCGTGACGCTGATGTCGATCGACATGCCTCTGCCGGTCTTTTCCAGTTCGCGGATCGCCGCCTTGACGGCCTCGCGCTTGGCTCCATTCACATGGATGCGGCCGTTGATGACGGCCTGAGGCGTGTAGACCGAACGTTTGGCGAAGGTCTTGCCGTAGCTTTTCTGGCGGCTGGTGTTGGCCGCCGTCGCCAGCGTGTCCTTCCAGCCGAGATAATCCCAGTAATCGACATGGTAGCCGAGCGCCACGAGATCCTTGCGCTTGGCAAGCTCGGCCAGCACCTCGTCCGCGGGCGGACAGGAATTGCAGCCCTGGCTGGTGAACATCTCGATCACGGCCTTGGGCTTCAACACATCCCCGGCAAAGGAAGGGCCAACGAAAAGAACGGCCGCCATAGCCGCGAGCCGCAGGGCAAGCATCGTCAGACGTATCATCATGGGCCGTATCGTCATGGTCGCCCGTTCATGGTCGTTCCGTTCCTTCGATCCGGCTGGAGTGTTTCCGCTTTTGGAAGACTGGCTCCAGCCTCTCACGCCGGCGGAATGCTTGCCAGACCCCCGGTACAACAGGAAGTCACGATGCGGTGAGACTCGGCAAGGAAAGGCCCGCCTCGCGGCAATCGCGGGCGGGCCTTTTGGTTGGGATATATCTGCTATGCCGCGAGATCGCGCAGCACATATTGCAGGATACCGCCGTTGCGGAAGTATTCCAGTTCGTCCACCGTATCGATGCGGCAGAGAATGGGAACGTTCTTCACGGTGCCGTCCGCATAGACGATCCGGGCCGTCATCTTCTGGCGCGGGCGGATCGTGTCCAGCCCCTCGATGGTGACCGTCTCGTCTCCCTTGAGGCCGAGCGACGCCCAGGACGTGCCTTCCTCGAACACGAAGGGTACGACGCCCATGCCGACGAGGTTCGACCGGTGGATACGCTCGAAGGACTGCGCGATCACGGCGCGCACGCCGAGCAGGTTGGTGCCCTTTGCCGCCCAGTCGCGCGACGAGCCGTTGCCGTATTCGACGCCGGCGAAGATCACGAGCGGCACGTTCTGCTGCCTGTAGAGCATCGCGGCGTCGTAGATCGACATCTCCTCACGGGAAGGATAGTGGATCGTGAAGCCGCCTTCCTTGCCGTTCTCGCCAAGCATGTGGTTGCGGATGCGGATGTTGGCGAAGGTGCCGCGCATCATCACTTCATGATTGCCGCGCCGCGTGCCATACTGGTTGAAGTCGGCGACCCCCACTCCATGGTCGGTGAGGTATTTGCCGGCAGGCGACGCAACCTTGATGGAGCCGGCAGGCGAGATGTGGTCCGTCGTGATCTTGTCGCCGAACAGTCCGAGGATGCGCGCGCCCTCGATACCGCCGACCTCGCCCGGGGTCTTGCCCATGCCGACGAAATAGGGCGGGTTCTGCACATAGGTCGACGCGTCGTTCCAGGTGTAGGTCTGGCCTTCCGGCGCCTGCACGGCCTGCCAGTTCTCGTCGCCCTTGAACACGTCGGCATATTTGCGCGCGAAGAGCTCGCGGGTGACGTTCTCGGCGATGAACTCCTCGATCTCATGAGAGGACGGCCAGATGTCGCGCAGATAGACCGGGTTACCGTCGCTGTCCTCGCCGAGCGGCTCCGTCGTCAGGTCCTTCGTCACCGTGCCGGCCAGCGCATAGGCCACGACCAGCGGCGGCGAGGCGAGGTAGTTGGCCTGCACGTCCGGCGACACGCGGCCCTCGAAGTTTCGGTTGCCGGAAAGCACGGCGGCGGCGATCAGGCCCTTGTCGTTGATGGTCTTGGAGATCGCCGGCGGCAGCGGGCCGGAATTGCCGATGCAGGTGGTGCAGCCGAAGCCGACGAGGTTGAAGCCGATCCGGTCGAGTTCCTTCTGCAGGCCGGACTTTTCCAGATATTCCGCCACGACCTGCGATCCGGGCGCGAGCGACGTCTTGACCCACGGCTTCTGCTTGAGGCCGCGACGGTTTGCGTTGCGCGCCAGCAGGCCCGCGCCCATAAGCACGGAGGGGTTGGACGTGTTGGTGCAGGAGGTGATGGCAGCGATCGCCACGTCGCCATGGCCGATGTCGAAGCTTTCGCCCTCGACGGCATAGCGGCGGGCGGTGTCGACAGTCTTCTTATATTCGGCTTCCAGCGCGGTCGCGAAACCGGACGCGATGTCCTCGAGCGCGACGCGGCCCTCGGGGCGCTTGGGGCCGGCCATGGAAGCGACGACCGTCGACAGGTCGAGGTCGAGCGTGTCGGTGAAGACCGGATCGGCCGAATCCTTGTCGCGCCACATGCCCTGCGCCTTGCAATAGGCCTCGACCAGCGCGATGCGGTTCTCGGCGCGGCCCGACATGGTGAGGTAGCGGATCGTCTCGGCATCGACCGGGAAGAAGCCGCAGGTCGCGCCATATTCGGGCGCCATGTTGCCGATGGTCGCGCGGTCGGCCAGCGTCATGTTGGAGAGGCCGGGGCCGAAGAACTCGACGAACTTGCCCACCACGCCCTTCTTGCGCAGCATCTGCGTCACGGTGAGCACGAGGTCGGTCGCGGTGATGCCTTCCTTCAGCTTGCCGGTCAGGCGGAAGCCGATGACCTCCGGCAGGAGCATGGAGACGGGCTGGCCGAGCATCGCGGCCTCGGCCTCGATGCCGCCCACGCCCCAGCCGAGCACGCCGAGCCCGTTGACCATGGTGGTGTGCGAATCAGTGCCGACGCAGGTGTCGGGATAGGCGACGATGTCGCCGTCCTCGCCGGTCATGGTCCAGACGGTCTGCGCGAGATATTCGAGATTGACCTGATGGCAGATGCCGGTGCCGGGCGGCACGACGCGGAAGTTGCGGAACGCCTGCTGGCCCCATTTCAGGAAGTTGTAGCGCTCCTGGTTGCGCTCATATTCGAGTTCGACGTTGCGGGCGAAGGCCATCGGCGTGCCGAATTCGTCGACGATGACGGAGTGGTCGATGACGAGATCGACGGGCACCAACGGATTGATCTTCTGCGGGTCGCCGCCCAGCGCGGCCATGGCGTCGCGCATGGCAGCGAGGTCGACCACGGCGGGCACGCCGGTGAAGTCCTGCATCAGCACGCGGGCCGGACGGTAGGCGATCTCGACGCCTGCCTTGCCCTTGTCGGTCAGCCAGCCGGCCAGAGCCTGGATGGCTTCCCTGGTCACCGTGCGCCCGTCCTCGTTGCGCAGCAGGTTCTCAAGAAGCACCTTCATCGAGTAGGGCAGCTGGCTGACGCCTGTCAGCCCGTTCTTCTCCGCCTCGATGAGATTGTAATAGATGTATTCCGCGCCTCCCACGTTAAGGGTGCGGCGGCAATTGAAACTGTCGAGCGACTTGGACACGTGCGATCCATCCTGGTCTGTTCGGCCTGAGGGGAACGGACTCCGATGGCATGCATATCACGCGCAAGGGTGCGGGTACGGCCATTTCCGCTGTCCGTTCCCGAGCGTCCGGCCTTTGGGGCCAAAACGCCGGTTCGGCGCTATAAAGGTTGCCTTCTCCGACCGCTGGAGTTGGTATCTCGCATATAGATGTATTCCTGGAATAGTTCTAGACACGGAATCGCCATTTTTGTTGCGCCGCACAGCCGATAGGGCGGTAATTCCGGTATGAGGAGCGATATGCGGCTGATCGCCGAGAAACTGAGCGGCGAGCGGGGGGGCCAGACAGCCTTCGGTAACGTCGATTTCTCGCTCGGGCCTGGCGATGCGCTGGTGATAACCGGGCCGAACGGGGCGGGAAAGTCGACCCTGCTTCGTGTTGTCGCAGGATTGCTGCCGCAAGCTTCGGGCGCCGTTCGCCTTGAAGGCGGCGGCGAGGCATTCCCCACCGTCGCGTCGGCCTGCCATTATCTCGGCCACCTCAACGCCATGAAACCCGCGCTGACCGTGCGCGAGAACCTCGCTTTCTGGCGCGACTTCTCGGGCGGCGAGGGCGACATGGACGGTGCGCTGGAGATGGTCGGGCTCGGCTCTATCGGCCATCTGGCCTTCGGCTACCTCTCGACGGGGCAGCGCCGGCGCGCGGCGATCGCAAGGTTGATGGTGAGTCACCGGCCGGTCTGGCTGCTGGACGAGCCGACCGCCGGGATGGATACCGGCTCGGAGCGGCAGTTCTCGGGAGTGATGCAGGCGCATCTCGCGCAGGGCGGGCTGCTGGTTGCGGCGACCCATCTGCCGCTTGGCATTGCCGGGGCAATGACGCTGCGCCTGGGGGAGATGCACCTTGCCTGACCCCGCGCCCGCGGCCTCGTGCATCCCTATCCGGGGCGTTTCCCCATGCTAGCCTTGTTCAGGCGCGATCTTAGCGTGGCCTCGCGCGCAGGCGGCGGGGCGCTGACCGGCGTGCTGTTCTTCCTCGCGGTCGTCGCGACCATTCCCTTCGCGCTCGGGCCGGACCTCAACCTGCTGGCGCGGATCGGCCCGGCCGTGCTCTGGATCGGCGCGCTGCTCGCCTCGCTGCTCGGGCTCGATCGGCTGTTCCAGGCCGACCGGGAGGACGGCTCGCTCGATCTCCTCATCCTGTCGGCCGATCGCCACATGCTGACGTTGACCGTCTTCGTGAAATGCCTTGCCCACTGGACGGCCACCGCGCTGCCGCTCGTCGTCGCCGCGCCGTTTCTCGGGTTGGTGCTCAACATGGAGCCGCTTGCCATCGCTGCCACGACGCTGACGTTGCTGGCCGGGACGCCGGCGATCGCCTTTGTCGGCGCGGCGGGCGCGGCTGTCGCCGTCGGGCTGCCGCGCGGCGGGCTGCTTGTCTCGGTGCTGGTCCTGCCGCTGGCGATCCCCGTCCTGATCTTCGGCGTGTCGGCCAGCTATGCGGCGGTGAACGAGCCCGATCCCTTCCTGCCGCCGTTCCTCATTCTCGCCGCGCTCACGCTGTTTCTTGCGGTGGTCGGTCCGGTGGCGGCAGCCGTGGCGCTGCGCTACTCGTCCGATTGAACGGCCTTCCCCACGATATGCGGCGTTGGGAGCGATTGCGGGGAGGCGAAGGGGCCTTTATCTACGGGCGGAAAAGCAAGGGCGACAAGCGATGACCACCCACGGGCTCTATGTGACGGCCGCCTACGGCATATCGGCGCTGGCAATCGCCGCGCTGATCGCCTGGGTGCTGCTGGATTATCGCGCGCGGCGTCGCGACATCGCCGAGCTTGAAGCGAGCGGCGCGCGGCGGCGTTCGGACCTCAAGAGGACAGCCTGATGGAAACAGGAGCCGGGACGGAGACCAGGACGGGGCATCGCCGCTCGCCGATGCGGCTTCTCCTGCTTCTGCCGCTGGCCCTGTTCGTCGGCCTTGCGGGACTCTTCCTGATGCAGTTGCTGTCGGGCCGCGATACGGCGCAAATCCCGTCCGCGCTCATCGGCGAAAAGGCGCCCGAAACCGGCCTGCCGCCGCTCGAAGGCAGCGGCGTGCCCGGCCTCAACAGCGGCGACTTCGCCGGCAGGGTGACGCTGGTGAACGTCTGGGCGTCCTGGTGCGCACCGTGCCGCGAGGAACATCCGCTGCTGATGGCGCTCGCGCAGGACACGCGCTTCGAGATCGTCGGGTTAAACTACAAGGACTCGCCCGAGAATGCGCGCCGCTTCCTGGGTGGTCTCGGCAATCCCTATGCGGCGATCGGCGTCGATACGGCGGGACGCGCGGCGATAGACTGGGGTGTCTACGGCGTTCCCGAAACCTTCCTGATCGGAAGGGACGGGACCATCCTTTTCAAGCATGTCGGCCCGCTGACCGACGAGTCCATCGCGCAGACGATCCTGCCCGAGCTGGAAAAGGCGCTGGCTGCCGAATAGTGCCAACTTGCCGCCGGCGCAAAATCAGCCGTAGATGTTCCGGTAGGCTTGGCGCAGCATCTCGCCGCGGTCGGCGCGCAGATCGGAAAGGTCGCGCGAGGACAGGCTGGCGATCTCGCTGGCGAGCCGGTTGTACTGACGGCGCTTTGCGATGCGGTCCTGGGCGTAGGCGAAGAGATCGTGGATCATGGCGAGGCTCCTTTTCAACCGCCCGATCAAGGCGGTCGGATGATTTGGTCCTCCCTTGCACCATTCAAGATAGGCGATGCCCCCTGCACTGCAAGGCGCGATGCTGCATTGCAGCAATGCAACCTTCGCATGGCCGGTTAACCGATGGTTATGGTGCGATCGATGAACGGCGATTTCCCCGCCGGCGAGGATGCGGCTCAGCCCACTTCCAGCATGATCTTGCCGATGTGCTCGCTTTCCTCCATGCGCTCATGCGCGCGCCAGGCGTCGGTCAGCGTGAAGATCATGTCCAGCACGGGCGCTACCTTGCGGGTGGCGAGCAGGGGCCATACCTGCGCCTCGAGCGCGGCCGCGATCTCGCCCTTGAACGCCACGCTGCGGGGGCGAAGCGTCGAGCCGGTATGCGTCAGCCGCTTCACCATCAGGCGGCCGAAGTCCGTGCTGGCGACCGCGCCGGCCTGGGCGGCGATCTGCACGATGCGCCCTTCCACAGCCGCCGCGTGATAATTGCGGGCGACATAGTCGCCACCGACCATGTCGAGAATGACGTCGGCGCCATTCCCGTCCGTATGCTCCTTCACGGCCGCGACGAAATCCTCCTCCCTGTAGTTCACCGCCCGCTCGGCTCCGAGCTTCAGGCAGGCGTCGCATTTTTCCGAAGAACCTGCGGTCGTGATGACATGGGTGCCGAAACTCGCGCCGAGCTGGATGGCCGTCGTTCCGATGCCCGACGAGCCGCCATGCACGAGCAGGGTCTCGCCGGGCTTCAGCGCGCCGCGCTGGAAGACATTGTGCCACACGGTGAAATAGTTTTCCGGCAGGGCGGCCGCCTCGATGAAGGTGAAGCCGGGCGGGACCGGCAGGGCGTGGCTCGCATGTACGGTCACGTATTCGGCATAGCCGCCGCCGGATGTCAGCGCGCAGACCGCATCGCCGCCATGCCAGCGCGTCACGCCGGCGCCCACCGCCGCCACTTCGCCGGCGACCTCCAGTCCAGGCAGGTCGGACGCGTCGGGCGGGGGCGGATAGGCACCCTTGCGCTGCTGCACGTCCGGCCGGTTGACGCCGGCCGCGCGCACGCGAATCAGAATCTCGCCCTCTCCGGGGCGGGGCACGTCGCGCTGTTCCGGCTTGAGGACGCGCGGTCCTCCCGGCTCGGAAATTGCCACGACCGTCATCCGTGCTGGAATGCTCGCGCTTCTGGCCATTCGATCTCCTGTGCGGCCGTCCGGGCGCGCTCGCTGTTGGTGCTGGTGTCCCGACTATGTATGCTCTGCGATCGACCTTGCAAACCGGAGGAAGATGATGGCGCTTTTCGACGACGAGCCGAGGAAGAAGGCGAAGCCGCACGAGATCGGTCAGGATTTGTCGCTGCTTTCCGTCGGCGAGCTTGGCGAGCGCATCGAGCTGCTGCGCGCCGAAATCGCGAGGCTGGAGGCCGAATTGCAGGCCAAGGGTTCGACGAGGACCGCTGCCGAGGCTCTCTTTCGACGATCTTGAATTGCCGAATGTCGTGCCGGCGTTGCAAAAAAAACGCCGGAATGACGGTATCCTTGCGGTAGTTTCCTCCCACCGATTCGAAAAGCCGAGAGCGCATGCCGAGCTTCGCCGCCTACAAGCCGATCTTCTCGCTTCTACGCGGCACGGCGTTCCTGCTCGCCGCATCGGGGCTGCACGGCCTTCTGCTCCCGTTGCGCGGCCAGCTGGAAGGGTTCTCGACGGCGTCGCTGGGCCTGATGGGAACGGCATGGGCAGGCGGCTTCGTCACCGGCTGCATCTTCGCGCCGCGTATCGTGCGCCGGGCCGGCCATGTGCGCGCCTTCGGCGCTTTCGCGGCGTGCGCGGCCGTCATCGCGCTGCTGACCGGCCTGATGATCGACCCCTATATCTGGATCGTCCTGCGCGCCTGCACCGGCTTTGCCATGGCCGGCGCGTTCATGGTCATCGAAAGCTGGCTCAACGAGCGCGCGACCAACGAGAACCGGGGCACGGTCTTCGGCCTCTACATGATGGTGACCTACGCCTCCATCATGACCGGCCAGATGATCGTCGCGGGCGGCGATGTCGGCAATGAATCGCTGTTCATGGTGACGGGCATCTTCTTCTGCCTCGCGCTGCTGCCGACCGCCGTCTCGACCGCTGCCGTGCCGAAGCCGTTGCAGGACGTCACGCTCGACGTAAGGGGGCTCTACGCCAATTCGCCGGTCGCCTCTGCGGCCTGCCTGCTCATCGGCGTCGCCAACGGGGCCTGGGGAACGCTCGGGGCTGTCTATGGCGCGCGCATCGGCATATCGACGGCCGAGATCGCGCTGATGATGAGCCTCGTCGTGATCGCGGGCGCCGCCTTGCAGATGCCGGTCGGCCGCCTGTCCGACAGGACGGACCGCCGCTATGTCCTGCTTGGCTCGGCACTCGCCTGCGCGGTCGTCGGCGTGCTGATCTTCATCTTCGCGCCGCGCTCGGGCGCCTTCGTCATCGCCATGACGGCCGCCTACGGCGCTTTCGCCTACACGCTCTATTCGCTGGCCGTCGCCCATGCGAACGACCACGCAAGGCCCGAGGAATTCGTCAAGGTCTCGGGAGGGTTGCTGCTGCTCTACGGCTTCGGCACGATGATCGGGCCGGTCATCGGCGCGGCGCTGATGGGCTCGATGCGCCCCGAAAGCCTGTTCCTCGCGACCGCGCTCGCTCATTTCCTGCTGGTCGGTTTCACGCTGATGCGCATCCGGCGTCGTGCGCCTGTGCCGGTCGACGAGCGCGAAGCCTTCAAGACGCTGCCGTCCGAGCGCGGCACGACGCCGGAAGCGGCGCGGCTCGACCCGCGCACACCCCAGGGCGATGCCGGCGAGGATGGGCAAAGCTCGCAAGGCGGTTGAGATCGCCGTCGATCTGCCGCACAAAAGGCGATGACCGTCGCTGATCCTTTCCTGGCGATAGCCGATCCAACGAGACGCCACCTGCTCGAGGAGCTACGCAGGGGCCCGAGGACGGTGAGCGCGCTTGCCGCCGGACTTCCGGTCTCGCGTCCCGCCGTCTCCCAGCATCTCAGGCTTTTGCTCGACGCCGGCCTCGTCGAGGTTGAAAGCGAGGGCACGCGCCGTATCTACAAGGTCTCGGCAGCCGGCTTCACTAGGCTCAATCTCTGGCTCGATCAGTTCTGGGAGGGCTGAACGAGGCGGACAGGCCAAAGTGCAAGATGACGCCGACGCCGCGAATTGCTAGATTAGGCATCTGAATACGGACCTGAATACTGAACAGAGAGGTCGATCACGGTGTCCTCCGCTATGCGCTCTTGTGCCGGGATATGCGGTCTGGCAATTGTCGCGGCCGCGTTCCTCATTTCCTCGTCGATGCCTTCGGGCGCCGCAGATTGTTCCGCCAACGCCGGCCCCGGCGTAGACTGGACCGACTGCGACAAGAAGCTCCTCATCCTCAGCGGCAGCGACTTCAACGCGGCCACGCTCGCCGAGGCGGACTTCACCTCGACCGACCTGCGCAACACCAACCTGCTGATGGCAAATCTCGAAAAAGCGACCCTGGTGAGGGCATCGCTTGCGGGTGCGCGCGCGGAGGGAGCCAATTTCAACCGCATCGAGGCCTACAGGACCAATTTCAGCAAGATTCATGCACGCGGCGCGACGTTCGTCAGCAGCGAGCTGCAGAGATCCAATTTCTCGGGTGCCGTGCTCACCAATGCGGATTTCACGAAGGCCGATCTCGGCAGGGCGGACTTCAGCGGGGCGGAAATGACCGGCACGCGGTTTCATCTGGCCAATTTGTCTCGCGCCGACCTCAGCAAGACGTCGTTCACCGGACCGCTCGATTTTGCGGATTCCTTCATGTTCCTGACGCGGATAGAAGGCATGGACCTCTCCGCTGCCACCGGGCTGGAGCAATGGCAGGTCGACATGTCGTGCGGCGATTCCGCGACGAAGCTTCCCACCGGCCTGTCGCCGCCTGGCAACTGGCCCTGTCAATTCGATTGATATCTGTCTGATTTTTATTGCGGACCCTGCCATCTGCCCCGGATGAAAGGCACCGGCTTGAAGCAGACGATATGAAACAATCGCCAAGGGCCTGTAGGGGCAACAGCCACCCTGCGGCGCTCGTTGCCCTTGTTGCCTGTGTGTGAGCGCCCAGCAGGCTCGATGCCTGTCCGAGCCCTGCGGACTTGATGTCCGGTCGGTCCTAATGCCGCGTCGGTGCGGACTTCAGTTTCTCGATTTCGTCCTTAAGGGCCAATTTGCGCCGCTTGAGAGATGCTATCACGAGGTCATCCACGGACGGATGAAGCATGGCTTCATCGATCTCGCGTTCGATGTCGCCGTGCTTGCGCTGCAACTCTTCAAGATGGTTGGCAAGAGACATGATTGGTTCTCCCTTTCATGGTTTCCTCGATTGCGACCGTAACGGACGGTTTTCACCGACGGTCCCGTCCATGACGGCAGAACATAGTTTGCCACCTTACCGCTTCGATGTCGAACGCGACGTGGTAGCATTCACGTGAAGCGCGGAATGTGCTATGGGCTCATGCGCCGGCGAGCTTTGCCTGTCGGACCCTCCCGAAAGGCGCAACCTTACGCGCCCGAACGCTCAGACGGTGGCCATGTCGGACCAGGAACAGACCGAAATTCGGCTGGAATATGCAAAGCTCAAGCAAGAACACACGGATTTTGACGCGGCGATCAATGCCATGATCTCCACGGGCTGCGATCCGTTGCAGGTCCAGCGCATGAAGAAGAAGAAGCTCGCCCTCAAGGACCGGCTCCAGGCGCTGGAAGACCGCATCGTCCCCGACATCATCGCCTGAGACGTCATCGCTGATTCGGCCGGCTTGCGCCCCGGTGCCGTGACGGCGGCAGCCGTTTCCGCGATTGTTGCGGGGGGGCGCGAATTGAATTACTGCATCGGCTGAAAGTCGGAAGCGGGCATGCCCTGCCGACAGTCATTCGAAGGATTCTCCGTTGAACAGCAAGCAAGCCGACGTCGCCATCATCATGGGCAGCCAGTCAGACTGGGCGACGATGCGCCATGCCGCTGACACGCTGCGGGCGCTCGGCATCGCCCATGAGAGCATGATCGTCTCCGCCCACCGCACGCCGGAGCGGCTCTACGAATTCGCCAGGGGCGCCAAGGCCGCCGGCTACAAGGTGATCATCGCCGGCGCGGGCGGCGCGGCGCACCTGCCGGGCATGACCGCGGCCCTGACCCCGCTTCCCGTCTTCGGCGTGCCGGTCGAGTCCAAGGCATTGTCGGGGCAGGATTCTCTGCTTTCGATCGTCCAGATGCCGGCCGGCATCCCGGTCGGCACGCTGGCCATCGGCCGCGCCGGCGCCGTCAATGCGGCACTGCTTTCGGCGGCCGTGCTTGCGCTGTCCGACCCGACGCTCGCCAAGCGGCTCGATTCCTTCCGCGCCGCGCAGACGTCGAAGGTCGCGCACGCACCTTCGGACGCCGGGTGACAGGCCGGCCATGACCGCACGTCCGCCGGCC
>WPCJ01084125.1_pt1 | contig 37844 bp, 45 predicted proteins | sample 5399831 | NCBI WGS metagenome assembly WPCJ01 (sample SAMN12869470, study PRJNA574797) | sludge metagenome | isolation source: wastewater treatment of pH10 | place: China:Beijing | collected 2019-05-20 | reverse complement strand
GTTTCGAGCGCATGGTGGCGTGGCGCTATCTGCGTTCGCGCCGCAAGGAAACGGTGATCTCGGTCATCGCCTCGATCTCTTTCCTCGGCATCATGCTGGGTGTCGCGACGCTGATCGTCGTGATGGCGGTGATGAATGGCTTCCGCGCCGAGCTGCTGTCGCGAATCCTCGGTATCAACGGTCATCTGATCGTGACGCCAGTCGATCTGCCGCTGGAGGACTATGCCGAGCTTGCCAAGCGCATCAACGGCGTTCCCGGCGTCAAATACGCCATCCCGCTTGTCGAAGGCCAGGTCCTGGCGCAAGGCAATGTCGGTTCCGGTGGCGGTGCCCTGGTGCGCGGCATCCGCGGTGAGGACCTTGGCAAGATCACGTTGGTTGCCAACAACATCAAGCAGGGCTCGATCGTCGGTTTCGATACGGCCGGCGGCGTCGCCATCGGTCGTCGCATGGCCGAGAATCTCGGTCTGGTGCTCGGCGATACCATCACGCTGATCTCGCCAGACGGCGATGTCAGCCCGCTGGGCACGACGCCGCGCCTGAAAGGCTATCCGGTGACGGCGATCTTTGAGGTGGGCATGTCGGAGTATGACACCTCGATCGTCTACATGCCGTTCTCGGAAGCGCAGATGTACTTCAATTCGGAAGGCAAGGCGCAGAGCCTCGAGGTTTATCTCGACAATCCTGACAATGTCGAAGCGATCAAGCCCAAGGTGGAAGAGGCAGCGCAGCGGCAGATTTACCTGACCGACTGGCGCCAGCGCAACCAGACCTTCTTCTCGGCGCTGCAGGTCGAGCGCAACGTCATGTTCATGATCCTGACGCTGATCGTGCTGGTGGCAGCGCTGAACATCATCTCCGGCCTCGTCATGCTGGTGAAGGACAAGGGGCACGACATCGCCATCCTGCGCACCATGGGTGCGACGCGTGGCGCTGTCCTGCGCATCTTCCTGATGACCGGAGCCGCGATTGGCGTTGTCGGCACCGTCGCTGGCGTGCTGCTGGGCGTTGTCATCTGCCTTAACGTCGAGCGCATCCGCGAGTTCTTCTCGTGGCTGTCTGGAACGGTCCTGTTCAACCCCGAGCTTTATTTCCTCAGCCAGTTGCCGGCCAAGATGGATGCGGGTGAGACGTTCTCGGTCATCGTCATGGCACTTGTCCTCTCCTTCATCGCAACGCTGTTCCCGGCATGGCGGGCGGCGCGGCTCGATCCCGTCGAAGCGCTGAGGTATGAGTGATGGCTGAGCCGGTACTGGAGCTGAAAAGCGTCGAGCGGCACTATGTGCAGGGACCGCGCAAGCTGACCATCCTGAACGGCGCCGACTTCACGCTGCGGCGCGGCGAGATGGTGGCGATGGTTGCGCCGTCGGGTACCGGCAAGTCGACGCTTCTGCACACCGCAGGTCTGCTCGAACGGCCCGACGGTGGCGATGTCATCCTCTCCGGCAGGGCTTGTGGGCGGCTATCGGATGACGAACGCACGGCAATCCGCCGCAACGATATCGGCTTCGTCTATCAGTTCCATCACTTGCTGCCGGAATTCTCGGCGCTTGAAAACATCATGATGCCGCAGCTGATCCGCGGTCTGTCGAAGCCGGAAGCTTCCAAGCGCGCGGCTCAGTTGCTGGATTACATGCAGATCGGCAAACGCGCGCAGCATCGGCCGGCAGAGCTGTCCGGCGGCGAGCAGCAGCGCGTTGCGATCGCGCGCGCCGTTGCCAATGCACCACTGGTGCTTCTAGCCGATGAGCCGACCGGCAATCTCGACCCGACGACGGCGTCCTATGTCTTCGATGCGCTGGAGGCGTTGGTGAGGCAGTCTGGGTTGGCCGCCATGATCGCCACGCACAACCATGAACTTGCCGCTCGCATGGATCGGCGCGTGACATTGGCCGAAGGCAAGGTCGTACCATTGTAAGGAAGGAACACGTCGTTTCCATGTGCTCCTACGGCATCGATCCGATTCGCCTGATCAGTCTGCGCCTGGATGCCACCGCATGAGCCAGGCTGCGGCAGCCAAGCGGGCAGGCGCCGGACCTTTTTCAGGTTTCGAGCGCATGGTGGCGTGGCGCTATCTGCGTTCGCGCCGCAAGGAAACGGTGATCTCGGTCATCGCCTCGATCTCCTTCGTCGGCATCATGCTGGGTGTTGCCACGCTGATCGTGGTGATGGCGGTGATGAACGGGTTCCGGGCAGAGCTGCTGTCGCGCATCCTCGGCACCAACGGACATCTCATCGTCTCGCCGGTCGATCTGCCGCTGGAGGATTATGCCGAGCTTGCCAAGCGCATCGACGGCGTGCCCGGCGTCAAATACGCCATTCCGCTGGTCGAAGGCCAGGTGTTGGCGAAGGGCAATGTCGGCTCAGGCGGCGGGGCACTGGTGCGCGGCATTCGCGGCGAGGATCTCGACAAGGTCACGCTGGTTGCCAACAACATCAAGCAGGGCTCGATCGCCGGTTTCGACACCGCAGGCGGTGTCGCCATCGGCAGCCGAATGGCCGAGAACCTCGGCCTGGCGCTGGGTGATACCATCACGCTGATCTCGCCTGACGGCGATGTCAGTCCGCTTGGCACCACGCCACGCGTGAAAGGCTATCCAGTGACGGCGATCTTCGAGGTCGGCATGTCACAATACGATGCCTCGATCGTCTACATGCCGTTCTCCGAAGCACAGATGTACTTCAATTCGGAAGGCAAGGCGCAGAGCCTCGAGGTTTATCTCGACAGTCCCGATGATGTCGAAGCGATCAAGCCCAAGGTGGAGGAGGCAGCGCAGCGGCAGGTCTACCTGAGCGACTGGCGCCAGCGCAATGAGACCTTCTTCTCGGCGCTGCAGGTCCAGCGCAACGTCATGTTCATGATCGTGACGATGATCGTGCTGGTTGCGGCGCTGAACATCATCTCCGGCCTGATCATGCTGGTGCAGGACAAGGGGCAGGATATCGCCATCCTGCGCACCATGGGTGCGACGCGTGGCGCTGTCCTGCGCATTTTCCTGATGACAGGTTCCGCGATCGGCGTGGCCGGCACCATTGCCGGCGTGCTGCTCGGCGTTCTGATCTGCTTCAATGTCGAGCGCATCCGCCAGTTCTTCTCCTGGCTGTCTGGCACGGTCCTGTTCAACCCCGAGCTTTATTTCCTCAACCAGTTGCCGGCCAAGATGGAAGCAGGCGAGACGCTCTCCGTCGTCGCCATGGCGCTTGTGCTTTCGTTCCTGGCAACGCTGTTCCCGGCCTGGCGGGCGGCGCGGCTCGATCCCGTCGAGGCGCTGAGGTACGAGTGACGGCCGAGCCTGTCTGCTGGGCGCGTTTCACCACAGGCTCGCCTCCGGCATGGGCCGCCGCGTGACAATGGCCAAGGCAAGCTCGCACCGCTTCGAAGCTGGCTGACACTTCCTTCGCGTCTATCGAACCTTGCGTCCATGACCTTCTGATGAGGAGCAGGCAGGGCGAGCCCTGTGAATTCCCGGCATAAGCGGGCGCTCCTCCAATCCCATCAACCTTTCCTTAACCTTGGCTTCAGGCACCACCCGGAATCGTTCGGTGGTGCTGCTTTGTTCCGTTGACTTTAGAACAAAATTAGAACAAATTACGTACATATTAACAACAGGAGCCAGCCATGACCGACCTGATCCAGGACGTTGCCTCTCTTGTCTGCATGAGCGCTTTCCTCGTCTCGATGGCGATGTGGATCGGCGCGATGTGAGGGAATCGCCACGGCCGCGGGCCGTGGCAAACGCAAAAAGGCCGACGCTACGGTTGGCCGCCAGGACAGACCATAGTCCGACCGGATACCGGTATCCGGACTAATCTTTCAGAAACAGCATCGATGAAGCTTCGGCGCGAGGTGTCGTTCGGATACTTGCGATGATCGCACGCGCCCCTTCTTCCTTATGGTTTGCGTGCCGCAATCTCCAAGGAGTGTGGGACAGGGAGGAGGCCAGAACCGGCCCCTCAGCCTGCCTTGCGACGCAACTCGACCTCGGGTGCCTCAGCGGGCCCGAATACGGTTTCGAAACCGGCTTTCAGGGCAATGTCGAGATCTGCCATCGTCACCGGCAAGCCGAGATCGACCAGTGAGGTGACACCATGATCGGTGACACCACAAGGGACGATGCCACCGAAATGCGACAAGTCTGGTTCGACATTGATGGCGATGCCGTGGAACGAGACCCACTTGCGCAGGCGGATGCCGATCGCCGCGATCTTGTCTTCGGCCGGGGTTCCGTCGCGTGATATTGGCCGGTCGGGCCGCACCACCCAGACGCCGACGCGGTCTTCCCGCCGCTCTCCCTTGATGTTGAAGGCGGCGAGAGTTGCGATGATCCACTGTTCGAGTGCAGCCACAAAAGCGCGTACGTCCTCACGCCGGCGTTTGAGATCCAGCATCACATAGGCGACCCGCTGGCCAGGCCCATGATAGGTGTATTCACCGCCTCGGCCGGCTTTGAACACCGGAAAGCGATCCGGGTCGATCAGGTCGCCTGACTGCGCGCTGGTGCCGGCAGTGTAGAGCGGGGGATGTTCGACCAGCCAGATCATCTCGCCTGCGGTGCCCGCGCGAATCGCTTCGGCGCGCGCTTCCATGACGTCGAGCGCCTGTATGTAGTCGGTGAGACCCGACTCGATACGCCACTCCACCGGCGCGGAGCCGGCAAAGGGCAGGAACGTCGTGGCTATCTGGCTGCGTTCGGTCATGGTGCTCACGGAAAGGCTGATCATCATATGGCGTCAATCCGCGCCGACGTCCAGTTCCGGCGATTGTCCCAGCAGTTTGGCTCACTTCCGTCTCGGGAAAGAGGCGATCCGCATGGATTTCCAAATGAGGCGGCATTCCCATGGAGCGGCTTCGCCCACCTCACTCAGCTTTCTGGAACGATAGGATAAACCTTTCGTTGGTTCAGGAGATCGCTGCTCAGAGATCTCAGAACCAGGAGGAAGAACCATGACTAAGCTGCTTTGTGCGAGTGCAATGGTGCTTGCGGTTATGACCGGCGCAACTTTGGCCGCCGGGGAAAAGGGAACTTCTGCACTCGATAATCCCGAGAAAATGGCACCTTTCTATACCGACAAGGACATGAAGACGCTGAAATCCGATGCCGACTTCAAAGCGGCCTGGATGGCGTTGACCGATGATGACAGAGCCGGAATGAACAAGGAATGCGGCGACGAGGCTATCGCCAAGGAGCATGACAATTTCTGCAAAATGACCAAGGAGCTCGGCGGAGCCAACTAGGCTTAGACAGGTCTGAACAACGCTTCAGGCCGTTGTTGCAGAAATGCGGCTCAGCGCCGTGGTCGGCTGGTACACCTCTGATCGAGATGGCCAGTCGATCGCCGTTTCCAACGATCTCACCATAAGCCGGAGGCCGCAGAAGGGCTATATTCTCGGAGAGAGAATGGTGCGGTCGAGATGCAACCGCAATTTTTACAGTCACTGAAAACAAAGCATAAAATGGCACAAGGTGCGTTTTTGTGGCGCAAATTGTGCCTCAATAGATGGCGCAAAGAGGTGCGCTAATTTCACAGAAAATAGGAACTCATTCCTTTTTGCTTGACTCTTAGCAGGCGTGAGAACAATTTGAGAACGCGCCGACATGTTCGGCCTCTTTCATTTCACGCATCATATCGCGCGCCAGACGCGCCACGGAATGCTATGAGCCACGGCCCAAGAAAAGAGCCAGGCCTAAAACCGGTCGAAGTCGCGCGGGTTGCGGCATCGATCTCGGTGGAGAAGCCGAAGCCGACAGAAGAACGCCGCTGGCGCGATCTGTTCCAGCTTGCATGCTGGGTCTCCGAACGAGCGGCCATGGGAAGGAGGGTGATCCTGACACCGGATACCGCGCATGTGGTGGCTCACCTTCTCAGCCAATGTCACGAAAAGCCGACGCGGGATGAGGTGGCGTTGATGATCTGCAAGCACGGCGAGGTCAATCGGTGCGTAAATGCCTGCTACGACTGCCGAGGCAAGGCGAACATCGTGGTTAGAGCCTACGGATGCAGGCCGGATGTACCGAATCCGAAATGAAAAAAGCCCGCCCCGGCAAAACCGGAGCGGGCTCAAATGTGCCGCTATGCAGCGTGACTAGCACGTCGGCGTAAAGTCGACGTAGTAGTCTTTGCCAACCTCAAACTGAATGGCAGCGTCAGGGTTGTCGACGTTCATTTTCAGATCAGCCCAAGGCGTCGCCTTGGTGAATCGGCCATCCTCGGATTGGATATCCTCAGAATAGACAGCGTGCATGAAGACGGTACTGCCCTCTTTAGCGCCGCATCTGAACTTTGCTCTCACTCGGACCGTCATCGGTCTTCTCCTTCAGGTGATTGCCAGGAACCGCCTGGCGCGGATCACTGCTTCGCGAACAGTCGGATCAACCAGTCGATCGGCTGCTGAAAGGCATACCCGATGGAGGCGCCCCCAATACCGACGACACCCAACGCACCAATCCCCATCAGCTTCCAGCGCTTCACCTCATCGGTGACGGGTTTCATCTCGGCAACATCGTCCTTGACCGCCTCGATGCGCTCGTTAGCGACCGAGACTTCGGCTTTGACCTCGCCAAGATCCTCCATGATCCCGTCCATTCGACGGTGCACATTTGCCCGATGGTCGACCGAGCGCAGTTCGGCGGCCTGGAAGTCTCGCCGCAAGCCGCTCACCTCGGCTTCCATGCGCCCGATCATGACGGAGATGTCATCGAGCTTCGTCGTCATTTCTGCCCCTCATTCCAGGCGCGCGTGCCATCCACCTGAGCTGCGCAGACATCCAGCGCGCTTTCGGTGTAGGTCAGCCTGTTGACGATGTCGGCCGTCGCCTTCAGCGGGCCGCGCTGCTTTGCCGGGCATTTGCGCACAAGTGCTGCCGGCACCTTTTCCCGCACGATTTCAGGCGCTGGGATGACGACGTCTCTACTTGTTGAGCAGGCGCTCAAGGTCAGGAGGCACGTGGCCAGCCAGATACGCACGCACTTCCTCGTTTCCATCTTTCAGGGCTCCGATCTGCTGATTGGTCTCGTTGACGGCTTGATTGATAGCCGAGAGCTGGTCGGCCACCGTGGCGACGATCCGATCGTTGGCTTCCACGGTCGCACGCAGCCGGCCAATGGTTTCGTCTTTCGCTTTGCTGACGGCAACGGCCGTTGTCAGGTCGGCTTTTGCTTTAGCCGCCGCGGCGTCGGCCGATATTGCCTCCGCGCGATACCAGAGAGCGACGCCGCATGTGGTCAGGAAAGCTATGACGGCAACGCCAAGGAGATAGAGGCGCATCATCGTATCCCGACCATGCACAGCGCGCGCTCGCGCTTGCGGCGCTCGAACAGGCCGCGCAGGACGCGTCCGCCGGCCTTATCCCACCAGGTCAATGCCTCGCAGCCACCGGCGATGTCGCCGGCGTTAAGACGACGGGTTGCGGTGCTCTTGCCGATCGCCGAAATACCGCAATTAAAGGCTGTCGAGGTGTAGGCTGCATCCCGTGTCGCCGGGAGCCGGCCGGTAATCGTAGCGGCCGTGAAATAGCGACGTAGGCCCAACCGATACTCGGCCACCTCGGCGCGCAGCAGGTCGAGGCACTGCCTATCGGATAACACCATGCCGGCATGTACACCGCGCGTCGAACCATAGCAGATCGTCCAGATGCCGACGGCATCGCGATAGGCGACGTTGCGCTTGCCTTCTTCCTTCGAGATGAACGGCAAGGCGATCTGCAGGGTGTCCGCTTCGCTCGCTTCCGCCGCCTGCGACGGCCACGCGAAGATCAGTGCCAGCACGACGACGATGCCGGCGACGGCCGTAACCCGAACCCATTCGCGCCAAGGCGACAGGCCCTGCTGATAGAGACGGCCGACCAACCCGGCGACAAGGAACAGCACGCCAAGCCACCAGGCGAGGTACGGGTCATAGTCTTGCCCGGTCCAGCGATATCGCAGTTCGGGCAGGATGAGGACGAGCAGGCCGGCGACCTGCATCCAGAAGCTGAGAGACAGCAGCAGTACGCGGCGCCAGTCCATGATCAGACGCATGGTCTTTCCTTTCAAAGGTTGTTCGATTAATTTCCCGGCGTCTCGCCGAAATGCGGTGGGATGGGGCGTCAGAACCCCTCCGAGTGGGCGCTTCCTGGCTAACGGCCGGGGAGCGTTCGGCATTGACCCTCCTGATTTCCATCGGGTCGGGGAGGCATGCGCTATGTCCAGGGCGAAAGCCTAAAGGCGTATGCGGTCGTCCACTCGGCGGCTTCTGAACTCCCCGATCACGTTGTGAGGAAGGGGAGCTTCAATCCATGAACTTCATTCAGAAGATCGGCCACTTGCTCGACGGCGCGCTTCTAAGGCGCGACGATTGGCACGTATTTTACTCGTACCGCGAAAGGAAACTTGTGTCAGGCGAGCGGGCGAGCGAATGCTATCTCGTTTGGCGTTGGGCGCCTGATGGCTACGAATATCGCCTAGCAACTCCTGCCGAAATCCAGGATGAGTTGGAATCTCAGGCATGGTAGGCGGGACTAGCTGACTTTCTCGATGCTCAAGAGCGACAGCCAAACGCTGTCCCCAAAGGTTCCCGCAGCGTTGAGATTCAGCGTAAACTTTACCATGCCTCCGGCGTCATACCCAACGTCGAAGGTTGACGCGAACCTCATCCTCGTATTCGAAAAAATGTCCGGCAAAATCAACATGGTATCCGCATATCCGGAGCCAGTGTTGGACCTAACGCTGATATAGGAAGCAGTTGCATCCAGACCGGTGCCTCCCACCAACGCCTCTACAATAAAGCGGTACCGGCCACTCACCGGGCATGTCCAAACGCCGTTCGCTAAGTTGTAGTCGTTGTTTCTGTTCATCAGCGCGAGCGGGAAGATCAAATCCGTGGTCGTGCTGGCAGGAATCGTCTGCAGTGTCGATGTCCGATACACTTGAGTATAGTGCGGGGAAGGACCGTTCAAATCCCTGCCAATGTTGCCGGTATTTCTGGAAAACTGCAGCTTGCCTTTGTTGTCACCCGTGATAACCGGCAGAGTAGCAGAAGGATAGTGGGCACCGATCACGTGGTTGAACCCGGCAGCGCCGTTGCTCTCGTACGTGCAATCCATATTGCCCCCGAGGAAAATGATATCCTTGGAGTTGTTGAGCTGGATGTTGCCGGCATAGAAGTTGCAGTTGTTGAACCGATGACCGAGCGTCAGGTCGGTCGCCTTCACCAATGTGGTATTGTGGTTGATGAGGGTCCCAGTGAAGTTGCCGTGCAGGTGGTTGGCACCCGGCTGCAAATCCACACCGATAGTGTTGTCGGTAATATTCCCACCCATCCAATTGTGGTTTCCGCTCGCCATCCAGACACCGGTATCGTTGCCATTGGCAGAGGCATTCGACCAGTTCAGATATTCTCCGCCACTGCCGGCAAGTAGCTCATACCCCTTGTTGTTTCCCGTAGCCCAAAGATTGCTAAGCCGGCCGCCGTTGCCGTGAAAGGTCTGCGCCGTGGTGCCAACTATCTTTAGGCCGCTCCCCTTGAATTTGGAGAGCGTTCCACCTTCGACAATGTAATCACTACAGCTATCCAGCAGCAGGCCAACTTCGGTGCCGGTTTGTGCTGCTGTTCGCAGGCCGGTCAGTGCCCATTTTCCGGTGATGGAAAAGCCCTTGCGCCCGATGGCCGAAATCATGGCCTGGGTGTCATTGCCGTGGACGAATTCCACGCCTTCCAGCGACCACCGTTTGCCATCAGCGGGAGACCAAGGAGCCGACAAAAAATACCGCCCAGGCGGAATACGAAGGTAGTCGTTTGCTGCCTGGGCTGCATTGAGCTTGGCAAGCACATCCGTCGTTCCGTCTGTCGGAAGGCCGGTGACGAAAACCGAATCCGCGCGCGCTGCTGGAAAGCCGCCCAGCGTTGATCCATCATGGACCACCACCACCTTCTTGTCGGTATCGATTGAAAGCTCGCCGTTGAGCAGAGCGCGCGTGGAATGTTCCGCCGTGGTGCCGCGGCGGCGTTGAACAGCAGTGCTCATGAGGTGATGCTCCCGTAGTCTCGAATATCGGTGGCGCTGTCGGTGATCAGGCCGTAGTCGGCCGTTGTGGCAAACGATGCAGGGAAGAACGCCCAATCGGCGGCGTTGTCTTTCGGCTTCTTGGCAGTGTTGTTTCGAAGGGCAATCCAGAGTGCTGACTGTCCGCCGGCGTCGTTGTCGATGACGAGGTCGTTCTGCTGGTAGGAGGTCCCCGCGTTCCAGGTTCCTTGCCACGGCGTCCCGGTAGGACCTTGCGAGCCAGTATTGCCCTTCACGTTGATGGCAAGGGCAATGCTGGAAACGAAACCCGAGGCCCCGACATACATGCCGACATAATCCGTCGGCTTCGTCCCGGTTCCCCCAACCCAATCGGTAAGCTGCAGGGCTGCACGCGCGACACCATCAAGAACGATGGAATACTGAGCCATCCAACCCCGGTGGCCTTGGGGAATGGAGAACTTGAACTTCGGCGCTGTCGCGGTCCCGGTGTTGACGACATTGGCAGGAGTGCCCGGGGCCAGCGTTTCGGTGGCGTCGAGCGAGACATTCGGCGGCGGGCCGATTGGACCCGTTACGAATGACGGTGTCGACCAGTCCGCCAGCGTGTTGCTCTTCTTGGTGTATAGCGCTGCGCGCCCATCGCCGATGTTAGACACCAAAACGCGGAAGCCCTTAGCGTTTGCATCGTACGTTGCGCGATCAGCGAGGGTGTCTACGCGCACATCGAATGCAACGCCCGTGACGAGATCGGCCTTGTCTATGACATCCATGGCGCCAGGGCCGACGAACATCGGGATCAATTCGAAGCCACCAGAGAGGTCTGCCAAGGCGTCCAGATTGCCGTTGGTCAGCTTCTCCATGAGGTCCTGCGATGTCGCAGAGAAGCGCGTGCCGTCGGGCTGGAACCTGAGTCGTACTTTCTGGCCAGATCCTGCGGCACCAGCGGGACATAAGTCCGTCAGCTTGCCGGTCGTTTCGGTCAGGACTTCCCCGACCAACAGCAGGAGGCCCTTTTCCGGAAGGATGAGTTCTTCGCCCGGGCGGACGCCGCCCGTCTTGAGCGAGAATCCCACAACCGAAAAATCGAGCTGTCCGGCCGTCAGGGTGATGGTACCGATCAGGTCGGTTTCGATAGCCATATCACTTCGCCTTCTCGTTCTTGTCGGCGCTCAGCTGCTCGATCTCGGCTCTCAGCTTTTCGATCGCCTCGGCCTGGCGGTTGGTGAGATCGCGCAACTCCATATTTTCGCTGGCAAGCTCATAGGTGCGATTGCGCAGCGCTGTGACGAGCAGGTCTGCTTCACCCAGCGCTGCGATGGCCGAGACTTGCGGAACAGCGGACGGCTGCACGGCCGGTGAAGGCTGAGACATGAATGGCTCCAGTGGTTTGGATCAAACAGGGATGGCGAGGATGTAGTAGCGAAGCCCAAGCGCCGGCGACGGCGGGAAGACTACTGAACGGTCGAACGCAAAGCGCAGCGGGTTGCCGCCGGCCATGTAGAGGTCGACCTGATTGTCGTAGATGGTCGCGTGATAGCTGCGCGCGGTGCAGCGTCCGTACCAGGTGGACAGCGCGCCATCGTTGCCGACGAAGACTTCGTGATAACCGCTGAACCACTGGGACGGGAAAACCACCGAGGCCTTGACCATCGGCTTGAAGCCGCCGTTGTTGGCAAACGTGATCGACCTGTAAAGCTCGCCATACGACGGATCGGAAGAGGTGTTCGGAAAGTCGGTGGTCCCCCAATTCAGGAACCCTTCGGCGATGATCGGCACATAGCTGAAGCGCGTATCGAGCAGGATATCACCGAAGGAAGGGCTGGTGTCCGACGAGCCCGGCGCCTTAATCTGGAAGTAATCGCCAACCCCGTCGTTGCCGCGGCGGAATACCTCGACACCGCCCGAGGTCTTGGCCACGTTGCTCGGCGCCATCAACAGATAGCGCATGACAAAGCTGTCGGTGCCGTTGTTCGTTACCACAACACGGTCGGTGTAGACCGTGTAGACCAGGCTGAGCGGGTTCGTCTTTAACCATCCCGCCGGTCGGGGCGGATGCGACATCGGCTCGCCAACACGGGCGATGTGGTAGTCGAGATAGGAATCCGCCGTGATCGGCCCCAGGCGGGGATAGATCGTGGCGCTCGAGCCGGCGTCGATCTGCACATCGCCGGCCGCCAAAATCTTCGCCGGGATCCTGTTTTCGTGAACGATGAAGTGATTGATGTTGGAGCTGGTGACATCGCGCCCCGGCAGGGCGACGCGCGCCATGGCGTTGCTGATTTCGATAGCCACCTGGCCAACGATAGGCGTCCCAGAGTAATCGGGCCGCGCGACGTTGCGCGCAGGAAGCTGGAAAACGGTGGTGACATAGCGTGTCGCATTTCCAGCACCGACCAAGCCGCCGATGGGCGTGTTTTCGACGTTCTGAGCCGCACCATTCGCGATGATTAGCGTGCTGTTGGAGTATGAATCGTAACCAGACGCGCCATACATCACCCCCCATTCGCGCACGATCGGTCCGGGCGTTTGCCCCTGTATTTGATATTTGAGGCTTGGTCCGGTGAACGTCACACCGTCCGTCGTGCGCCTGCCTTCGATGAGCGGATAGTAGCCGTAGTCGCCATAGCTGGCGCCGACAGACCAAATCTGGGTTTGAACGTGGCTGATCCCGTCAATGTTGGCGTTGCAGTAAGTCCAGAAATTGCTGATCGTCCGCCCCGACGGCAAGAAATAGTCGACCTTGTCGCCGGTGTAAGCGCCGTTGTAGCCAATGGTCTCAATCGCCCCGACATGGCTGAGCTTGCTACCGGCGCGACTGTCGAAGCGCATTTTGCCGAAGTCGCCGGACGGCGTCGCGAACGGATCGTACGACGCATCGCGCATGATGCGCAGCACCGGTCCGATGCCAGGCTGGCTTTCGATCGCAACGACCTCGCTCATACCGTGACCCGCAAGCCTTCGGACCCGCCACTGAACACGCCGAGTTGCGTCTTGTTCGTCGGAGTTTTCAGCAGATCGACAATCGCGGTCTGAATGCGCCCCACAGTCAGCGTCAGCACGCCACCAATGAAGGTGAGCGGCTGCCCCATGGCAGATGGCGACACGACGATGAACTGATCGGCCGTGATCAGCACGCGGGCAAGCGAGGGGGTGGATTCGAGAAACAGACCGGCATCCCTGAAGACGCCGGCGCTGTCGACGCGGGTCATCATCGCCGCTTTCGCACTCCAGCCAGCGCTCGGAGTGCGGCCGGTTTCCATACGGAAGGTCGCGCTCGCCGATACGTCCAGATAGGACGTCTGCAAGGCGGTAATCGCCGTCGAGTTGAGCGTGACCTTGCCGTCGATGATGTCGACTTCGGTGGACAGCGACGACACAGCCTGCGCTACCGCCGGCAGGCCTGTGACCGGATCGAAGACCTCGGCGCGAAGTTCCTCGACGCTCAATGCGAGTGCGGATGTCGGACCGGTGGCGACGAAGACCTGGTTGCGAACATAGGCCCGCGTCTTCCCGGTGGTCGACGCTGTCTCCTTTCTAACCGTCTGGATGGTGTCGAAGTTTGACTGGCTTTGGTCCGCGACAAGGGCGCCGAGCGCATCGAGTTTGCGGTTGAGGTCAGGGATCGCAGATGCGGTCCAGTTCAGCAGCCGCTTGGTATCTGCCGCCAGCGCATCGAGGTCGATATTGTAAAGATCGCCGTTGCCGAGCTTCGCGGGCAGCGTCTTCACATATACCCAGGGCGAGAAGAAGAACGTGCGAGCCGGCTGGGAGCGCATGGTGTAGCGCACCGCCCACCACGAATTCGACATGACACCTTCGAACATGTCGCGGCGAGTGGCATTCCGCTGCGCGATCGCCGTTGCAACCGCTGCCGGCACCTGACCAACAACAGGAACTGGCCCATACTCGAAGATGATTTCGGTAATGGTCGGGTCTTCGAGATCGTTCCACTGCGCGCGAAGGCCCGCGCGCTCGGAGCCCGATTCCGAAGTCATCTTGATGCCGACGACGGAATAGTTCTCCAGTTCGCTCTGAAAATCGGGCGCACCTGGGCCGGTGTTGTCCGGCGGCGTCGTTTGATATGCCGTCGGATCGAAGATGCCGGCGCCGACTTCCTGCAGCGTCAGATAGACGGCGCGGCAGGCCTTCGGACCAATCGGGCCGAGACGCCGCCGTACGATCTGGAATGTCTTGTCGAAACCGCTCGCCTCGTCGCTCTGCCACCTGATCCACTGGCCGACCTTGAGCTTCAGGAATGCTTGACGAAGGCAGATTTCAGCGTTGGCCTGATACCGGCTGGCGCGCAGCGCGATGTCGTTCAGGCGGTCTCCGACCTTCGGATCGACGACGGCGTCATAAGGGATCGACGTCGCAAGCCGCTCGCGGTCGGCGATGAAGGCCGGCGCATCCGTGCGTGTTGCCAGCGGAACGTTGTCGTAGAACGCCTCCGGCGAGGCATAGGTGCCGGCGATCGTGTTGACCAGTTCCGAGCGGGTGCGGTACCGCGAGAAGCTTTTGTCTTCGTCGGGAAGCAGGTCAAGATCGGTGATGGTCGCAACGACCGCCTGGTTTGCACCGACGATCGGATATTCCCCTTCTGGTCCTTCGAACCATGAAGCGGCGCATGCAGCCTGCAGCGGCGCCATATTGCCGGCATGCGTGATGCCTTGTCCGGCCGTGGCGATGTAACCGGAGGTGTAGCGCTTGGTCGTGCCGACCACTTCATCGGAGATATTCGCGGCCAGCGTCCAGTTGCCGAGCGGAAGGCGATCGGTCGACGCGCCCTTGCCAACGATCAGCTGGTTGTTAAGCCAGAAACCGCGCTCCAGATTGTATTGATGGATGACCGGATTGCTGGAAGGTCCCCACGTTGTCGGGTCATTCCAGCGTTGCGCGCCGGCGCCGCCGACCGAACTATCCTGCCGCCAATCATAGCAAACGCCCTCGACCTCGAAGAATGCTTCCCAGGTGTTCGGCAGTTTCTCGCGATCGAGCTGCTGCGTGACGACGGCATAGGCTACGCCGGCAAGACGATGCGCGGAGGTCCAGCGGCCGGCTGGGTTGGAGCGAGCCACGAGACCAGCATCCGCAGCCTGTCCGATATCGCCCTGGTAGACCTTGACCCAGATTTCGGCATCAATGCCCTGGATGCGCTGGCCGCGCTCGCCGTCAACCGGCCCGCCAAGCGTGCGCCACTGGCCTTCATAGCGAACCCGCGTGACTGCATTAACCCGGAAGTGCGACAGGACATACAGATCCTGTACAGTCCTGCCACCCTTTCCGTAGGCGTTGCGGTAGACGTGATGACCGGCGAGGCCACGCGTGCCGAGCACCACGCTGCGCGGCAGGTCCTGACCGTATTGCGTCTGCAGGTGCGAGACCTGTGCAGGAACATCAGGCTTGAAAATCTGCCCGATCGCATACTGCGCGGCGAGGCCCAGACCGATCTTGAGCACACCTGCAAGGATGGTGCTCCCGCTCAGGAACGAAAACGCTCCACCAAGGACAGAGCCGATGCCGGTGACGACTGGGCCGAGGAATGGCATTACCGGACACCCACCTGATAGGCCGAGCGGATTTCGGTGAGATTGAGGAAGGCGAGGCCGGTATCGGTTTTGACCGCCACGCCGTATTCGCAGACGTAGCCGGCCGACAGTTCGCCGTTGCGATCGACGACGGCGAGATCGCCGCGAAGCGCCATGAACGGCGACGGCAGCAGCGGAAACAGCTTGGCAAGCATCTGCTCGACCGTTTCGGCCTTGCGGCGACGCAGAAGCTTTGCCGCTCCCTGTTCCGTGGAATAGGTGCCGCGAACTTTGGCGGCAGGATCCTCGCCGGTCACAGCCTCGACGGCATCCATCGCCGTCATGAGGCAATCGGAAACGCCCCATTCGCCGGCAAGGCGAAGGTGCTTTTCCGTGACACGCGCAAGGCGGCGGTCCCAGTCTTGCAACCGGGGCAAGGTCTTCAGCATGGCAATGACTTCAGGTTGAGTGTGTTTCGCCGTCTAGGAGCGCTTCACATGCGAAAGCGCGATGCAGCCAGGCGCGGTGGTGACGTAGACAATGGCGGCGTGGCTGCCGAGTGTTTCGGCCGGAGCGGAAATGACGCGTTCCTCTGTCCGGCCTTCAGCCGCGCCAAGCCAGACGTCGATGACGTCACCGACCCTATAGCGCGCATTGAACAAGTCGCAGGCTTCCCGCAACTCGGTAGATGTTGGCAGGTTCTCCACCGGCTTCGCCTAACGGAGACCTGAAGCAACGGTTCGGCACAGGCGCCCAGACACATCAAATTTCAAAGGTTCTGTCGTAGGCGGCGGCATGATGAACTGATCTGCAACGAAGATGACCCGTGTCGTTCCGATATTTTCGCAGGCTAGGGCGATGGCGCTGTCTGGCGACGTTGCGACGACGATCTGTTCGCTCAAATCGGGTGGCAATGTATCGGTCGACGCTGCTGCTACGGCGCCGGCGACCGGCGCAAAGCCGAGCATCGCAAGGAACGACCTGCGTTTCATTCTACACTCCATCTGTAGGGCTTTAGAGTTCGATATCGAAGTTCTCGGTCTTGATGACCGTGGCGTATTCGAAGCCGCGATCTCCGGCGCTGATCAGCTGCTGATCCTCATGCGAGGCCGACCGGTAGCCGTCGCGGTGGTTGTCGAGCGCGCCGGAGATCACATGACCTTCAAGCCGGCGCTCGCCGCCCTCGGCGACGTGCACGATGTAGTCGACATAGCCGAAGGCAAGTTCCTCGACATGGAGCAGGGCACGTGTGTCCGGGTCGAAATAGGCCTCGCGCAACTGGCACGGCCGGCCCTTGTAATCCTGAGCCTCGATCTGGGCGAGCTTGTCCGGCGTGATGCCGAAATCGGAGCGCTCCGGCATCGTGACGACGAATTCCGTTGCCTCCATGCCCATGGCGCCGTCTGGCGGCTCGGCCGTGATGAGCTGGTTCGGCACATAGGTCACGCCCTCATAGGTGAGCGGATAATTGCCCAGCCAAACGCCTATCCATTCATTGCCGAACTTATAGAGGATCATGCCCCGGATGACGACGCGACCCTCCTCGAGGAGCTGTTCAAGGCGAGAAGGGAAACTCACTGCGGCACCTCGACTAACGTAAAGGCAGCAACAGGCCGATGGTCATCCGCAACAGCGAACGATCCGGGCAGGATCCTTGTATTCAGTTCCGGACGAAGGAACTTCGCTACCGCGCCGGCGGTGATGTAAGGCGGCACGAAAGGCTCGACATTGAGCGCCAGTGCGCCGGCCGCCGCGGTGCCTCCCACCATCACACGATGCAGCGAGCGATAGGCACCATCCTTGAGGGAGAACAGGTCGCCGGGCATCAATTTGAGGCCGTTGACCAGGTTGTAGAGCATGACGTTGAAGCCGTTGACGACAGACGACAAGGTGCCATCGGCAAGATGCGCCGAACCGGCGTTGCCCCAGTAGGCTTGCGGCAGGCAGTTGTCCGTTGGGCGAAACACGACGGTCACCATGCCGGCGCGGACCCGATCGCGAAAGGCGAGGAGCGCCTGAAGCTCCGCCGCGCCCATCGGGAGCGTGCGCATGGGTATCTGCCAGTAAGGATCGGCATAGTCGACCACACCGATCATCCGATTACCAGCCCGGCTCACCGAAACGGAATCGACGATCTCAGGCCGCGTCGTCGTGAAACGAACGGCAGGAAGATTGACCATCATACCCGGATGCCTTTGACCTTCATTTCGCGTAGCGCTTTGACCACCATAGGCGTGATGTTGCTGGTGGCGTCCTTGACGGCCCGCCGCACTTCCTCGCCAACGCCCGGCTGGGCATTACTGGCATCAACATTGATGGTCGGGCCGCCGATATAGACGGGCGAGCCGCCACCGCCACCGCCGACCAGCTTTTCGGTGATGTCATTGGGAACGACCTGACTGCCCCGCGGCAGGTTCACCAGTTCGCGGCCACGCTCGCCAACCATCGCCAGACCGCCTGGTGCCGACGACGTGCCGTTGGCAAATTTGCCGGTGATGAATTTGCCGATCCAGTCGAAGACGCCGCCGAAAGAGCCGCCGAGCGAATTGCCCTGTTGCGGGCGGAACAGCATGTCGAAACCGCTGTTGAGCAGCATCGAGGCGAAGCGGCTGCCGAGTTCCTTGAGCACGTCGCCCAATTCGCGTGCGCCCGTGATGGCGTCGATCGCGCCATTCTTGAACGTGTCGTAGAACTCGCCCGAGGCTTGTTCCGCCTCCTGTTGCCGCTCGCGCACCTGCCGCAACACTTCAGCCTGCTGGGCATAGGCTTCGGACACGGCATTGATCTTAGCCACCTGGTCGGGAGACAGCCGGATAGCATCGAGATCCTTCTGGCCTTTCCGTGCCGCTTCCTCGCGAAGGCGCTTGAGCGCTTCCTGCTCCAGGTCGAGCGCCATGCGGCGGCGCTCTTGCTCCTGATAGGCCAGACCGACCATGGCGGCTTCCTGCCGGAGCGCTTCGGTCCGATCCTTTACGGCGCGCAGGTCTTCGTCTGTGCGTTGCCCAGCGGTCAGGCGTTGGCCACGCGCACCACGACGCGCTGCGCGCTCGCGTGAACGATCCTGCTCGGCAAACACGTCTTCGCGGTTCGGGGTGCGATCGGGAGCAGGTGCTGTCTCCGGCAGGACGCCAACGGGGTTGACTTCCGGACCGGCCAAATCCATGCCGGGACCGAATTGCTGAAGGTTGGTCTTTTCCTTGTTTACACGCTCAAGCTGAGCGGCTGCATTTGCTCCGGAGACACTGATCGAATTCAGCAGATCGATAAGTTCCTGACCGGGGCCTCCAGCCTGCTCGGCAAGGCGTGACATCGTGGCGAGAGCGGAATTGAACTCTTCCTGCGTTATCTTGTTGTCGGAAACCTGCTGCTGCAGGGCTTCAAAACGCTGCTTGAGTTCATTTGACCCCTGAGCGTTGCCGAGCTCGATCAGCGCGTTTTGAGCGTCTGCGACAGCTACTTCTACTTGGTTAAGCGATTCCACCAAGGGCGCAGCAATACTACTCTGTGTGGCCGCGAGCGCCGCGATCTTTTCCTGCTGGTCCATCAACCGCTGCTGTTCGTCAGCATACGCTTGGAGCGCTGGCAGAGCAGCACCCCATTGCTGGGCTACGCGCTGGACCAGATCAGCTTCTTTCTGCAGCGTTTCTGCTGACTTTTCACCGCCCGAAACAACGCCGGAGAAATACTGGACCGCATAACCAGCACCAGTGATAATCGCCAGGGTCGCAAGCCCGACTGGGTTCATAAGCGAGAGGAACGCGCCGCCGAGTGCCGTCACTGCTCCGCGCGCGCCGGTTGGGCCGAGCGTCTGGTTGATCTGCGTTCCCTGCTGAATAGCGATCAAGAACGGCGACTGACCTCCTGCCAACTGCACACCGATATCATTCAGCTGCGCGGCGAGGTTGGCGGTATTCCCCTTCATTGAAGCGACGGATTTCGAAGCGCGATCGATGCCCGGAAGCCCCTTGTCTCCGACCCTCGAAAGTGCGTCTTCAGCCTTTGTTCCCGACGCCTCGATGTCGCCGAATGCCTTGTTGGCATTCGTGCGGGCTTTTTCCAGAGCCTTCTCAAGCGAAGTGAATCGTGCTTCGAATATCGCCAGCAGGCGTTCGGCTTCGATGGCCATGGGAGGGCACCTTGGAAAACTGGTTGAAGGGATTGATCGCGGTTGCCTGCGCCGTGGTTATCGTCGGCGGCGCTTACTATGGCTGGGGCGAGTATGCGAAACACAAGCGGGCAGCCGAAATTATGGCTGGCAGAGAGAGTGCAAGGCAGGAAATTCTCGACCTGGCACGGGCGCAACCACACGAAGTCGAGAAGATTCGATCGTTCTGCAAGGGCATGTCAGACAAGCGATACCGCGAAAATGACACCTCCGAATTTGTGCGCATTCTCGTCCGGAATTGCAGCGCGCTAGGCTACAGTTAATGCAGCCCTCGCGCCCGAGCCACGGCAAGGTCAAGCTCATCTTCCGTCGGCGCTGAAACCTGCCCATGCGCCTTGTTCCACTGCCGGCAGATCGCCCCGTACTGGCCGAGCGTCAAAGAGCCGACATTGGCGATACCCATCAAGACGGCGTTTCCTCGGATGACGGCGAAGTCGAGCCGTTCGGCTCCACCGTCTCCGCTTCCCCCGATGACGTATCCACTTCGTTGCTGTGGACACGCTCCAGCGCCGCCCGAATGATGACCGCGGCGAGCGCGACGCTTTCGACCAAGGGTCGCTGGTCGACATAACGACGCGCCATCAGGCGCGCGTCGACCGGCGACATGCCACCACCGATCAGGCCTATGCGAATCGTCTCCGAGTAGTGCCTGACCTTCGCAAATGGACTGGAAGATGCCATCGCCGAATGCAGCAGAAAAATCGACATGTCGGTTGCCGCTTCCAGTTCCTCGACCTCGTCGAGCCCCAGGCGGAAGGTGTGGTCACCGCCCGCCCAGGTGATTTCGATTGCGCCGTGCCGGTTCATGCGGCGGCATCCACCCAGACGATCGGTCCCGACGACATCAGGGTCACGGAGACCTGAGCTTTCTGGTTACGCTCGCCGGTCACTTCGAAGTTGGTGAGATGGAAAGCACCGGACCAATAGCCGCCGCCGCTAGCCAGCGAGACGTTGTTCAGCAGCACGCGGCAGTTCTTGGTATCCTTGTCGATGAACCACTCCCACCACATTTTCACGGAGGGCGTGTGCACCCGGCCGGCGCCGGCGATCTGGCCGGAAAGACCGTCCTTGGTGACCTCCTTCCACGCCGGATCATCCGGATTGTTGCAGTCCGGGTTGATGTCCTCGTTGGTGTCGGAACTGAAGGTGATGCCGCGCTGTGTGTTGATCAGGCAGTCGGCTGCGAACACTTCCGGCGTGGCGCCGTCGCCGATCTGGACGAGCAGCTGGGTGCCATTCATGGACTTTACAGGCATGGGAGGGGTAGCCATCGGCGTCTCCTTTCGAGCGTTTATGCGAGAGTTTCAGGTGAGGGAAGGCGGGTGGTTAGATCGGCTCGACAACATGACGCGCGGTGATGACGCCATGCTTGGAAACACCGTCCGGATCGTCGAGGTAGCGGACGTTTTCGAGTGCAGCGATCACGACGCGAAAACCGTCGATCGCCGTGATCTGGAGCAAGCGCTGCACGACGGCGGAACCGATACGCTGCACTTCCAACTTGCTGCCGGTTGCCGGTTCCGACCAAACGTGGATATCGGTGAAGACTTCCCAGCCTTCGGCGCAATCATCGCTGTCGTCCAGCACCTGCTGGTTGCCGATGTGGATGTAGGGCGCGACGGTGTCGATCGGGACCGTGTCGAAAACTTTGCCGTCGACGAGTGCCGGCGCCGCCATCAAGGCTGCATAGACCGCCTTCTGCATCTGGTCTTCGATCATCGGAAAGCTTTCTTGGCGCCATTGCGCACTGCACGCGCCAGACGCGATTTCGCGCGTTTCTTGCCGAACCGGTAGGCCGGAAAAAAGTAAGGGCTCGCTGTGCCGCCTGGATGGTCCGCTTCCTCGACGAAACGACCGCCAAGCAGTCTGAGTTTGCCGCCTGCCTGCTTCGGCTCGATGATGTGGGCCTTCGTGCCGAACTCGACGAGGCTCGCGTACCAGGCCTTGGCGTCTCCGGCGTGCATGGTCACCGTGAGTTCCGTTGCATCGGCGCCAGACGACTTCAGCCCGCGAACATTGGCATTGTCGGGCGTGTATTGCCCGAATGTGTAATCGATCGAAGCTTTCAGCGCACCCGAGCGCACCGGCACGAAGCGCTTCATCAGTTCCGTGGTTTCGTCCGCCGAGACTTCCAGCGCCTTTCGGATTTCCGCCTTCATGGCAGCAGGCAGCGCCGCGATCTGGCCGAGGAATTTTTGTTTCCCGGCGATCTTCATCCGTTCGGTCCACCCGTCTGGGCAAGGACATCGACCCAGGCGCGATCGACCGTCGGCGTCACCTCGAGGATGTTGTAAGCCTGTCCCGTGCGCGCATCGCGTACGCGCCAGGCGTTGGTGAGTGCGCGCGTCAGGCTGTCGGCACGAACGCGTATGATCAACGTGCGCTTGCCCTGCAGCCGGTCGGCCATGACCGCCTCGCCGGAGGTGCGATGCACATACGCGGCGCGGCGCTGGAAGCGCTCCAGCCACGCCGTCGTGACGCCGCCGCCGCCGTCCGATCCGCTGCCGCGCTCATCGAACGCAACGCGCTCGCGTAGGCTACCGGCGCCCGTCGGCATCGCCATCGCGATTTCCTTTCAAATTGGGATTGCTGGCGCGAACCGCACGGCTGGCAGCAATGGCGGCGCCACCGCATTCGCGCGTGACGTTCTCGACCATGCCCGCCTTGAAAGCCGTGGTGACACGTCCGCCGAGGGCAGTTGGCGAGAAATCGAAATCTTCGGTGAAGCGGACCCACATCGGAGCCTGTCTCCAGCTAAACTGAAATTCTGCGATAGGTGGCGAGCAACGCTGCCACGCCGATCGGCAACTCGATCGCTGCCCCCTCGCTCGTCGCCTCACGGTTTCGGTACCAACTGGCGACCATCAGCATGATCGCGGTCTTGATCGCAGCCGGTACGCTGGCAGCGTCGGATCCTGCTTCATAAGTCACGCTGACAGCATCGGGGCGAACATATGCCGACGGCCATATGCCCTGCGGTGGCAGGTCGACATAAGAGCCGCGCGCATCCGTGCGCTTCACGAAAGCGGTGTCCGGCAAAGTTTGCGACTGATTATTGCTGTCGAAATATGAAATCGTCTCGACCCTGGCGACGGGACCAACCTGCAAACGCAGGCATCCGAAGCCGGCGAATTCCTGTTTCAAGGACTGTTTGACAAGCGACCGACCGAGGATGCCGGTCCAGCCGTCGAGATGATCGACCGCAGCGGCGATCAATGCCTTGATGACGTCGTCATCATCGGTGTGATCGACGCGCAGATGCGCCTTCGCCTCTTCGAGCGAAACCGGCGTATCGGCTGGAGCGACAGTGCGGACGGGCGCGAGCATGGTCAGGCGTCGCTCTTCTTGTAACCATACGGTGCGGGATCGAGGCCGGAAGCCTCGATTTCGGCAAGGGTCAGGCTCTGGGCCGAAACAGAGGTGTCGGTGGTTTCCAGAACAGCTTCGGGTGCGGTCGCAGCATCCGTCGAAGTCGACGTGGTTTCGGTCGTGCCTTCCGTCGAAGCCAGTGTGGTTTCGGTGCCTGCGGTATTGGTTCCATTCTTGGACATGGTCACCATCTCCTGTTGGGGTGGAACTGCGGACGGCCGAGCGCCGCCCGCATGCGTGCTGTCAGTCTGGGCCGATCAGGCCATCTTCAGGATTTTGATAGCCTGCGGGTCGTTGACGCCGCCGCCGACACGCTTCGTGGTGTAGAACATCACGTAGGGCTTGTTGGTGTACGGATCGCGCAGAACGCGAACGCCAGCGCGGTCGACGATAAGATAGCCGCGACCGAAATCACCGAACGCGATCGGCATGGCGCCGGTTGCCATGTCGGGCATGCCAGGCATCTCGGTGACAGCATAGCCGGCGATCGTCGCAGGCTGGCCGGCGACGAAGGTCGGCTGCCAGAGATAGTTACCCTGACCATCCTTCAGCTTGCGGATGGCGCCTTCGGTCGTCCGGTTCATCACCCAGCGCGCACCGGCCGTCAGAACGGACGGCAGGAGATAGATCAGCTCCAGCAGTTCGTCGGACGTGACAGCGGCGACTGCCGCGGCAGTCTTCACCTGGATCGCGCCAAGCGGGTTCTTCGCCGCGTTGGTACCGCCGGTTGCGAAGGTCAGGAAGCCGGCCGGCTTGTTCGTGCCGTCGCCGGCAATGAAAGCCAGACCTTCCTGATAGGCGAATTCAGTCTGGACTTCGCCGGCAAGCCAGCTTTCCAGATCGATCAGCGCATCATCGAGCATCTGCTGGGTACCGGCGGGATTGGCGTAAATCTCGCCCGGCGTGAAGGTCATCGACCCGAAGGTCGGCGTGTTCGTCTCCGGCCGAGCCGCCTTCTCGCCAACCCAGCCGGACGCCGTGCCGCGCAGGTTGTACAGCTTCGAAAAGCCGCCAGTGGAGATCGTCTGGATCGAAGCGATCTGACGCATGGGCGACACGAGCTTGAGCTTGTCAGTGATCGTGCGGTCCCATTCGACGGGCGAGAGATAGCCACCTTCGGGATCGGTTCCCTTGTTCAGCGAGGCCTGGATATCACCGCGGCGGATGTGCGCAGCGAAAGCATCGGAATATTCCTTGTCCTTCAGCTTGCGCTCGCCACCGCCAGCGCCGAGGGCGGCGGCGGCCAACTTGGCGTTTGCATCGTCCACCGCCTTCTGTAGATCGGCGACGCTGGAATTGATCTTCTCCAGCTTGTCGTTCGTGACGACGTCGTCGAAACGCTTGGCGAGGTCCTTGTCCTTCTGCTCCATCGTCGCCTTGAACGTGGACCAGTCCTTGTTCAACTCGGCGATGAGCGCCTTGAGGTCACCGCCGCTGACATCAGCGCGTACGGAGACGACACCGCGCATCCTGCGCGGATTCATGTGCTTGGTCATTTCGGTATCCTTTCGGGTTATGACCGGATGGTTGTGCGGAGCTGCTCGATCGCAGCCTTGAGGTCGTCAGCGTCTCGCGTGACGTTCACCGGAGCTTCGCGCGTGCCGGATTTCAGTTCCGCCACAAGCGCCTTGGCGTCTTGCTGCGACATGTTGGCGGCGGCCACGAGGGCGTTTTCAATGACCCTTTCGCGTGGCACTGCCTTGGTGGCATCTGCCTTTACCTTGACGGCATCGGCCGCAAGCTTGCCGTCGGCAAGCCCCTTGGCGATGGCGGCGCCGGCATTGAACATGGTGCCGTCACCCCGGCGCTTGTCCATCCACTCGGCAGCAACGGCTTTTTCGGCACCCGACCTGGCAGCGTAGATTTGCGCCATGGCGTCATCGACTTCGGCCAGGAGATCGGCGGCGTCCTTCGCGTCAAACTTGTTGCCGATGACAACGCCGGACGCATTGTGAACCATGATGAACGCGCCTTCGGCCATCAGCGTGACGTCGCCGGCCATGGCGATAACCGATGCTGCGGATCCTGCCATGCCGATGACGTTCACCGTCACTTTGGCAGGGTGCGCGCGCAGCAGGTTGTAGATCGCCAAGCCGCTGAAGAAACTTCCGCCAGGCGAATTGATGCTGACGGATACCTCGCGTTTTCCGATCGACCGGAGGGCCGCGGCGACGCGACGCTCCGAATTGTCGACGCCCGTGATCGGATCGATGCCGATCTGGCCATAGATTGAGATTTCCGTGTTGTCCTCAGCAGCAGCCGAGACGACAGCCGGGTCGAAGGCCTCGATATTGCCGTCAGGCGGCTCGAAATTCAGCCAGTCGGGCTTCTGGAATGCCTGGACCTCAGGCAGCTTTCGCAGGCTCATTGCCGCTTCCTTTCATCTGGCTGGTTGGCGCCGGAAGGTCATCGCGATGCGGAAGGTTCATCCAATCGCGCACTTCGTCGGGGTGCAGGAACGGTTGATGTCCGCCGGCGCCGAGACCTTTGGCGAAGAATTCGCCCTGTTCGACCATGGAGCCCTGCAGCAGAGCGCCGGGATTGAATTTCGCCTCGTAGAGGTCGGCCTCGCGTTCGGTGAGCAGGTCCCGCTCGATCGCCTGTTGCCAGGCTTCGAACCATGGATTGAGACCATATCGGACGAAGAATTGCCCCAGGGCGACGACGCCGGTACCCCAGTTGGTTTCGTCCAGATTGACCAGAGGGCGTGGAACGCCGAAGGGGCGTGTGATTTCTTCGCTCTGATATTTCCGCTGCTCGATGCTCTGGCTGTCGCGACCGGTCTGGGCGAAGGGGTTTGCCACCATCCCTTCTTCGAGGATCATCCACCGCCCGGCATTCTCCACGCCGGTCAGGCGTTCCTCCATGGAAGCCTTCAACCGCTCATAGGCTTCAGGGGAAAGCTTCTCGGGATGCGAAAGAGCACCGCCTACCATCATGCCATTGCGGAAGAGGCGTGCTGCAGCGCGCTGCGTCTGGATGGCAAGCGCGATCGCGTCAGCCGACAGTTTCACGGTCGAAAGACCGGAGATGCCATCCTCCGACAAGCCGTAACGCAGATGGAAGATGTCGCGAGACTGGAACACGACCTCGCCGGTACCAGGCCGCTGATAGACATATTCGAGCGCCCAATCGTTACGCTGGCGCGGCGTCACCAGTTCGGTTTTCAGCGGGACCATCTGCAGGATCCTGTCGCCGCTGCGGACTATGTACGCAAACGCGTCGCCGCGATGCCCGTCGCCGTTGGCGCCAAGGGCGCGCTGCTGCATCAAGGCCCTGAATTCAAAAGCGGTCTGCCAGGCGTTTGGCCGCCGATGCAGCAGGCGGAACAGGGGATGATCGTCGGCTTTCTCTTTGTTCGACCTGAAGTGCAGGTGCAGCGGCAACATGCCGATGGAAAAAGCATGGAGGGATACGCACCGAAGCACCGTCGTGTTGCGGAGTGCGAGTTTAGGCGTGACGGAAATGCCGGCGTCGACAGACCCGAAATCGCCGCCTTGGCGAATGAACTCAAGAAGGCGAGGGTCATCCAGCCCATTGAAAAACTGGGTTTCGCCGACATTGGCCGATACGGCCGGAGCGGCCGGGACAGGCGCCGAGGCGTCTGGAATGCTCGGCGCCGAGCGCCGGAAAATGCTGAGAAGGCTCATCCGGTCACACCATCAAAACGCCGCGGGTTTCGTAGATCGAAGGACCGCCATGAGCCTTCGGATTCCAGCTCATCAGGATCGCGGCGCACAGCATCGCAATGAAAGGATCGATTTTTGCGCGGCCGGCAGACTGCTTCGTGGCCATGTTGCCATTATCCTTCACCTGAACCTTCACGTTGCCGACACACCAGTTCATCAGTTCGGTGCCGCCATGGCTGAGGGTGTCATCGCTCAGCTTGTGCTCCAGCCCCCACAGGGCAGGCGAAAGTGCAGGACCTTGCAGAAGGCGGCGAAGCATCTCGCCGCTGATGCCGACTGCAGCGAGCGCATCGACGAAGGCTGCAATGTTGTTCGGATCGAACCCGATGGCGTTTTTCTCGGGGAGCAAACCGGCATCCCGCAGCTGGGCAGCGATTGCAGCGATGCGTGCGACGTATGCCGAGATTTCACAGAAGGTAAGACTGCCTTCGGCTTCGAAATCTCGCAGGACCGCCGCAATGTCCTTGCGCACCTCGAGCACTTTCGGATGGGCAAACGCATGGCTCCAGATCAGCCAGCGTCGTGTCACCTTTTCGCGCCCGATCACGCAAAGTCCGAACAGATCGTCCAGACCGCCGCCGTCGGCGCCTAACGTGGCGACTTCACTTCGTTCGATCAGCGATTCCAGCGTGAGGGTTCTATCGGCGCGCTCTGCCCAGTATTCGGCACCGCGCCAGCCATCGTCGGAAATACCTACGCCGATTTCGATGTTCAGATGCTGGGACGCCCAGACCTTGACGGCATGCTCGCCCTTATCCCTCTCGGAATTCCAGTCGGCGATCAAGCTGTTCAGATGAACGGAACGCCCAAGATTGGGCATTACCAGGTTCCAATTGTCCGGATCCTGCCACTGCTCGCCATCCGTGGCGATCTCCTTTGGAAACTCGTAGAGTATCGGCAGCATCGGACGGATGACTTTGCCAACCATCCGCCCATCGCGAATGCGCCTGGCTAGCTTCAGCTCATCCTTGAATGCACCAACCGGAGCTTCGTCGCTCTGTGTGGTGGTAATCAGGAGAAGGCCTTCCGGCGTCTTCTCCAAACCACCGCGAATCTGGCGCATGACTTTTGTCGTGTGGACATTGCGGCCGAGCAGATGGAGCTCGTCGACCAGTGCCAATATCAGGATGGCACCGGTCAGGATGTTCACATCGAAGGTTTTGACCCTCAGCTCCGAGCCGTTGAGCAGGTCGGAGATTGTTTTCTTGTGGTCGCGTGGCCGAAAACGGCGTTTCAGGTCAGGCGACAGGTCGATCATGCCGACAGCTTTTTCGTAGGCGTTGTCGGAAATCGCCTGCGTCGGTCCAACGAACAGCGCCTCGGCATTCGGTCGCTTGTTCATCAGCATGGCTGTCAGCAGCAGCCCTGATGAGTAGGTCGTCTTGGACTGCCCCTTAGGCAGCATCGCAAGGATGTCGCGAATATAGCGAAGCTGCGCAGACGGGTCCCAGGAACCAAAGGCAACGCGGACAATCTCGCGAAACCAGTCGCCGCATGCTTCGGCCATTCGCGGCGTGCCGGGCACATCCGGCAACTGCAATTCGTCAAAGAGCGCGAGGCCGAGGTCCGCCTCGGCTTCGTTTAGCGGCAGGTCAGGTACCAGCGACCGGCCCTGCACCAGGCGGTCTTCCCAGTCTTGGCACGACAGGTCCCACACGTCAGTTCACGCCACCACCCTGGCGCGCAGCGATCAACCGCCCGAGGGCGGAACCCGTGTCAGGCTGATGAGCCGCGACGGCAGCCGTTTCCTTCTTTCCGAGCTTTTGTGCGGCCGGCTGCCGTTCTGGCTGCCGTGGCGAACGCCCGAAGTTCATGAGATCGTTCTTCTCGACGAACTTCGAGAATTCCCGGATGGCACCGACGTTGCCGGTCTCGACCTGTTTCCAGATACGCATCGCGATCGACGCATCGAGGCGGTCGCGCATCTCTTCGCGCACTTTGAGCTCGCGAAAATAATTACGCCGAAGCGTTGGCGGTGTGATGCCAATCGCGCGGGCAATGCGCTCGTTGTTCCATCCAAGGGCCAGCAACATTTTGACTTTGTTGCGGTTTTCCAGAGTGGCGATGTGTTGAGGCCGGCCCCGCCGGCCCCAGCCTTCGGGAACCGGGTCTCCGAACAAGTCGAAAACCTCGGACATGGAGAAAAAAACCTCTCAATGAGGGGGACGCGGGTCTAGGCGGGAAGGGGTCTCAGACTTTTGACCCACCCCCCCACCTTGACGGGTCAGGTCCAGATACCGCGCGTCTCCATCGATCGACGCTCTGCGGCTTGCTTCGTACTGTCGTGGTAAGCCTTGCTCACCACCTGCAGGTTCTTCTCATCCCAGAACAGGCTCTCGTCGCCTCGATGCGCGGTCTTGTGGTCGACAACCGGGCTGTTCTCTGCTGGATGCTTGCCGATGCACAGGACGCCTGTGACCTGGCACGTGTAGTGATCGCGAAGCAGGATCCTGCGACGAAGCTTCTGCCATCGCGCCGTCTTGTACCAGGCGCGCCAAGGCTGGGTTGCATCGCGGTTGCGTGAGCGGTCGCGCTCATCCTGTGGTGCAGGTGAGATGCGCGACCGCATAGCGCCGATACGCGGTGCCAGCGTCTTTAAGCGTGCCATGTCTGGAATCATCACCAAATGGGGTGACGCTTCGTGGCTATCGCCTCCTGCGTCACCGGCCGCCGATGGCGCTGGTCACCTGGACTGCGCACTGTCGGACTTGATGAGGGAGACTCGCTACTCTCATTTCGACAACTGCGCAAGATCGAGGTCGACGGGCACGGTACGCCCGAAGATCATCACCTCAACCAATGCTCGACCGTCACGCTTCCCCTCGCCAACTTCGCTGACGATGCCATTGTGAAGTGCGAATGGACCGCTATCGATCCTCACCATGTCGCCGATACCGAACACGGTTCCCGCGTTCTCCCTAACTTCCTTAAGCGTCGCCAGTTCGGCCTTGATTTTCAACAGCGTTTTGCTCGTCACGAAGAACGGTGCGCCGTCCACACCAAGCACCGAAACGACATGCTTTATCGTGGCGATTCCGGCCCAAGCGGCTGGCGTGTCGGCTATGTGGACGAACAGATAACCAGGCCACGCGAGTGTCCAGATATTGTCGCCTTCGGCGCCACGTCGACGCCCTCCAGCCGTCTTTTCGGCTTTTCGCAGTGGCAACCAATGATCGATCAACGCCGACGACAGGGACTTATCCACATCATTCTCGCGGCGATGAGCCACCTTCACGATAGCCCAATGCCGGATCACACCATCCTCGCCAGCTGCTGCAAGCAATGCCTGCTGCCTGCGATTCGCCGCTATCTGCCGATCAGAAGCCGCAATGCAGCGATCGATGTTGATACGCTCGGCATCATTCAGCTGCTTCACGTTCGTCGCCATCATCCTGCTTTCCTCGTTTTATCGCTGCTTCGAACGCCTCCAACCCTGCCGGCCCGCCAACCGGCAAATATGCACCGCGACCTGGAGCGGGCAGCCATGGCCAGCCCCGAAGCTCGAATTCCGTCTCCCACATGCGCCAAAGCTGGCTATCGAGCACGACGAACTCGGTCATCGCGCCAAGGGTAGTTTCGGCCTCGCCAAACTGGATGCCACGACCCGCTGTCGCCGACTGGTACATGGCATTCACGCGAGGCCAACCAGTGCGGGCACGGTTGCCGCGCACTGTCCGCTCCCGATCGAGCGTACCTGCCTCGATGGCCCTTTCTTCCCAAGCCTTCAATGGTGAGATCACAGGTGCGACCGTGAGCAGATCGCGAACCACGACCGCACCCCAGACCGGACCGAAAGCCGGCGCATAGGCTGGCAAGGCGGGTGCCACGGCTTTCGGTGGCAACCGCTCCCAGCGTTTTTCGGCGAGGTAGACCGCAAACGCACAGCGCCCGCCGTGCGCCTTCTCGGCGCTGAGGTAGTCCGCCATGCGGTCCGCTGCGACTTCACGCTCTTGCTCCGTCAGCGTCATCGCCGCCCTGAGCGCCGTCGAGCCGCTGTCAGCCACGAAGCTCGGCCACTTCGGATGGACCCGCTTCAGCCAGCGCTCGGCGATCTTCCGATCTTCGGCTTCCCGCGCACGCGCCTCTCTCTCAATGGAGGGATCAAGGGAGGGGTCTGGAGGGGTTGGGTGACAAGCTGAGTCACCCTTATCGGTCTCTGGTGTCACCCTTACAGCGTCGCCGATGTCACCCTTTTCCGTCTCACCTAAGGGTGACACGGTGTCACCCTTCGTTTCCGACACGTCGACCGAGACAGAACCCCAGCCGGCTTTGCTCAACTGCTGCAAGACATCCAGATCGAGCGAATACTCGTTGGTCGAACGCGGCCCCTTGCCGCCCTCGCGCACCAGGCGAATAAGGCCGATGTCGCGGAACGCCTGCAACTCGCGCTGGACCTGGCGCGTCGAGCATTGCGCAGCGCGCGCAATGGTGGCGATCGCGGGGAATATCCTGCTGCCGTCGTCCTCGCAGGCGTCGATGAGTTTCAGCAGCACCAGCTTGCGGGCGCAGGTGCCCATGTCGGCCCGAAAGCCCATGCCGAGAAGGAAGGCGCTCATCGCTTTGCCCTCCACCACGCATCGAACTCGCCACGCAGGGCGATCCAGGCAGCCTCGGCGCGACCGCCTTCGTTCAGTTCCTTCCGCGAATTGACGCGCAGCAGACCGCGCACCTTCTGTGCGGCCCGCTCGGCCGTCAGTGGCACCTCCAGACCATGGCACTGCGAGAGGAAGCGCATGAACGTCGGCTCGGCGCATTTCATCGCGCACTCGGCGGCATAGTCCTTGCGCTGGGGCTCGCTCGGTTGACCCAGCCCCTTCAGTCGGCGGATTTCCCTGAAGGCGGCATCCAGCAAGCGCAGCAGGAACCGCACGTGCTCTGGCGCATCGACCGCGAAAGCGATTTCGTCGATGCTGGCAGCGTCGTCGAAGCGGGCCAGCACGAACAGTTCGCCCATCTCGGCGCGCGCCTCGATGAACGCGCCGTGCTCGCTATGCACGCGGGTCCAATCGCCTGGCGCGATTAGGTCAAGGCTGTTCCGGATGGCGATCAGCCGTTTCGCGTCGCTGGAGAGGGCAACAGCGTTCACTCTGCCGCCTCCAGCACCAGCTCGCGGCGCACGTTGTCCTCGGCCAGCATCTGCACCATGAATGGCGGGACGCTGTTGCCAACGAGATGATACTTTTCAGTCTTGGTGAGGCGACGACGCTCGCCATTCACCACGATCCATTCAGGGAACACGTTCGGCTTGAACCCATGCGCCGCCGCACCCTCTTCCGGCTCCAGCATCCGCATGCCGATGTCGGTGATCACATAATCGACGCCGCGCACCTTCACGGTGACCAATCCATGCCGTGCCTTGGCTGTCAGGGCACCAAGCGGGGAGGCGAGGTCATCATCTGTCTTGCCGTTGGAATAGTAGTGCTGAAGGAAGGCGAGGATGACGCCGGCATGATTGCCGTTGGCAGTGAGCGCGGCAGAAGGGTCCAAAGCAGAGCGACCGCTCTGGTTCGTGCCGTACAATGCCAGCATGGAGGCGGCAACAACGCCCTGCTGCGACCCGGTTGCTGTAATGGTCGATGCTGGTTCCAAGGCATCCCGCGAAGGCTGGCCAGGATGCGATCCGGCTGAATGCTGAGCCATGAACGCCGCGACAACAGCCCCTGTCGGAGACGTCGTCGTCGTCGACATCGGTTGTTCGAATGACCGGCCAGCTCGGAAGAATTCGCTGCCGTCCGCTTTACGGTCGTCGTTGTGTTGCGCCATGAAGGCTGCAACAACTGCGGCTTTCGGCCCACCAGCGACCTGCGTTCCCGCTGGGTCTTCGATGTCCATGACGCGCGGTGCCTGCCCCTCGCGCTCGCCATAGCCGGACTGCACCATTGTGGCAGCGACGACGACGCGATCTTCCTTGGCGGTCTGACTGCCGCCCGGTTCTTCGATCGAGCGCACCTCGGATTGAGCGGCGCGGCCACCAACGCCCATGGTGAACGGCGACAGTTGCGCGCCGACAATCGCCATGGAGGATGACGTGTGCAGCGTGTTGATCGGATCGGTGACGTCGTGCACGCCGTTGCGGCCGGCAGCGCTATGTTGATCAGTCCGAACCATCGACGTCGCGACAAGCGCATGGTTTGCACCACCTGCCGTGAACGCGTGAGCCGGGTCGTTGCCGGCATAGGTCGGCTCACGCGAATTGCGCATCACGCCAAAGGATGGAACCATCAGGCTCATCTCGCCACGATGCGCGGTCGTCAAGGTGCGCGACGGATCGTCTATCGAATGCACCCGGTCATCACCGGAATGTGTGATCGGTACGATGAACGGTTTCGCTGCCGTCACCACATGCCGCATCACACCACGTGCCGTCCGGCGCATCGTCGCTTCGGCCAGTGGTTTCGGGCGGTCGAAGATCGACTTAACCGGCAGCGACCAGTTGATGCATGTATGCATCCCGATCCATGGCTTCAGGCCGAGCTTTTTCGCGTCCTTACGTGGCGCATGAGTGGGCTCACGCCAGAAAATCGGACTACCGTCAGCTTTGGCAACCCCGAAGTAGCGCTTTCGTATCGTCGGGACCCCGTACTTGTAACAAACCAGCACACGGCCCTCGAATGAGTAGCTGAGCCCACGAAGGTGCTTGAGCCACGCTTTCCAGATGCGGCCCTTGTGGCGAGGATCCGGTATCAGCCACTGTTCTTCGACCGGAATGCGCTCACCCTTAGCTGCAACGGTGCCGTCGAGCCGCATAGCCCGCCCGGTCGCCTTGTCGCGTTTGGCGATGAGCGGACCCCACGACTGGATTTCGTAGACATTCTCCAGCGTGATGACTTCAGGGCGCACGGTTCCCGCCCACCGGCAGACAATCCAAGCGAGGGAACGCCGGCGTTTCGAGACCGGCTTGCCACCCTTGGCGACAGAGAAGTGTGTGCAGTCCGGAGAGGCGTGCAGCACGCGCACGCCTCGACCTTTGCAGACCTCGCGCGGATCAGCCTCGAACACGTCGCACGTCAGGTGCTTCGTGTGCGGGTGGCGCTCTTTGTGGACAGCAACCGCAACCGGATCATGGTTGATGGCGACGTGCACCGGGAACCCGGCCGCCTCCAGACCATCGCAGCCGCCACCAAGACCGGCGAAGAGAACGACCGTCATACGATTGTCGAGTGCGAACGGAGCGTTCATGCGTCTTTGTCTCCAGCGAGTTCACGGAAGATCGATTGACCGAGCTTGGTCAGGGTCCAGTGCCGCGCGCCGTTCCTTTCGATGACCGAACGGGTGACGTCCCTTTCGGCGAGGATGTGCAAAAGGCCGGCCACGTAGTTGGCGGAGCCGTTGCCAATCAGCTGGGCGAAATGGACGGCAGGCAGGCGGCAGATGCCGTCAGCATCGGCGTGATAGCCGAGCACATAGACGACACCCGCCTGCAGCATCGTCAGCCCAGCCGGCAGCGCGTCGAAGGACTGTCGCGCTTGGCCAGGTGCGATCTCGGCGGCGCTGTCGCCGTCGAAGACCGCATCGGCCAGCCCGTCGCTCACGATGCGAGCGATTGCGGCCACCACGAAGACAGTTGCCTGATCGCCGCGCGCCTCAGCGAGTTCGCGAACCTGTTCGGCAAGCTTGCCGGGCAGGGCGACATGCAGCGGTGGCGGTGTCACCGGGCGACGACGAAATACGGAAACGATCTCAGCCATGACGTACCTCGCCATTGGCGAAGGCCACAAAGGCATTCCGGAAATCGTCAAACTCTTCGGCGATATGGCGCGGCAGCAGGCCATCCCGTCCACGCACGGCGCGCATCGCCACGACACGCCGCAAGACGAACTCGGCACCGCCTTCGAACTGTGCCCGCCTACATGCTTCCACGGCGGTCGCCGCATATTTGAGCAACACGGTGTCCGGCATGGCGAGGAGTACGATGGCGCGCGCCTGATCGCCGTCGGCGTCATGCAATTGGCGAATGATCGGCAGCATGGAATCGGTCACCGCCCGCCCTCCGGTTGTTGTTGAGAGTGGTTTTCGAAGCGCACTGTTTCAGTGGTCTTCATGTGAAACACGCGGGTCGGACGCGCCGTCGGACGTGGCCGTTTGCGCGGTTTCGGCGCGTTGAGCGGGGGCAGGTAGAAGGCATCCGGGTCGAGCCCGGCCCAGTCGCAGATCGCCCGGACCTTCGGATAGGCAAGCTGTTGAGCAGCCATCACCCGCGAAAGGTCGGAAGAGGTGACACCCATCTCATCGGCAAGCACCCGCCAGCCGCGGCCGTCGAATTCCAGCATCGGCCGCAGGCGACGCGCCAGCGCGCGCATGTCGAAGTCGGCGAGCCTGTCGGCGCGTGGCTTCGTTTCGCGCCGCGCCAGTTCTTCGGCGCGATCGTCCATCGCCATGCGCTTTTCCAGCGCTTTGCGAAGACGAACCATGGCGCGCAGGATGGAGGGATCGGAGGTCACTCTGCCGCCTCCAAGCCATTGAGGCCGAGCAGGTCGAACATCGTCGGCGTGGCGCGCTTGGATTCCGCCTCCTGGCAATAGCGCCGGCCGTCATGGAAGTAGGTCGTGGATAGCTCGGAGGCCTGTCCGCGCCGGCCTTTGAGGATGGCGCGATAAGGCACTGTCATCAGCCCGCCGAACGGGTCGTAGATGATGTCGTCGGCGTTCGAATAGCGGTCGATCAGCCGGTCGACGATGTCGAACTGCAGCGGACAGACATGCTTTTCGAGGTTACGGAAAGCCTGCTCGCCGTTGAGCGTGCGCATGCGCACGACGTCATGCCAGACGGCCGGATCAGCCGAGCGCGGATCGAGCGTCATGTAGGTTTTCGACAGGCTGTCGCGCGCCGCAAGCTCTTCGCCAAGCTGCACGTGTTTCTCGAAATCGTAGATTGCGTCTTCGAAGCTGCGCTGGAACAGTTCGCGCAGCGGCTTTGGCCCGAGGCGCACCAGCTCGTCGGTGGTCAAAAGCCTGTCGCCGGAAGACGGCCAGAAGGCATGTGCGTCCAACTGCCAGCGCGCCAGCGTGTAGCCGCTGCCGGGCACCTGGGGGCGCCGGTCGCCGTCGCTCCAGCGTTCGGTTGCCAGATTGTCCCGGACGCGCTCGTAGTCTTCCGGGTCGTCACTATCTGCAGCCGCTTTCAGGGCCTTGCGGGCTTCGCTGCGCCAAGCCTTTTTCGCGGCATCCGTGTAAACCAGCGGCTTGTCATGCACCACCGGCTCGTCGGCGTACCCGCGGGAGAGATCGCTCTGCGGACGGCGGAACAGCAGTACATATTCCGGACAGCCGACGCCCATCTTCGTGGCGTCCTTCATCATCTCCGAATAGGTGAGGCGGTAGGTCTGGTTGTTTTCCTTCACAACGTCGGTGACGACGGTGATCATGCCGATGAACTGGAAGCCGTGCTTCAGGTAGTGGAAGATCGCCTCCGCATGGAACGGCGACACGGTCGGTACGCCTTCGCCGGTCACGCTGCCGAACAGCACGCGGTCTTTCACGTGGATGCAGGCGAGGCGCCCCGGCTTCAGGATCCTGAGCAGTTCCGGCGTCAGGAAATCCATCTGCCGCCAGAAGTGGTCGTTGTTGTCGGTATGGCCGAAGTCGTTGTAGCTCGCCGTGTACTCATAGTGGTTTGAGAACGGCACCGATGTGATGACCTGGCCGACGCTGGCGCTTGCCGTGCGCCTGGCTTCCAGCACGGCGTCATTGTTGGCGATGACGAACTTGTCGCCGCGCTCTTCCAGCCTCAGCACGCCGATCGAACGCTGCAACACGTCGTCGAGCGGCAGGCCGTCCAGCCCGTAGCGCCGGATGATCTCGGCCATGCGCGCCATCAGGCGCTCATGTTCTGCCCATTTCCCTTCGAGGTTGCGGCGCACCTCGCGCTCGGCTTCGGAATAGATGATGTCGATCCGGCACTCATGTGCCTGGCCGAAGCGCACGATGCGGTGCACCGCCTGGATGAAGTCGTGAAACTTGAAACCGATGCCGACGAAAATCGCCCAGTGGCAATGTTTCTGGAAATTGTTGCCGGCGCCGGACATTTCCGGCTTGGTGGCGAGATCGCGGAACTGCCCGTTCTTGAAGCCGACGGCATTGCGCTCGTTGGTGTCGATATCCTGCGATCCATAGATCGAGCGAACACCGGGCACCGCCGCCTCGATCGCGCGCCGCTCATCCTCGAGGTCGTGCCAGAGCACGCGGTGCGCGTCCGGATCCTCGGCGATCAGATCGCGCATCTTGGAGATGCGTGCCGGCAGGCTGTCGCGCTTGGCCGCGCTCGCCTGCGTCACGCCCAGCGCCGTGTTGCGGATCAGCAGGCCCTGCCCATCGCGATCGTAGCCGGCCGTCGAATGGTCTATCGGAACCTCGTGCCAATTCACCTTGACGGGCGGCAGCACATAGCCGTCGTCGGGAAAACCGAGGTCGGCCGGCGATTGCAGGAATACCGCCCAGCTGTGCACCCACAACCAGAATTCATCCTCCTTATGGGGGAACAGCGTGAGGTCGCCGGCGGATTCCGAATTGCGCTGGAAGAAGCGGGTCAAAGCCTGCCCGGTGTCCATCACGCCGAGGAAGCCGGCATAGTGGATCAGTTCCTTCGTGCGGTTCGGCGACGGCGTTGCCGTGGCGACGAACTTGAAGCGCACCGACCGGAACAGCGGCAGGAACGTCTGGAAGGTCTTCGTGCCATAGCCGCGCAGCACGGCTGCTTCGTCCAGCGATGCGGCAACGAAGCGCGACACGTCGATCTTGCCGGCAAGCACGCTCTCGTAATTGGTGAGATAGATGACGTCGTCGCCTTCGATCTCGGCGCTGGAGCGGATGAATTTCAGCTTGACGCCGAAGTCGCCCTGGAAGCGCTCGGTCACCTCGTCGAAGAATTCATGCCGAACGCCGAGCGGAATCACGATCAGGCGCAGACCTGGCGCGATCGTGCCAATGAGGCGCATAAGTTCGATCTGCATGAAGGTCTTGTGCAGCCCGAACGAAGCGAAGATGGCGCGGCAACCGCCCTTGAGCGCCCAGCGCACGATCGCGCGGCAGTGCGGTGCTCCGGCTGGATTGATCAGCTCCGGCGCGACGTCGAAGCCGTCCGCCTTGGCCAGTTGC